>Ga0302222_10000785_pt1 | contig 17092 bp, 8 predicted proteins | sample II_Palsa_E2_2_FD_194570 | JGI IMG/M metagenome (GOLD analysis project Ga0302222, IMG submission 194570) | Peat permafrost microbial communities from Stordalen Mire near Abisko, Sweden - II_Palsa_E2_2 | ecosystem: Environmental > Terrestrial > Soil > Palsa > Peat permafrost | place: Sweden... | reverse complement strand
AGCGCGACTGGTGGTCCCGTCTATGGGAGAAAATCCTAAGCCCGTTCCCCAACTGCAATGCAGTCGAGAATCGACCCGCTTTTGCTGGCTAACAATGCTTCCGACTGCATGGTTCCGGCTAAGATAATGCCAAGAAAAAGGGCCCTCATCTGTCACGAGCGCTTCCTGCCGCGGTTTGGCGCCGACCGGGTGTTGATCATCATCGGGAAGGCATTGGCCGCCGATGGATGGGGCGTCGATTTCATGGGGCAGCACTTCCAGGTGAATCTGGCGGCCGAAACTGGCGGCACCACGATCGGCATTCCACCGGCCGAAGTGTACGCGAAATTTGACGAGCAAACGTCGGCTTGGCTCAAGGAGTGGAACACGAAGGCGAAAGCTGGCCTTGACTGCTACGATTTGGTCGTTGTCGGGGGATGGCCGTTTTTCTCCTCCATTCCCCTTTTCCGGGCAGCTTGTGATGCAGTGGTGTTTATTGACTGCGGGGTGGTTCCAAATGACGGGTTTCCCAGGGAGACGATCGACGTACTCGACCGATTGAGGGAGCTGAGGCGGAGAAACCTGCCCTATTGCACGCATATCGCCGCAAACAGCGCATTCACCCTGGAGACGCAGAGCAGGGCGGACGCGGGGAAAGGACCGCTTCTGCGCGCGGTTTTGAACGGGATTGATCATCTTCCGGAGGCCGGGGGCGCAGCCGCGGCGCCGGATCCGATCTCAATGAGGGTGTTGTCCGAGGCTACTGCGGCGGGCAAGAAGCTCATGCTGCTTCTCGGGCGCTACGAGCAGCACGGCTACAAGAACTCGCCGGCGGCCCTGAGGCTGCTGCAGCAGGTGCTGACCCTCGAGCCCCAGGCGACGCTGCTGGTCTTGGAGAGGGCGGCTGATCTTGGGATCGACCGGTCCCTGAAGAGTCATGTCATCTGCCTGGGCCATCCTGATGATGCGACGCTCGCATGGATAATGTCGCAGGCGCACCTGGGGGTCTCAATGTCCCTATGGGAGGGCTTCAATCTGCCCATTGCGGAGATGTACCGGCAACGCCGGCCCGCGCTGTGCTTTGACCTGGCGGCTCACCCCGAGGTTGTGTTGCGCCCCTGGTTCCTGTGCGATGACTTGGAGGGGATGGCTGGAAAGGCGGCCATAGCGCTTTGTGGCCATAGCAACATGGCGCGGATCTCCGCCGAGGATGCCAGGATTTATTCCGCGAGGTTCACCTGGGCAAGGTTCATGCAGGAGCTGAAGCAATTCACCGGATTTCAATAGTCGATAAATGAAGTTTCTAGTCATCAGCAATCTCTTCCCCCCGTGCTACCTCGGCGGCTATGAAATAGGGGCGTCCTGGGTGTGCCAGGGACTGAAGGACCAGGGGCACCAGGTCGCCGTGATGACCTGCAGGCAGCTCATCCATGCGAAGGGGAACCACTGCACGAAGTCCGTTCACGCCGACTGGGAGAAATCCGGTGGTCTGTTCATCGACGCCGGGACATGCTTTTACGGCTTGGACGTGCTGGGGGGCCTGCTGCTCGACGGCTACGGCCCTGAGTTTGACGATGCAAGAGCGGCCTTGAAAGCGCACTTTGAGGGATACGCGAGCCGCCGCAGCGAGCGCAAGCGCATGATGCTGGAATTCGACCCCGACGTCATTCTGCTGTTCAATCCGGCGTGCATATTGGATCCGGTCCTTTCGGAAATCGCCCGGATTCCCCGTCTTGCCGCACGGCCCCTCGTCGCCTACATAAGCGACGACTGGCTGATCAAGTGGACCCGGAGCAACCCGCTGATCTATCTGCACGATTTCCTGCGGGAGCATCAGAAGGGTTCACGAAGCGCGCTTGCTCCAAAGAAGCGCCGATTGCTCGCGCAAGGCCGGAAGTGGGAGGCGGAGGGCCTCTTCAATTTCCTGGAAGAACCCCAGATCAGCCGCATGATCTTCTGCAGCGACTCGTTGCGGAAGCGCTACGCACTTGCGAGGCCCCAGCTGCCCGGCGGGACCGTCCTTCCCTGGGGTGTGCCCGCCGCCTCGGACTACCCGGCGGTTCCGCAGGAGGCCTTTTTCGGCAGCGAACCCCTCACCGTGGCCTACGCTGGCCAGATCGAGAGCCACAAGGGGCTTTATGACCTCATCAAGGCGCTGCTGTGCACCAAGCGGCCGAACCGGTTGCTGGTGTGCGGCGACTCCAACACGGAATACGCGGGCCTGTGCAAGGGATTCCTACAGCATTCCGAGCTGGATGGGAGGGTCGAGTTCCTGGGACGCCTGGCGCCCGAAAAGGTTTGGTCCACATTGACCCGACGCGCGCAGGTTTTCATCCTGCCATCCCATTCGGTCCAGGGCCATTTCCAGGAGCCGTTTAGCATCGGATTGATCGAGGCCATGGCATGCGGCATGGCAGTGATTGCGTCCGATAGCGGCGGATCGCCCGAAGCGATTGTCGACGGCCAATCGGGACTCCTTTACCATGCCGGCGCGGTGGAGCTGCTGGCGGAAAAGATCGACCGCCTGGAATCGGAGCGTGCCATGGCATCCAGACTTGGGGATTCGGCGAAGATTCGCGTCCGCGACCAGCTCTCGATGGAGCCCATGATCCGGGAGATAGTGCGGATTGCCGTGGCCCCCAGCGTCGCGCGGCCCAGGATCGAAGACGCGCCGTTGCCTCCCCATCGGGGGAGGATGTTCTATCTTCTGCACAACGCGACCCGCGACCCGGCAAATTCAGGCTGCGTACGCGTCGCCCGCCGATTGGGCCGCGAACTGCAGGCCAGCATAAGGCCCTGGTTTGTGCGCTGGGACCCAAAGGCCAGCGGTATGGTGTTCCTGGACGAGGGCGAGGCCGAGTATCTCAGCCGGTTCAACGGACCCCACCAGGGTGATTCCGCCGAGCCGGGCCGGTTGGAAGGAACGAAGGTTCCGCTGCATCAGACCCGGGAGTGTGCGGATCTCCTAGCCGGCTCATGGCTGATACTCCCGGAAATACTGGACGCCGGCGTCCTTGACTCGGTCGTCCAGTATGCGCGTGCGAACCAAATGCGGGTTGCTGCCATCTTCTACGACGCGATTCCCATCTTGAGGCCCGACCTGTGCAATGAGGAGATCGGGGCCAACCACGCCGCCTACATGACAGGCCTGGCGAAATGCGATCTCATCTTGCCCATCAGCCGGTTTTCCGGGGAGTGCCTGAAGAGTCACTGGCAGGGCAAGGTAGCCAACGGCGCGGCAATAGAGGCCGTGCTCCTGCCCGGGGAGTTCACGGGCTCGTGCGAGTCGTCCTCCAAGCGGCCCATGGAAGTGAATGTCCTGTGTGTCTCGACTCTGGAGCCCAGGAAGAACCACCGCAATCTTCTGGCGGCCATGGAAATCGTCTCGCGGCAGCTGCCGGACTTGAAATGGAAGCTGCACCTGGTGGGCAACGCCTATGCGGGCGCGGTTCATATATCCGAGGCGGTCGAGGCCGCCATCCGACGAGACCCGCGCATTGTTTGGCACCGGATTGTCGACGACAGGACGCTGAGCCAGCTTTATGACTCTGCGGCGTTCACGGTATACCCGTCGATTATCGAGGGCTTTGGGCTGCCGATCGTCGAGAGCCTCTGGCACGGGCGGCCGTGCATATGCTCAAATGCGGGCGTGATGGCCGAACTGGCGGCGGACGGAGGCTGCATCACGGTCGATGTCGAGGATCCCGGGAAATTGGCCGGGGCGATTGCCGGGCTGGCCACCGATCGGGATCTGGCGGATCGATTGTCTATGGAGGCTCAGGGGCGCGTGCTCAAGACATGGCGACAATATGGGGATGAATTCCGGGGTCGATTGGAGCAGCAGGCGCATGAGGACATGGAGACATTTTCACCGCCCGAGATCGACGAGATGCTTTATCCGAATTGCCTGCACAAGGCCGGTTGGCAGATGACCCATGCGGAGCGCATGGCGCTCACGGGATTATTGCACCGGATAAGGCCAAAATGCAGCATCGAGATCGGAACCTACAAGGGGGGGAGCCTCTCCCTCATCCGGCAGTTCTCGCCGGTGGTGTTTTCGGTCGATATCGATCCCGAGGTCGCGACAGCCTTTTCCTACATGAACAACGTCAGCTTCCTCACGGGGCCCTCGGCGAAAGTGCTCCCGGCACTATTGCAGGAGTTGGAGGACGAGGACATCTCGGTGGATTTCGTGCTGGTCGACGGCGATCATTCCCGCGCGGGGATCGCCGCGGACCTGCGGGCATTGTTGGCGCATCGCCCCTTGGGGACGCTGTTTGTCGTGATGCATGACAGTTTCAATCCGGAATGTCGGGGCGGCATGCTTGACGTGGCATGGGGCGAATGCCCCCACGTCCACCGGGTCGAGCTGGACTTCGTCCCGGGAGAGGTCGTCAACCAGCCAGGCGGACCGTTCGACGGGCAGATGTGGGGGGGGCTGGCGCTCGTGGTCCTGGATCGCGCGGCGCGCGGCGAGCCCCTCGTGGTCAGGCAGGCGGCAAAGCGAAACTTCGAGTATTGCCAGCTTCAGGCGAAGCCGCGCTGAGGCTTCCGGCTTATGGCGACATTTGCCTCCAGGCCCTTTGTTTTCATCCATATATGGAAAGCCGCGGGAACGTCGGTGAACCGCTTCCTCGGGGGTTTCCTGGAAAAATACCGGGTCGTTGATTCCCTGGCCCGGGCGCGGGCTTCGTCCTGGTTGGATAGTTTTCCCAACATCGGGGGGCATTTCCTCTGGGAACACGTGGAGGACGTCGCGGGACGCCGCGCCACGACCGCGGTGGTGTTGCGTGATCCGATCGAGCGCACGCTTTCCCATTTCATGTTCAACCGGCAGCACGCGGAGGCCTTTCCGCTGCAGCTGGGAGGCCAGGGTTCGCTGCACGAGGCGCTCCAGCGGGTCATCGACCGGGGATCTCGCGAACAGGTGTGCCTTCTCTCCAACCTGCAGACCTCAATCCTGGCGGGCTATGCGCGCGGCTCCCCGGATCCGTTGGAAAGGTTGGCGGCCGCCAGGGAGAACCTGGGGCGCATCGATATTGTGGGCGCAACCGAAAGGCTGGGGGAGTTCCGGTCCGCCCTGGCCTCCGGCCTGGAAAGGCCCGATCTGCCGGCAATGCCGCATGACAATCAAACGAAAATCAGGCTGCGGAAGGAGGATCTGCCATCCGCGACACTGGGGCTTCTCCTGGAAGCGAATCGGCTGGATGCCGAGCTCTATCGTTTCGCCACGGCGAGAATTCAGGAGAGGACGGTCGCCTCCCCTGTATCAAACGGGGAAGCGCCGAGGGCCGCATCTTCGGAGTCCTATGGGAATCGGGCCTGCGTCATCGAGTCGATCCATGCCGAGGTGAAGGCGGGCAAGGTGCAGGTGCGGAGTCATCTGCATGCCGTTGATGCAGGTGAATACAACGCGGGCTTTCTTGTGGTCGACGAGGCGGGCATCACGATCTGCGGCACCAACACGGCCGCGCTTGGTCACGGTCTGCAGCTGCGCGCTGGCGAACGACGGGTGCTGGAATTCGAGATCGAGCTCAAGCTGGCGAGGGGACGATATACTGTTTATTCCGAGGTGGTGGATGAATTCAGCGTGTGTCACAGGCCATTGGCGGGAGCCGCCCTGAACGTGGAGCACGAGGCCGATGCAGGCGCCGGCCTGTGCCGGCCGACGGTCAAGCTCCGGCAGTCCGGCACCTGATCGTCGGAGAAAACGACGTTTTGGGAGCGCGTGAATGGGCCATTCGCGCCTTTATTCGGCCAAAAGAGGGAAAGATTTACATCTTTATAAAAGGACCTGTGACAAATCACGCCCGGAGGCAGCCGGAGGGATTCGAACGTTTGACTACATGTGCACGTGCCGTCAGGATTTCCCGCAATGCGTACCATGCGTCCAGCATCACTATTAGCAGCGGGATTCTCGCTTTTATACATCTCCAATGCCAGCGCGAGCACGTCGTTCCCGCGCAGCATCGCGCCGGTTGAGGCTTCCTCGACCGCCAAAATTGTAAGCAGTACTACGTACGGGCGCATCGTCCGGACGACGCTGACCGCCGAGGAAATGGCCGCCACAATCGAATTCGAGTTTGCGCTCAAATTGCCGAACCGGGACGAGCTCGAGGCCCGCGTGAGCCGAGGGGAGACCTTTTCGCGCGAGGCGCTTGAACCCTATCTCCCGACGGCAGCGGATTACGCCCGGGTGAGGGCGTGGCTGGTCGCGCAGGGTTTTGAAATCACCCTGGATCCCTCCTTCCGGCACGCCATTTTTGCCCGCGGCTCGTATGCGCAGGTCTCCGCGGCGCTCGGGGTCAACCTCGCCAGGGTGGCGACCACCGACGGGGAGTTTACGTCGGCCGTCACGGCTCCCTCGCTGCCGGACGACATCGGGGCGGCCGTGGACGGCATCAGGGGCCTTCAGCCGCTGATTCGCCACCCACACTTTACCAAGAGCCCGCCGCTGACCCAGACTGCGGCGAATGCGAACCGGTCGGACTCCATCCACAGCCAGCAGCTGGAGGCGACCAGCTATTACGCAATCGCGCCCGGAGCCATCGCCGCCACCTATCACTTCCCCACCAACGTCAACGGCACCGGCGAGACGATTGCCATCGTCGGGGCCTCCTTTCCGACCGCCACGGATATCACGACGTTCTGGAGCCAGTGCGGGGTCAGCCAGTCATGGAGCAACATCAGCTTCATCAACGTGGACGGGGGGCCTGGATCGAACACCAACGACCAGTTCGAGCTCTCGATGGACTCGGAGTGGACCAGCGGCGAGGCCCCGGGCGCGCAGGTACGCATTTACGGGGCGCCATGGCCGCTGACCAACGTCACCGAGGAGGAGGCCTATGCCCAGATCCTCGGCGACTTGGCATCGTTTCCCAGCATCCACCAGGTGACCGAGAGCTACGGCGGTTCTGAGTTCAACGGGGACCAGGACAGCTCGCTCATCCTGTTGATCGCCCAAGGGGTCACGTGCTTCGCGTCGTCGGGCGACGGTGGCACCAACCCGGACGACACGGGAGTGTACGAATCAACCAGCCCGGTTTCCATCAATTATCCCGGATCGGACCCGAGCATGACCGGCGTGGGAGGCACGATACTCAACTTTCCGGTGGCGGATGTCGGCGTGTACGTCCCGCCGGAGATTACCTGGTCTGTCAGTGGCAATGGGACCAACGGAACGGGCGGCGGGATAAGCACATTGTTCACGAGGCCGTCCTGGCAGGTGGGCACGGGTTTGCCGGGGGGTACGATGCGCTGCGAGCCGGACGTTTCCGCCATGGCATTCTATAGCGCCATGGGAGCGCTCGTGATCCAGGGCGGTGATGCCTACTATGGAGGGGGCACCAGCCTCGCGAGTCCCATCTGGGCGGGATTCCTGGCATTGGTCAACCAGGGGCGGGCCAGCGGGGGCCTGGCGCCGGTTGGGTTTCTCAATCCAAAGATTTATCCCCAGCTCGGCACCTCCTCGTTCACCGACATACTCACGGGCAACAACGGCCTCTATTCGGCAGGCACTGGCTATGACCTTTGCACCGGGATCGGTTCGCCGGTTGGAACCAATATGGTGACCTATCTCAACACGGTCGCCACGGCGCCCTGGATCTACGCCCAGCCCGCCAGCGTTGCGACCGTGGCGGGCCGGGCGGTGCAGTTCACCGCCACGGTCGGCGGCTACCCGCAACCGACCTACCAGTGGCAGGTGAGCGCCAACGGGGGCGCCTCATGGCAAAACCTTTCGAACGGAGGGCTATATTCAACGGTGCAGACCGCGACGCTGGGCATCAGCGATGCCGAGGTTGCCATCAGCGGCTACGAATTCCGGCTGGTCTCAACCGACTCCACGGCGTCGGTCACTTCGAGTGCCGTGACCTTGACAGTGACCTCGCCGCCCATCGGTTACACCGTCGGCGGGCAGCCCGGCCTGCTCTGGACCGACACCTCGACGGGCAATCGCGTGATCTGGCTGATGAGCGGCACCAGCTTCGCCTCCAGCGTGTCGCTTGGCAATGTCACGGAAAACTGGGAAATCGACGGCTCCGGCGACTTCAACAGCGACGGCAACTCGGACATCCTGTGGACCGACACCTCGACGGGCAATCGCGTGATCTGGCTGATGAGCGGCACCAACTTCTCCTCCAACGTGTCGCTTGGCAACGTCGCGCTGAACTGGATCGTGTCGGGGGTCGCCGACTTCAACGGCGACGGCCATCCGGACATCCTGTGGACCAACACAACGACCGGTGAGCGCGTGATCTGGCTGATGAATGGCACCGCCTACAGTTCCAGCGTGTCGCTTGGCGTGGTCCCGCTCAACCTGTCCATCTCCGGCGTCGGGGCCTTCGGCGGAGGCACGCAGCCCGATATCGTGTTCACGGACACGACGACCGGCCAGCGGCTGATCTGGCTCATGAGCGGGACGAGCTACAGCTCGACGGTGGCGCTCGGCGTCGTCCCGGCGGAGCAGAGGATCTCGGCGATCGGCAATTTCTACGGCGCCGGTGTCCCGGGTGTGCTCATGACCAACGCCGAGACCAACGAGCGCACGATCTGGCAATTGACCGGCGCCCACCTTGCCGAAACGGCGACCCTGGGGGTTGTGGCCGGGAACTGGGAGCTATACCCGTCGGGCCTGGATGCGGTTGAGCTGGCAAAGCTCGACTTCAACGGCGACGGCCAGCCGGACATCCTTTTTGAGAACACCGCCACGGGCGACCACTACGTCTGGCTGATGGATGGGCTCAGCTTTGCCTCGAGCGTCTTCCTTGGGAATGTCTCGACCCAGTGGCAGGTCGCCGCGACGGGGGATTTCAGCGGCAGCGGCAGCCCGGATCTCCTTTGGCAGAATTCCTCGACCGGCCAGGTGCTGATCTGGGTCATGGACGGCACGACCTACATTTCCAGCGTTTCGCTCGGCACCGTGCCGGCGGGCTGGATCATAGACGGGGTGGGTGACTTCAACGGCGACGGCTCGCCCGACATCGTCTGGAGCAACACGTCTACCGGCCAGCGCCTGATCTGGCTCATGAACGGCACGACCTTCGCCTCGAGCGTCTCGCTCGGCACCATGGGGACCCAGTGGAGGATCGCGGACACCGCCGATTTCTTCGGCACCGGCCAGCCCGACCTCGTCTGGGAGAACACCTCGACCGGGGACCGTTACATCTGGCTGATGAACGGCACCGCATTCTCCTCATCGGTCTACCTTGGCAACGTGGGAACCCAGTGGCGGATTGTGTCGACCGAGGACTTCAGCGGGGCGGGTCAGCCCGACATCGTCTTTGAGAACACCACCACGGGCGACCGGTACATCTGGCTGATGAGCGGGACGACCTTTGGGTCCTCCTATTTCCTGGGCAATGTGGCCACGCAGTGGGAAATCAGGAACTAGGCCTCCATCTTATTTGCTACTTATTGTTCTGCAGTAACTTGCAGCAATAAGGGGCATAGCGGGAAGTCCCCGCCGGTTGTCATGGTTGGCGGGGGATCCCGCAGCGGCCCATTCACGCGGCCGGCGGCCCCTGACCATGACAATCCCGTTCCCGTTTGCTCGTTCGGCAATTGCGCCGCCTTTGGCGCTCCTCGTGTCAGCGCTTGCGCTCCCATGTCTTCAGGCGCAAGGCGGTCCCATAGATCACTTCGCCGTGGGAGCCCCGTCGTCGGCGTATTCCGGCGTGGCGTTCAACGTGACGGTCACCGCCCAGGATTCATCGAACAACACGGTCACCACCTATTCCGGGACGGTCAACTTCTCCAGCACGGACTCCGCGGCGGTCCTGGCTCCCGACGGCGGCCTTACGAACGGCGTGGGGACGTTTTCCGTGACCCTGAACACGCTCGGGAGCTGGACCGTGACGGCAACCGACCCCTTCATGTCATCGGTCACCGGCACGTCAGGGGCCATAAGTGTGGGTGCGGCGCCCCCGCCGACCCCGAGCCTCTACTGGACGGATACGACGACCGGGGAGCGCGTGATCTGGATGATGAGCGACAATGCCTACAGTTCCAGCGTGTCGCTCGGCGTCGTCTCCACCGAGTGGGAGATCGACGGCACGGGCGACTTCAACGAGGACGGGCAGACCGGCATCCTGTGGACGGCAAGACCGACATCCTCTGGCAGAACACGGCCACGGGCGAGCGCGCCGTATGGCTTATGGACGGAACGACCTACACCGGCTATGTCAGCCTCGGCGTCGTGCCCATTGCGTGGCAGATCGCGGGGACGGGCGATTTCAACGGGGACGGCAAGCCCGACATCCTTTGGCAGAACACCAGCACTGGGGATCGCTACATCTGGCTGATGAACGGCACTGTCTTCACCGAAGGCATCGACCTGGGCACCGTCGCCACGCAATGGAATATCAGGGACTAATGAACCCTCCTCGGGGCGAGCCCCGAGGTATCACGGAAAGGGGCTTCGCCCCGATGTCAGTGGGCGGCATCCATCTCCGCAGCAAGCCGCGGAGAACTGTGCCGTCGAGATTAGACCGGATTCGACCTGGCCCGTTAGCATGCGGCGGCATCACTTGGCCTTGTGAGAGCCGAAATGCCCGCGTCACTTAATGACCCCCTGGGGCCGGCAATGGAATTGCGTCGGGCCGCGATCCCTGAATCTTTCGATGCATGGCGAAGGCAACTACACCTGACTGGCGCAAATACGTTCAATTTCTGGCCGGCTCGTCCTACGACCCGTCACTAGCCATCGCTTCCCCGGAATTTCAGGTCTACGACGTGCGGACGAGCAAAGGCATCCAGCGCGTGCGCTCAATGCTGACTCACTATGAGATCGCGCTACTCTATAGCGCGGCTCGCGACTGGTACAATGGCTCGGGCGAAATCGTGGACGCCGGTCCGCTGCTCGGAGTGGGGACCCGGGCTCTCGCACAGGGGTTGGCCGACAATCCTGGGGTAACCCGGAAGGACAAGCGCATCTGGTCCTTCGACCTCTGGCTTGCAGCCGGACTTGGCCACTATACCGCTGACCGTGGCCAACAAACCGGTTCGGTCTTCGAGGATTTCCTCAGCGTCAACGAAGACTTCCGAAACGAAATCCATAGTTCGCCGGGCGATCTGATGATGATGACGTGGAACCCGGCGCTTCCGATCGAAATCCTATTCATCGACATTTCTAAGACCCTAGAGCTAAACGCCTGGATCCTCCGGCAGTGGTTTCCGCGGCTCATCCCAGGTCGGTCCCTTGTGCTGCAGCAGGACTATGTGTACTTCGCGCAATGGTGGGTGGCTGCGACAATGGAGTATTTCAGGGACGACTTCGAGCTGCTCGGCCACGTATTCGGCGCCACCGCCTATTACCTCTGCAGGAACAGGCCTTCCATCGAGAAGATCAACGCTTTCCTGGGTCTGGGGCAGCAGGAACTGATGGCCCTTCTCGACCGAGCGATCGCCGGCGCACCGCCCTCCGTCGCTGAGGTGCTTCGCTGCGGGAAGGCTTATGCGCTAGTCCCGGTTGATCCCGCTGCCGCGGCCGCCACGCTGGCGCAGGTCCGACTCGGCGTCGGTCACGACGATCCGGTGCAGAATTTCTCCGCAATCACCGCTTCAAATGCCGAGATCGTCGGCAATGTTCTTGCAGCGGCTCGCAGTCGATTCGGAACCTAACCGACCGTTCGCGTATTACGCCATTTGCTTGCCTGCCGACGAGACACATTTTCCGACTGAGGACCAGACCCCGGGAGACTTTATTGACGCATGCTTCCGTTTTGTACTGAAGCGTGAACCGGATGCCGAAGGGCGAAAATACCACCTTGCCCGCCTGAAAACCGGGTCCTCCCGCCTGAGCATTGTGGTTTCGTTCGTAACCAGCGGGGAGTTTCGTGCCCTGTCGAAGTCGAACCAATGGGTCCAGGACGGGCATTTCTATTCGCCTTACCCCTCATGGGACGAGATTTCCGAGCATCGGCAGGCGCGCCGCGTCCCGGGCAGCTTCCCGGGGATCGACTTCCAGGACGACGAGCAGAGAAAACTCATGGACTCGCTTGCCGCTTACTATCCCGACCTGCCGTTTCAGGACGAGGCCGTCCGCGGATTGCGCTACCAGTACCGCAACTCCTCTTACCCGTCCGGCGACGCGATACCTTTGTTTTGCATGATCCGCCACCTGCGCCCGAAACGCATCATCGAGGTGGGCTGCGGCAATTCCTCATGCGTGATCATGGACACCAATGACCGCTTCTTTGCCTCGGGGATAGACCTGACCTTTGTCGAGCCCTACCCGGATTTTTTCCATTCCCTGCTGCGGCCCGGCGAGAAGGAGAGGGTAAGGCTACTCGCCAGCCGGCTGCAGGACGTGCCGATGGCCGAATTCGAAAGGCTCGAGGGAAACGACATCCTGTTCATCGACTCGACGCATGTGAGCAAGCTCAACAGCGACGTGAATCACCTCCTGTTCGAGATATTCCCGCGCCTGAAGCGCGGCGTGTTCATCCACATTCACGACGTCTTTTTCCCGTTTGAATACCCGATTGAATGGCTCGAGGAGGGACGCGCCTGGAATGAGTCGTACATCCTGCGAGCTTTCCTGCAGTTCAACGATCACTTCAAGATGCGGTTCTTCAACACGTACCTCTTCGAAAAGCATCGTGCGTGGTTCCAGGAAAAAATGCCGCGATGCCTTGCGCAGCCCGGGGGTTCAATCTGGCTCGAGAAGGTGAAATAACCCCAATCCACCGGGACAATTGTGCGCATCGTCGTCGATTTGCAGATGCTGGCACCGGGGGCGCTCAATGGCGGGATCAAGCTTCTGATTGTCGGCCAGATCCGCAGCCTGAAGGAGCGGTATCCAGGGCGATTCCTTTTCACATTCCTAGTGAGCCGGGTGCTCGCATCGGAACTGCGGTCTGCATTTCCGGACTGGCACCTGGTCTGCGTCTCGAAGCGGCCCCAGCCCCTTGCGACGCATCCGGGAATGCGGTTGTCCCTGCGGGGTCGCTGGGCGCTTCGGCATGCCGACCTACTCTACGCCCCTGTCTGGTTCTCTCCGTTCCATTCGCCCCGGCGGCCTACCGTTGCGATGTTCGTGGATATGCTGCACAGGGAACACCCCGAGATGCTTTCCGGCGAAGCCGAGCGGGTCTGGCGCGATGAGATCATCGGGTATTCCGTGACGACGGCGGCCCGGATCCAGACCATATCCGATGCGATGGTCGAGGCAGTCCGCAAGCACTACGGCCTCCCGGTGGACAGGCTGTTCAGGACCTATCCGCCGCTGCGGGCTCGACGTGGCGAGACGGGCATCGAAACGGCCCCGCAGACACGCTCGGGTTTCCTGTATCCCGCCAACTTTTGGCCGCACAAGAACCACGCGCTGTTGCTGGAGGGATATGGCCGATACCGGCAGAGGGCGGGCGACGGCGCGTGGGCCCTCCTGCTTACGGGCCACGAGGATCTGCAAAGAAAGGGCGCCCTGGAGGCCCAGGCGCGGGGGCTCGGCCTGGACGCGCGGGACGTCCAGTTCCTCGGTTTCATCGGCGATTCCGAGTTCGAGACCCTATGGAAAAGGACCGGTGGGATGATCTTCCCATCCCTGTATGAAGGATTTGCGATGCCGCTGATTGAGGCCATGCATTTCAGGGTCCCGATTGCGGCGAGCAACATCCCGGCGATAGCCGAGGTTTCAGGCGGTGCAGCGTTGCTCTTTGACCCCCGCGATCCTTCGGCCATCGCTGATGCGATGTTCCAGTTGAGTTCGCGGCCCGGCTTTCGCGAGGAGCTGGCCACCAAGGGCGCGGTGCGCTTGCAGGATTTCGATTCCGACGAACAGGTAGACCGCTTGGCCGAGGGGTTCATTTCGGTGATTCAGGAGAGCAAACAGCGCGCGGTTGCGCGGTGAATGCCATGCGATGCCTGCTGGTCAGTTACGCTGAGATCGGAGTCAACAGCACCGATCACGCCGTGGTTTTCGGCCGGGGCCTCGCTGCCCTGGGTTGGGACGTCCGCGTTGCGGCGCTCCTCTTGGGTGCACGGCCCGCCAGCTTTGACTTCTACTCGTTCGCCGGCGACGGAAGCCTTGCGCCGGTTGAGTCAGGCGCCGGGCAGCGGACGTTCGATATCGTGCACGTGTGGACTCCCCGCGGCGCCATCTGGGATTTTATTGAGCGCTTTCACGGTTTGATCGGGAACGCGCTGATTCTGCACCTGGAGGACGACGAGGGGGAGATCCTGAGGCTTTTCAGTCGCGGCAAGGTCCAGCCGGACGATGAGGTAAGTTCGGCGCGCCTGCAGCGCCTTGGCCTGCAGAACCTGTCCCACCCGCTTCTTGCGCGCTGCCTGGCTGCGTGTGCGGACGGCGTGACCGTTCTCAGCCCGGAACTGGAGGACATGGTGCTGCCTTCCATCCCCTGCCTCCAGCTGACGCCCCCGCTGGACCCGGCACAGTACACTCAGTCGGGCAGGTCTTCAGCCGCCCAGGATGAGGCGATTGTGGTCTATGCCGGTGGCGTGCATCCCGCGGTCGCGGGCGATTTCCTGGAGCTTTGCAAGGCGGTGGGGATGCTCGCCAAGAAGGGAAGGCGAATCCGGCTGGTCCGCTATGGGCCGCCCGCCCTTCCGCCGAACGTGTTGACGCGCGGTGCCCGCATGGCTGGAAGGTTTGAGGATGCCGGACTTTTCTCGCATGCCAGGCTGGCGCCGCTTCTTGCGAACGCCACGGTGCTGGTGCAGCCCGGCGCTCCGTCCGCATTCAACCGCCGGCGGCTCCCGGCCAAGCTTGCGCCCTACCTTGCGAGCGGCACCCCGGTGGTGATGCCGGCCTGCTATGCCTGGATAGGGGTGAAGAATGGCGAGCACGCCATGATGTTCGGGGACGGGGGGGGCGCTGAAATCGCGCGCGCGATCGCGGCTGTGCTCGAGGCGCCCGAGCAGGGCCGCGAGATGGGCCGGAATGCCGCGGCGTTTGCCCGCCAGAAGTTTGAGCTCTCCCGGTGCTGCGGCCCCCTGGACTCGTTCTATCGGCGCGTACTGGAAGGCGCTCGCCCGCTGCGGTGGCAGTCGATCCGCAAGCCTCGGATCGAGCTGCCGCTATGGCTTGCGGCGCAGCCGGAGCGAGCCGAGGCCTCCCTCCGGGGGGCATTGACACGCTTTGCGGCCGAGGAGGCGAGGCTCGGTCCTTCGTCACGGGGAGATGCGGCCCGGTCATGGGCGCCCGCCCCGCCCCTGGTCAGCGTCATTGTGCCCAATTTCAACCACCGGCGATTTCTGCCGGAGCGGCTCGGTTCGATATTTGCCCAGACCTACCCGAACATCGAGGTGGTGTTTCTCGATGACGGCTCCACGGACGGCAGCCTCGACTATGTCCGGTCCCTTGAGAGCCCGTTTCCCCTTCGCATCCTGCCAAACGGGACAAACCGCGGCAGGGTCCTGGGTCAGTGGCACCTTGGGATGCGCGCAGCCCAGGGCGACTTTGTCTGGATCGCCGAGTCCGACGATCACTGCCAGCCGGAGCTGATCGAGAGGCTCATGTCGGTGGCGCTGCGCAATCCCGCCATAGGGCTCGCCTATGCCCAGTCCCAGGTTGTCGACGAGGACGGCCGCGAGATCGAATCGCACCTCGAATATACCGATGAAATCGACCCTGGCCGCTGGCGCGAGGATTTCGTGAATTCCGGGCAGGATGAGGCTGCCAACTATCTCGTCATCCGAAACACCATACCGAACGCGAGCGCGTGCCTGTTCAGGAAGTCGGCGCTTCTCTCAGCAGGGCTGGAATCGATCCCCCTGCGCGTCTGCGGCGACTGGATGGCCTATGCCAGGATATGTGAGCACCATGACATTGCGTTCGTCGCGGAACACCTGAATTTCCACAGGCGCCACGGCGCAACGGCGCGGGCCGGGGCCAGCCGGGATGGCCTGATCATCGCGGAGACGTATGCCGTGCAGGGCTACATCAGGGACCATTTCGACGTTCCGCCGGCGGCTCAGGAGGCGGCCGGCCGCGCGACATTTCGCGAGCTGCTCCACGTCCTCAAGGAGGGGCCAAACACGAGGTTCTTTGTCGACGACGGCGGGCTGCTTGAACTGGCACGCCCCCTGGATCCGCGCCTGCGGGAGCGGATGGCCGGCAGGCCGCGCGAGGAGGCGCCCGTCCTGGAGGTCCGCCTCGCGGATGGCAGCCAGCCGCTGAAGCGTGCCTACGACGCCTGGCGGTGGACGACACTCCGTGTCGGGCCATGCCGGGGCGCAGCCTCCCTTGTCCCGATCACGCGGCCGGGCCTGGTGGCGCTTCGCCGCTTTCGGGCCCGCGATCCGGCCACGGGCAAGCTACTGTGGTCTGCGGAAACGCAGGATGATTACAGACGGATTGGGCTCGATGGCGGCGCGCAGCGGGTCGGAAGCCGGGACGCCCTGGAGATACTCGCCTGGAATGGGGAGCCGTTGCTGCGCCTTCCACTGCCGGAGGATGCCGTCTCGGGGGCGGCGTATGAGCTGGAATTTGACGTGCGCATCGCGGCGATCGAATCGTACGAGCCTCCGACCCGGAGATTGCCGACGTCGCTGACCAAGAGGGCGCTTTTCATCCTGCCGCACCTCGAGATGGGAGGCGCCGACCGGTTCAACCTGGACCTCATCGCGCAGTTCACGCAGCGATTCGACTGGGAGGTCACGGTGGCCGCCACGCGCAGCTCGAGGAATCCCTGGCTGGAGAAGTTCCGCACGCTGGCGGGCGATGTCCTCACCCTCCCTAGCTTCCTGCCGTTTGGCTCGTACCCGGACTTTCTGGCCTACCTCATCGAAAGCCGGCAGCCGGATGTCATTTACCTGAGCCACAGCGAGCTCGGCTATCGCCTGCTGCCCTGGCTTAAGACGGCGTTTCCGACGCTTCCGGTCATCGACCTGGTGCACATCGTGATGGACGACTGGAATGACGGCGGATTTCCGCGCCTATCGTGCCGGGCGCGGCCATGGCTTGATCGGACCGTCGCCACCTCGCAGGATCTCCAGCGATGGCTGGTCAAGAACGGCGCGGACGGCGACGCCGTCGACCTGGTCTACACCGGCATCGACACCGCGCACTGGCGGCATTCGGCCGAGCTGACGGAGATCGCGCGGGCGCGCTGGGGCATCCCTTCCGACCGGCCAACGATACTGTACGCGGCGC
>Ga0302222_10000769_pt1 | contig 17303 bp, 14 predicted proteins | sample II_Palsa_E2_2_FD_194570 | JGI IMG/M metagenome (GOLD analysis project Ga0302222, IMG submission 194570) | Peat permafrost microbial communities from Stordalen Mire near Abisko, Sweden - II_Palsa_E2_2 | ecosystem: Environmental > Terrestrial > Soil > Palsa > Peat permafrost | place: Sweden... | reverse complement strand
ACCTTGTTACGACTTCATTTTAGTTATTAGTGACATTTTCCCGTATCTCGAACTTAAAAGGATAAAATTAGGACAAACCCAATCCAATAGGTAAACCTTGATCGCAACCGCCGGTTTTATAGGACGGCGGTTGCAACCTAAAAGTCGAAAAGCTAAAAAATTTCAATAAATTCCAAAATGTGACGGGCGGTGTGTACAAGATTCAAATACAAATTCACCGTGATAAAGTTTAAACGATTACTAAAGATTCCTTCTTCAATTGGCCGAATTACAGACCAATCTCCGAACAAAGATAATTTTTAAGATTCCGAAGACCTTATGGTCCTCTCGTTATTATGATTATCATTGTAACACGTGTAAAGCCCAATTCATAAAGGTCATGAATATTTGACATAATTTTCACCTCCCCGTGCTTATTGCACGTAGTCAATCATAATTCTTTAATATGATTTGAAAATTGCGTTCGTTTAAGGACTAAACCAAACATTTCACAACACGAACTGAGGACAACCATGCAACACCTGCTCACTAACATAATTAAATACACGCCCCACGTGCAAGCACGTGGGGCGCTATGAAAACTTATTCAACCCGCGGTTTTAAACGTGGATCGCAGAGTCTTCTTTATTTAGTATTTTTTAGTTTTTCAAGAATTGGTAAGTTTAAGCGTGTAGTTTCGAATTAATCCACATGTTCCACCTTTTGTATAAATCCCCGTCAAATCCTTTGAGTTTTAATCTTGCGATCGTAGTTCCCAGGTAAAAAGATATTTTCTATATCTTTCGTCATTGATAGTTTGAATTACTGGGGTCTCTAATCCCATTTACTCCTCAAACTTTAGTTTTATAATGTTAGTTTTTTAAGGATAAAAGCTTGCGCTATTGATCTTCCAACAAATATCATTAATTTTCATTCTTCCATTTGCTATTCGTTTATCCCCTGTTTAAACTCCATTCATTAGTCAAACTTTTTTTACCCAATTAATCTGAATTACGTTTGCCCTACCTGTCTTACCGCTGCTGCTGGCACAGATTTTGCAAGGACTTTAAAAATAATTTCTCATCATGAAAATATTTTATAAAAAGCTATTTCTAACTCTTAAATAGATCACCGCGCCACGTTTTCACATGTTGCGCAGTATTCCTCACTGCTGCCGGGGCTACCCCGTTCAGGTCGTTTCATACCTATTGTGACCGATCATTCTCTCGAACCGGCAAAGGATCTTCGGCTTGGTGGTCTCTTACATCACCAACTACCTAATCCTAATTAAGCTTCTCCTTCAACCCTTAAGCAAGTTTCACTTGTCGTTGACAAATTTTGTCTATGGTTTCGATTTTTTATATCCTATTGAGGGATAAATACCTAATTTTTACTCACCCTGACGCTGAATTTCGCTTTTCTCGCGTTACTCTAACTTGCATGTGTTAAGTATCTATTTAACGTACATTCTGGGCCAGGATCAAACCCATCCACAATTTTCTTTTTTTTTCTTTTGTGGTTCTTACTTTGCTATCTTTTTTTTGACTTTAATTCTTTTTATTTTTTTTTTCTTTTCTTTCTTTTTGTACCTATTTTTTCTTTTTTTCTTTTTTCTTTTTAGCGTTAACTTTTTTTTTTCTTTTTTCGGCTCTTTTCTTATTTAAATTTTTCTTACTTTTTTTTATTAAAATTTTCGATTTTTTACCCATAATATGCCTATATTATTCATTTCTAAATATATTTGTATTCCTATTATTATTTTGATTAATATTTGTATCTCTAGTGCCAATGGGCCAAATATTATTAATATTATTATAATAGGTATTATATATGACCTAGGTATGTATTTTGCTTTTTTATTCAAATTTTTATAGATTGTGGGGATAATTAAGATTAGTATTAAAGTCATAATTATTTTTATTATTAAATGAGATATACTCGTATAGGAATATATTTGTATTATATTATAATTAGTATTTTCATTTTTTAAAATTAATGGTAAACAAGATATACTTATTAATATATATATTATACTATTGATTATATAATATTTAAACCCATTTATAACCTTATACAATTCATATTGATATAAACCAGATTTTAGATATAGTATTAAATAGACAAATATTAATGGTATAATATTTAATAACGTTAAAATAGAAGAAAAATAAATTTTAGTTAGTAAAATTTCGTAAAACGAAATGGCATATAAATTGTGAAACACAATTACTTTAGAAAATAAAAAATAAATAAAAATATGACCATAAGTAAAATGAATTAGAAATAAAATAAAGAGATTGAAACTGAAATAAAGGATTAAATTTTGTAAAAATAATAAATGATAAATAAACATCTATTTATCAAGATTTCTAGAAAAATATTTAATTTATTAGATAGTTAAAATAATTCTTTTTTTCTTATAAATAATATTTTTTTGTTAACGCTACAAAGAAAAATGGTTCTTCCTCTGTTCAACGTAACAAGAAACCATCTAAATTTTATATAATTTATTATAAAAAGAAAGTAAAAAATGATTTGGTTTTCAATTTTAACAAAATTAATTGATTTTATTATTATTATTGTTATTGTCTTAATAAGTCTTGCGTATTTAACTTTAATTGAACGTAAAGTAATGGGAATCATGCAACGTCGAAAAGGTCCTAATGTTGTTGGAATTTTAGGTCTATTACAACCATTCTTGCAAGTGGCATATCTATTTTGTTATGAAAATAAGACTATATGCGGGAATATTCATCTTTCGTTACGCCCCTCCTTTTAACAAAAGGGGGCGTAATGATCCCACTAGGGGTTAAGAACTTACTTAATTAAAAATTTATCCGCAGGGAACTTTATAAGATTCCTCAACGATCATACGTCTTACACATTTTTTGTGATAATATGATCTATCTTAAATTTGTAAGCTTTTATTTACTTTAAATTACGCTTTTTTAATTCACTAATTCCTCTAAATTCGAGACCACGTGCTAATCCCACTTCTCAGGTAGGCTATTCTTTTTATATAAATTAGCCCCGCCCTAATTAAAATTAGGGCGGGGTCCCTTTGTGTTTAACTCGGGGTTCAGCACGGATTTATAGGCGCGCAATTCTAGCTGGCTCTCAATTGTCTTTAGATAAAATTTATAGAACGTAATCGAGCTTCTAAGCTCGGTAACAAAAGACATTATAAAAATTTAGAGACTGGATTAGAATTTAAATGGTTTTATTATTATAGTAAACCTTTAAATAAATATTAGCGCCCACCCGCGCTAGCGCGGGTGGGGCGAATAGCGCCACATGTATTAATACATGTGGCGGATATAGCCCCGCTCATAAGCGGCGGCTTTAAAGTTGGAATTGTTCTTACGAAATAGTCTCACAAACCCCACTAATTTGGAGTGGGGTTGATCGGGCTCTAAGATGTTGCAGATGGTTTAAAATTATTAATAAAAGAATTAATTTATCCATCCTTTGCAAATAAAATACTATTTTTTTTAGGACCAATAATTTTTTTATTTTTATCTTTTGTGTTATGGTCAATTGTTCCTTTTGGTGCACACGCTATTTACACCGAGGTTAATTTAACAATATTATATATATTTGCAATATCATCTTTAAGCGTCTACGGTATTATTTTATCCGGTTGGTCTAGTAATTCTAAATATGCTTTTTTAGGAGGATTACGTTCAACCGCTCAAATGGTATCTTATGAAATATCCATTGGTATGATTTTATTACCGATTGTTTTATATACAGGAAGTTTAAATATATTAGATATTGTCTTAAAACAAGTAAATATGGGATTAGGTTATATTTTACCGTTTTTCCCTCTATTTATGTTATTTTTTATATCAAGTCTTGCTGAAACTAATCGTCCCCCTTTTGATTTACCAGAAGCTAATTTATAAAGCCTTGGCTTCTTTAAAGATTACTATATGCTGAAAAAAGATCAACTTTTTGAAAGTTAATCCACTGTTAGTTGGCTAACTGTGGAATTATTAGAACCAATTTAATTTGGTTTTTATTTTAAAATCGGCAAGATATCAAATTTAGATTTCTTCAGAGAATTCATGTGATCAAGATAAATACGCTTTGCTATTTTATCTTAAAATAAATTCCATTAAAATTTTTGTTAGCGCCCCACGTGCAAGCACGTGGGGCTCTGAAGATATGTATTTTTATTTATATAATTCTTTTTTTTCTATTTTTTCAGTCTTATAATTCAACAAATTCTGATAGCGCCCCCCACCTGTTAACAGGTGGGGCAAACTAAAATCACCTGAGGTTTGGACTTAAACATACTGAAGAAATTAACGCAACCAATATTAATATTTAATATTGGTTGCAAAAGAAAATTTAAGAATTAAAATGTTAGGGGTTAATAACCCACGATTTGGAAAAATTTTATCCAAACACCTGTAAATATCTTTAGCTGCCACCCGGCAGCAATATTTTTTTAGGAGGCGGAATTAGTGGCTGGTTATTCAACTGAATATTCAGCTATGGGGTTTGCAATGTTTTTTATAGCAGAATATGGAAATATAGTATTTATGTCTTGGTTAAATGTTTTATTATTTTTTAGTGGATTACCTTTTGGATTAACAAAATTTGCTTTAATGCTTCTTTTATTTATGTTTATTTGGGTTCGTGTAGCCTTTCCACGTTATAGATATGATCAATTAATGCGTTTAGGTTGGAAAGCTTTTTTACCATTATCTTTAGCATTTATTTTATTTTATTCATCTTTATTTTTATTAATTCATTAAATCTTTAATATTGCTCTTTTTAGCTACCCATGTTTTAATCTTTTAGCCGGCCAATTTAAATTGGCCGGCTAATCGTGTTTAAATAGATCACAATACGGTTTGGGCTAATCTGAGCCCGTGTGTTAACACACGGGGGCTAATATCTTCTTTATATTTTAATTTTAGCTACCACACCGCGCTTGCGCGGCTAGTTAAACTAGCGCACCACAAATCAATCATTTGTCTCCCTAGCTTTAAGCCCGGGCTTCTTCAAGATGTTAACTCGAAAATCTCGACCGTAAATGCAAACTCGGTGAGGTATAAGCTAACTTTTAAACTATAATATTTAAAACCGAGAGTTAAAGGTTAAAAGTTATGTGATATGTTTATGGATTTAACATTAAAATGACTTTACACTTTGGGATTAATGAAATCCAAATTTCTTTAATTCTTACTGGGTTCTGCTCGGTTAGTGTTTTAGCTCCCACCTCCCCCCAAGTGGGGCTAATAGAGCCCGCGTGTTAGCACGCGGGTTTGATTCGAGCCGCTTGTTAACAAGCGGCTCGAATCGCGCCCCCCGCCTATTAACAGGCGGGGTTTAATATAAACCGTCTAAGACGTGTTTAAAGGGGGAAAACTCTATATAAAAAATATGCCTCAATTAGATCTTTATACATATTTTACTCAATTTCAATGGCTTCTTGTAGTATTTACACTTATTTTTATATTAATAAACGGAAATTTCGTACCTACATTTCAGTCTTTATTTGTAATACGTAATTTTATTGGAACATTATTAGATTCAAAAGAATCAACTGGGTTAAATGCCACTTCTAAACAAGGTATACGTGGATTTGATTATGAAAAAGGAGCTTCAGTTCAAATAAAACAAACGGGACAAACCGGAACTTTAGTATCACAATGGGATCAAATTTATGAAAAATATCGAGTAGAAACAGCAAAAACTCATGGAAAAAAATCAAGTAATAAAGTAAACGAATTAAAAAAATCGAAATCTGGAAAAAAAAAAGTTACTTCAAAAATAGCTAAATAATTTTCCAAAACTACCCTTTAAATCGTAGAATTACGTTGGGTTATTATTTAAAAAATGACATTTTTAATCTCTCCATTAGAACAATTTAGAATCGTTGATTTAATTAAATTAGGTATTGGAAAATACGATATTTCATTAACAAATTCATCGTTAAATTTATTAATTATTTTCACTGTTTTAACACTTATATTACGAAATTTTAATAATACTTCTAAATTATTTGTAATTCCTTCAAATTGGCAATTAATTTTAGAATTTATTTATAAATTTATATTATCTATAGTTACTGATCAAATTGGAAATGACGGTAAAAAATATTTTACATTGCTTTGTTCTATATTTTTATTTATTTTATTTTCTAATTTTTTAGGTATGATCCCTTATGCTTTAACTGTTACAAGTCATCCTATTATTACTTTAGGATTTGCTTTATCCTTATTTATAGGAATTACAACAATAGGTTTATTAAAACATGGATTACATTTTTATCATTTATTTGTACCATCTGGGGTTCCTGCAGTTTTATTACCTGTTGTATTCGCAATTGAAGTTATTAGTTATTTAACAAGACCTTTAAGTTTAGGGGTTCGATTATTTGCTAATATGTTCGCTGGACATACTTTATTAAATATCATTTCATTATTTACATGGAATATCTTTATTTCTGGTGGTATTTTTAGTATTTTAGCTTTAATCCCTATTGCTTTAATTGTTGCTTTAATTTCATTAGAATTTGTAATTTGTTTTTTACAAGCTTATGTATTTACTGTATTAGTAGCTTCATATTTAAATGATGTTATTCATTTACATTAAATTTTTATAACCACATCGAAAGATGTGGTTGTCAGTTTTTTCTCTTTTTTTCTTTTTAAGGCCCGAGGCCAAAGGCCCTGAATCTTTTACTTATTTCCCGAGGCCAAAGGTCTTTTACTTATTTCCCGAGGCCAAAGGCCAAAGGGCTTTTACTTATTTTTACTTTCTATAAACGGTTGCTGGTGACCCGCTTCGTATATTGCGATTTACCTTAGAAAATACGGCTTTATTAGCACAAATTAAAGGGATTTTTATAGAAATCAAAAATACTGTAATTTTTATTATTGGTTCCCGGTTTAGTATAGCCAGCTATACTAAACTGGGTGTAAAATATTTTATAATTTCGCGTGATATCAAATATTACATTGCAATTAATTGCCTCAATACATGTATTAATCCATATGTCGAGCACCGTGTTAGTGTATTTTGCGCTTGCTTAAACCTATAAATTTTAACATGGAAAGCCATGTTATTTATGAGAAAGCTTGTTTACTCGTATCTCTTTATAGTCTTATTTAATGCTACCGAGCTTTAACAGCTGAGTCGCTATTCGCCCCACGTGCTAGCACGTGGGGGGGGGCTCTAAGGCTAAAATATGGCCAACTCCAGTGTCAGCCTTATTACACGCAGCAACTATGGTAACAGCCGGTGTATATTTATTAATAAGATTATCACCTATATTTTCTCTAACTCCAATAACATTAACATTTATTTCAATTATTGGAGCTTTAACTGCTTTTTTTGCGGCGTCTTCAGGTTTAGTTCAAAACGATGTTAAACGTGTAATTGCGTATTCTACTTCAAGTCAATTAGGGTGTAATCCAACTAACATATTATTATCTTCATACACTAATAATTTAAATAAAGTTGATCTTTTTCTATATTATCTTGAATCTAATAAAACTAAAATGCCTATAACCAGGGTATATGGACATTCAAATTTTTATCTATATATTTTATAATTATGTAAATTAACTATATTTAAATAATCTCCTCTACTTTGTGGTCACTATTGGTATAAACTAATTAAACCCTCATATAATGTTTAAAATATATTACAACCTTTCTCCTCTGAAAATCATTATAGATTTGGTAAAACAGTATCTCACGCGTTCAAGATTATTATAATCTTGAACGCACAAGAAATTCGTGACAAAATGAGTCAAACTTTTTTTAATATTCGCCCCACGTGCTAAGCACGTGGGGTGCTAAAATGGTTTCCGAGATCCTTCTACTAAATCACAGTCTTGAGACTATTTGTGCCGCGAGCTAGCTCGCGGCATCGTAATAAAAAAAATAAAAGTACCGAGGACGCCAAATCAGAGTGGACCTGGGTTTATTGTTATCAGATAGAAACAAATATTCGCCCCACGTGTTAACACGTGGGGCGCTAAATTTATTATTTGTTTTTCAGGGATTAGAGTTATGGTAAGAGAATTAAATTTGTCAAATAATAGTTTAATTTACGCAAGATTAGATAAAAAAAAATCCTTAAATTGTACTTATCTGGGGGTGGAAAGATCATGGATTTGAATATTCAAATCCATTAAATCCAAAAGATGAATAATTTTATTTGCGCCCCACGTGCTTACACGTGGGGCGAATAGGAGAATAATATGTTAGGGCAAATATCATATGCTCTAAAAAAATTTCACTATAAGCTGGAAATTATAATATATACAAATCAGCTGGTATTAAATTTAATACCTCAGAGACTATATGTGAAACAATTAGATTACTAAATATAATTGAAAATATAGTACCAATAAAATAATTGATATGGTACTTGCTTGTGGGTTATTTTATTTCGATCTTTCATTTTTTCATTTAATAAATCATGCATTTTTTAAAGCCCTATTATTCCTTTGTTCAGGAGTAATTATTCATTCTTTTTTTAATCAACAAGATATAAGATATATGGGGGGATTTTTATCATTTTTACCATTTGTCTATTCAGTCTTTTTAATAGGATCCTTATCATTAGCAGGGTTTCCTTTTTTAACAGGATTTTATTCAAAAGATTTAATATTAGAATACGGATTAACAGTGTTTTCAGTCTCGTCATATTTTGTATTTTGGTTAGCATTAATAACAGTATTATTAACATCATTTTATTCATTTCGTTTATTATTTTTTTTATTTTATCATAAACCTTTTTCTTTAAATTTTACATATTATAATAATATACATCCAGCTAATCTTTTTGGAACTTTACCATTAGCTATTTTAGCTATCTTTGCTATTTTTGCTGGTTATTTTTTTAAAGATTTATTTGTGGGTTTAGGTTCGGCTTTTTTACCTTTTCAAAAATTAGATATTGATGCTGAAGTATTACCTTTAGCTTGGAAATTAACTCCTATAATATTTTCTTTTTCAGGATTTTTCTTTTCTTATTTAATTTATTTTTATTTTTTTCCAATCATGCCAATAATTTATCCATATATGTTCTTTTCTTATAAATGGTATTTTGATGTTTTATATAATCGTTTAGCCTATCAAACTTTAGCTATTTCTTATATTCTTCCTTTTAAATCTTTTGATCGAGGCTTATTAGAGTGGTTAGGGGCAACTGGAGTAGGAAATTCATTAAAAAGTTATACATTAAATTGGAAAAATTTTCATTCTGGGGAGATTTTTCATTTTACATTCTTTTTTTTTCTTTCGATATTAAGTATTATTACTGTTTACGCTATCTTATTTAATATTGGTCTAAATTTAAATATCTTACTTAGTTTATTTTTATTATTTTTAGTTTCTTTTTTTATTTAAAACTTAGAGCCCGCCCAACTAGTTGGGCGGGCGAATAGCTCACCACAAGCGCTAGCTTGTGGGGCGAATGACCGAGCTAGCGCTTAAGACATGGGGCGAGTATCTAATGCATCTATTTTATAGAGTCTTTTAAAGTTCAATGTGAAAGAAATTTTTCCTTTAATGACTCAATGTTAGAAATTTTAATTATTCTCTGTATTTTACCTATAATTTATCTGTTATTTTTTGATAAATATTTTAAAGAAATCTCTTTTATTTTTAGTATTCTTATTTTTGCTTATACTTTATTTCTTTTCTTAACTTTAAATTTTAATTCTCCTGAATTTCAATGGACTTTTACAGTTCTTGATAATAAATTTGGTATCGATACGATTTCTATCTTTTTTATAATTTTAACTGCTTTTTTACAACCAATTTGTATTTTAATCAATTGGAATAACACTTTACGTTTACGTTCGATTTTAACTTATTTATTTTTTATAGAATTATTATTAATTCTATTATTTATGACTTTAAATACTTTAATTTTTTATATTTTATTTGAAAGTATCTTAATACCAATGTTTATTTATATTGGTAAATTTGGTGCTAGAAGTCGTAAAATTGAAGCTGCATTTAAATTTTTTATTTATACTTATATTGGTTCATTAGTAATGTTTCTTGGTTTAGTTTATATTTATTATGTTAAAGGAACTTTAGATTTAGAATTACTATATGTTACAGAGTTTAGTAAAAATGAACAAATTTTATTATGGTTAAGTTTTTTCGCCTCTTTTAGTGTTAAAATTCCGATTGTACCTTTTCATATTTGGTTACCAGAAGCTCATGTAGAAGCTCCAACGGCAGGGTCAGTGTTATTAGCTGGGATATTATTAAAATTAGGAATTTATGGATTCTTAAGATATTCAATACCTTTATTTCCTTATGGTTCTCTTTATTTTTTACCTCTTATTTATACTATAGGAGTGGTAAGTATAGTATATTCATCTTTAACGACAATACGTCAAATAGATTTAAAAAAAATAATAGCTTATGCAAGTATTGGACATATGAATTTTGTTTTATTAGGTTTATTTTCTCAATCAATAGAAGGTTTAATGGGTTCAATGTATATAATGTTAAGTCATGGTTTTATTTCAAGTGCTTTATTTACAACCATAGGGATGTTATATGATCGTCATCATTCTCGTATATTATATTATTATAGAGGTTTAACTAATGTAATGCCATTATTTGCTGTATTTTTCTTTATTTTAAATTTAGCAAATTTTAGTTTCCCTGGTACATCTTCATTTATCGGTGAATTTATAATTTTATTACCTTTATTAAAATTAAATACTATTGCTGGTTTATTAGCTGCCATCAGTTTATTATTTTCAACGATATATTCACTTTGGTTGATAAATCGTGTAATTTTTGGCTCTTTAACTATTTATATTAATAAATTTAATGATCTTTTTTTACGTGAATTTTGTCTTTTAACCTTATTTACTTTTTTAATTATTTATTTTGGATTATACCCTAATCTTATTTTTAATTCTCTTTCCACTACTTTATCTTTTTATTATATTATGCCTTTATTAACTCTTTAACTTTTCCGGCTTTCTTTCAATTTAGCTTAGCTTAGCTTAGCTTAGCTCGAGGACCCCACCCGACAACCGGGCTATCCGTGTGTCGCCAAAATCCGAGTGGATCCTCTCTAGCTCCGCCTTAACGCCCAACGTGCCCAGGCACGTTGGGCGAATAGCAACCTGTTTCGAATAGCGTTGATGGAGCCTTCACCCATGTGCCCAAGCACATGGGTCTATTATTCTTTCACTGAACAGCTTTATTAAGTTTCGCATTTCTTCCCTCTTTTTACTGAACAGCTTTATTCAGTTTAGCCCCTTGAGGGCCTGGTACTTTTGTCGTGAGATGGACAAGTAAACATAACAAGTTTACCATTAATATTTAAGCGTCCGACAACAATATTGTTGTCGGACGAATATTTTTTAAACAAAATTTTAGAGACCCACGTTGTTAATTCGCCCCGCGAATTAACGTGGGTTTAATATTCCTACACTTGGAGCCTGGGAGAATCTACATTATAAATATGAGGAGACATCCTTAATATTTTCTAGCTAGGGGAAACTAGATTATATTAGCACCACCCGCGCTAGCGCGGGTGGTCTCAATTCGACACATGTATTAAGCGCTAGCGCGACCAAAACTTTCTTACCTGGGCTTCATTACCCCGTTTAAAAAATACCGGAACCCACGTGCAAGCACGTGGGGTTTCCAGATCGTTAATTAGAGCGCCCCACCCGCGCTAGCGCGGGTGGGGCGAAGATTAAATCCCGTTTTTCTTATATGATCTTTTTAGTGACACACATTAATGTGGCTGTCATTCTAATTTTTTCCACTTGGAGGTTTTAGACTAATAAGATTAACTAATATCTTTGTTTATAAAAAGATCAGATTGACTTAAAAAATTTTGCCCTCCCATCTGTTAACTGGTGGGGCGAGTTTTTATTTTATTTGCTCCCCCACGTGCTAGCACGTGGGGCGAATTGCTAGCATGTGGGCGAATTGCGCCACATGTATTATTGCGCCACATGCAATAATACATGTGGCGAATAGTCATCTGAAAAATGGAAAGATGGTTGAGTGGTTTAAAACAGAAATTTGCTAAGTTTTCATGACGAACGTCTACGCAGGTTCGAATCCTGTTCTTTCCTTTAGCCTGTGGGCGCAACTAAATTTTGATTAGATAACATAATGGTAATGTATCAGATTGCAAATTTGATAATGATGATTCAATTTCATCTCTAATCTTTTCACCCCACGAGCCCGTGGGGCGAGTAAAAGTTTGAATAGCTCAGTGGTAGAGCATAAGACTGAAAATCTTTGTGTCAATGGTTCAATTCCATTTTCAAATAAATTGACCGCAGGTTAATTAGATATGTAGTTGCTAATTAGTTTCTAGTAATTCCGCTACGGATTTGCAAATTGACTTAAGCTCAGCGCCCCACGTGCTAGCACGTGGGGCTAATATTTTTTATCGCCCCACGCTTTATAGACCCACGCTTTAGCGTGGGTCCATATTTCACGTTTTGTTAATTAAAGGGTATATCTAGTGAGCTCATTAACTACATTCATGATTTGGAATTTTAAAGGAGATCTATACTAACCCCACCTGTAAACAGGTGGGCTAATGTATTAAAGATCTATGTAAAGAAAGTAATTTAATGATAAAATAATGATCTCCAAATTCATTTAGTATGACGCAACCGATATTGAAAATATCGGTTGCAGAAGGAAGTAATTTAATGGTAAAATAATGATCTCCAAATTCATTTAGTATGGGTTCAACCCCCGTCTTCCTTGTATTAATTTAATTTACGCGCCACACGTGCTTAGCACGTGTGGCGAAAATAATTTAATTAGAAAAAGCTCGAAGCGCAATTGCTAGAGTAAATTTTACTCGGGACCCCACCTGTTAACAGGTGGGGTTTACTCAACCCGCGAGCCAGCTCGCGGGTCGAATTTCCTAACAAAAAAATAAAAAAGAATTGTAGTTAAGGGGGGGCTAGCCCGCCCTTAATATATAATAATGACTTTATTTATTAGATATTTAAATTTAGGAGATATTGCAGAACCTTGGCAAATTTCATTTCAAGATTCAGCAACTAAAATTATGGAAGGTATAGTAAATCTTCACAATTGGATCTTCTTTTATTTAGTAATAATTTCAATTTTTGTTGTTTGGTTTTTATTTGTTATAATAAAAGAATTTAATATCTCTAAACACCCAATTAGTCATAAAAAACTTAAAGATGGTACTTTAATTGAAATTATTTGGACTGTAACTCCTGCTTTAATTTTAATCACTATTGCATTACCCTCTTTTAAATTATTATACTTAATGGATGAAATTTTAGACCCTACAATTACCATAAAAGCCATTGGGCGTCAATGGTATTGGGAGTACGAATATAGTGATTATGTAGCCCCAGAAATAAATTTTGATAGCTATATGATTAAAACAGAAGATTTAACAGAAGGTCAATTACGTTTATTAGAAGTTGACAATCGTTTAATATTACCTTCATTAACATCTATTCGTGTTATTGTGACTGCAGCTGATGTTTTACACGCCTGGACTGTTCCTTCTTTAGGGGTAAAATTAGATTGTGTTCCTGGTTAAAAATCGGCCATAATAGAAAAATATTATATTATTACTATTTACGAAGACTTAAGAGTGGCTTAACAACCATATGCAGTTTATGCTTTTAAAAATATTCGTAAGAAACCCCGCGCTAGCTTCCGAGATTAAGAAAGATAGGTAGCAAAAGAGGTTCTTCAGAGACTATATGTAATACATAATAAAATTTATTATGAAGAAATAGTCCAATTTAGAATATGCGCGAGCTAGCTCGCGCATTTTTAATTAGCGATTAAATCAAACATCATTATTTATAAAACGTAATGGAGTTTATTATGGTCTTTTAATTGGCCTTGACTGTGATGAACTCACGGTTATAAATCATCAAATTGCGGGGAAGTCCTAAAGAAATCTTAACCAAATAAGTATGGTAACATCACTTATGGCACAGGTAATGACTCGTGGTATGGTAAAATCAAGATTTATCGCCACACGGACTAAGCAAGCCCGTGTGGCGCGTATTATTCAATGGGCAATCCGCAGCCAAGTACCATTTGACAGTTTTTGGAATAGTGGTATGCAGTTCATCGACTAAATGGTGATTGGTTTCAAAATATTCTCGCTCTTTTTTTTTTGATGCTTAAGATATAGTCAGACCCCTCCCGAAAGGGTGCAGGAAAGGATTAATTCGCGAACCGCTACCCAGCTCTCGGTTCGTCCCTCGAACAAATACGTGGGGTGAAAATTAAACCAAAAAACCCTTTCCGTTAAAGAGATAGGATCTCCTAGTCGATCTTATTTAGGGATAAAACTCTACTAAATTCTAGTTCCCCCACCCGCGCTAGCGCGGTGGGGCTCTTGTAGAGATAATTTGCAATGTAGTGAATTATGTGGTATTCAGCACGGCTTCATGCCCATCGTTTTAGAAGTAGTTAATATAAATGATTATATTTCATGGTTAAAAGCTTATGAGACTGCTTAAAAAAAATCCTGTTTTATCTATATTCAATGAATTTTTAGTTGATTCTCCTTTACCTGCTAATATAAATTATTTATATGGTTTTGGGTCTTTATTAGGCTTAATTCTAGTTCTTCAAATTTTAACTGGAGTTTTTTTAGCTATGGTGTGTAGCTATAAAATTTTACTATAAGCTGGAATATTTCTTTAAATTAATCAGCTAGAAATTACTCGGTCCCCTTGTGTGAAGCACATAGATCCCTAGTTAAAATTTCTTCAGAGACTATACGTAAAACAAATGAAAATTTGATGATCTTGTCCACAAATTTTATAGCCTTTAAGGTTATTTACATTATTTGACTCTTTTTTCAGTATAAATATTTTATTCTCTAAAATAAAAGAATTAATGTAATTTCAAAATTTTCGGCACTACTCCGCGCATATAGATTTAGCCTTTAACTCAGTTGAACATAAGGATGTGTTCAAGTCTATTAATCCCGGCTTCGCCGGATTAATATTTCGCTATTTACTGAAAAATATTAAATTTAAATTTTATTAATCAGTAACAACGAGCGAGCTCGTTGTTCAGAGACTTTACGCGAAAAATAACTTTAAGTTATTATGATAAAGCCCTTTTAGATCTTTCCAGTTTTAAGTTTATCATTAATTCCTATTACAGTTGAAAAAAATTTTTAAATTTAAGTAATAGAATAGTTTTTAGATATATTGATACAGGTAAATATTTTAATAATCAATATTTATTTAGATCAATCCCATTGGAATAATCTAAAGATCATGAGGGATGTTAATTATGGATGGTTAGTTCGTTACGCTCATTCTAACGGTGCCTCATTTTTCTTTATTTGTGTATATATTCATATAGCTAGAGGTTTATATTACGGATCTTATACTAAACCAAGAACTGGTTTATGGACAGTAGGTGTTATTATTTACTTTCTAATGATGGGTACCGCCTTTCTAGGTTATTACTATAGCCTAATATGTTATAATTTTTTGAGTAACTTAGCGCCCAACTTGAATCACGCAGGGTTAATATTTTTACCTGATTTTGTTGATAATCTCCTAGCGCACCACACCTACTATGTAGGTGTGGTGCCAATATTTTCGTGTTTTTTACCAAACCGCCTAGGCAGTTTGGGGTTTCAAACTAATAGTCGAAAACCATTTTCTAATTTTACGCGCCACACGTGCCACGGCACGTGTGGCGAAAATAGTTTATGTTCATTCAGCTCTATCGCTCGTCCTCAGATCCCTGAGGCTGTAAAATTATATAGTAATTTACATTCGCTTGCTTCGCAGCTCCAAATTAAAGATGATAATAGAAATAAAGCAGCTATTTATTGTATTTTTAATTCTCTTACTGGTGAAAAATATATTGGCAGTGCCAGCACAAATCGCATCAATACTAAATTCAGAAATCATTGTATACATGGAACAGGTAGTAGCAAGTTAAGAGACGCTATAAATAAATATGGTTTAGAAAATTTTTATTTTTTAATCTTAGAATATTCTTCAGATCTCGTTTTAAAAGAAAATTTAAAAAAATCACATTTAAATTTACTTGCTTTAGAAAACAAATGGTTTACTATATATTCCCCAGAATATAATATTTTAAAAGATGCAACATCTTCCTTTGGGTATAAACATTCTAGCGAAACAATTAATAAAATGAAAAAAAATTATAGTGAAGAACGTAAAATACGTATAGGGCTTTTAAATAAAAAAAGCTCGACCCATGTGCCTGGCACGTGGTTCGCTAAATATTTGTCAGAAAAATCTATCTTATCTATAGCTGCTTTAGAGCGATATGTAACCCAGCCAAATTTAAGAAAAATATTAGCTGAAAAAGCCTCTAAACCTGTTATTTTATATTTAAAAGATAATATTACTATACATTCAAAATATTCAAGTATTAGAAATATGGCTAAAGCTTTTTCATGCTGTCATAAAACTATTAATAAAGCCATAAAAAACAATACTGTATTCAAAGAGATAGGTTATATCAAATATATGGATAATATTAGTCCCAGGGATTAATCCCGGAGTCGCGACTCGACTCGTGAGCTCGCTACTCGACCCGTGAGCGCGCTCACAGGGTCGCTAAGACCAATTAATAAAAACATAGTACAATATTTTTTATTGTGCTACATTTATGTTAACGGTCAAATTTAGTATTCCGCTTTAGAGACCGTCGATTCTTTAAGGATCGCTACAGACTGGTTCATAAATGGGTATATCCGAGCAAGCGACCCGCCTACTTAGTAGGCGGGTCGAAGAACTGAAATATGCTTAATGTACAGTCGGACATTTAACAGAATTTGAATTCTGTTTCAAGGTCTTTGGCGTTCCATATTCTAAGAATATGGAACGCGTTATTTTTACGATATATTAATTTAGTTTAAATAAAGATACAAAGAAATTAGAACACCAATGTTACTAATACTTGGTGCTCCATGTTACACGGAATAAAGGATTTTCTTTTTATGTATTAATTTCTAAATGTTGTACGTTTTACCTTGGGGTTTTTTATTTGGCCCCAAATGGTTAAATGATAATTCCATTTTTTTAGTTTCTTCTTTTTGCAACAGACGAGCTAAGCTCGTCTGTTGTATTAGCTTTTATTTCGCCGAAAATTTCTGCTCTTAAACGAATTGGTCCACATAATATTGATGTTATTTCTGTTATTATTGGAAATATGTTAGGAGATGGTTGGGGCGAGAATAGATCTAATAATACAAGATTTAATATACATATGGGTTCTCCTAATGTAGAATATTTAATGTGGTTACATAAATTTTTTTATGAAAGAGGTTATTGTTCTTC
>Ga0302222_10000748_pt1 | contig 17477 bp, 16 predicted proteins | sample II_Palsa_E2_2_FD_194570 | JGI IMG/M metagenome (GOLD analysis project Ga0302222, IMG submission 194570) | Peat permafrost microbial communities from Stordalen Mire near Abisko, Sweden - II_Palsa_E2_2 | ecosystem: Environmental > Terrestrial > Soil > Palsa > Peat permafrost | place: Sweden... | reverse complement strand
GCCTGTGTGAGGTTGCCCTCTTAATTTCCAGGAGGAGGACATGCCGTTCAATGTTGCCTCGGGAACACGCATTTTCCTTGTCCAATTGACCCCCTGCTTCTATACTTCAACCACAGGAAACCCACCTGTAAGCTGCTGATAAGCCTGGTAGAGCTCCGGCCTCGTGGCTCGCAAGAGCGAACACGAGGCTGCATGGTTCGGGACCAGGGGGTCGGAGGTTCAAATCCTCTCTCCCCGACCAATTTTCCTCCCGCGGAGATCCCCTTCGAGACCCCCCTGAAAAACACCACCAAAGTGGCATTCCCTTCAGAACGTCCCTGGTATACGATTTTGTCTATTGTTGTGATAGACATAGTGCGGTAAAGGGATTGGAATGAACCGAACCAAACAAGGGGAAATTTCCTGCTTCACGGTCGCTATCATCGGCGGAGGGTTTGCCGGAGCGGCGCTCGCCGCGCAACTTCTTCGCCAGTCGCCTAGAAACACCTCGATTGTTCTGGTGGAGAGAGGCGCGCGCGTGGGCAGAGGGGTGGCCTACGGTACGCCGTGCGGGCAACATCTGCTGAATGTTCCGGCGAAGAACATGACCGCCTATCCCGACGATCCCGAGCACTTGCTGCGCTGGGCGCGGCTGAACCATGACGTCAACGTCCAGCCGGGGGACTTTCTTCCCCGCCAGGTCTACGGGCAATATGCTGCGTTCGTTCTGGAGCAGGAAGTCGATCGCCATCCCGGCCGGTTTGAACGTGTGCAAGACGAGGCAGTCTCCGTGGATCACGCCGGCGGAATAGTGGAGATCAAGCTTCGCGCCGGCGAAACTCTGTTTGCCGGCAAAGTCGTGCTCGCTCTGGGGAATTTTCCTCCGGGCGATCCGCGCTTGCCGGGAAAAACACCGCACAGCCAGCGTTACGTCTCAGATCCATGGTCGCCGGGTGCGTTGGAAAATATTTCCCGTGATCACGATCTAGAGCAATATCAGCAAGAGCAGAGCGTCCTGTTGGTCGGTTCGGGCCTAACCAGTGTCGATGTCACCATCGCTTTGCGCGCACGAGGATTCAAGGGGACTATTCATCTTCTTTCGCGCAGAGGCCTGTTGCCGCAAAACCATAAAGCAACCGCGATTTGGACGCCGTTCTGGGATGAGAATTCGCCCAGAACCGTTCGAGGACTCTTGCGGTTAATTCGAGCTCACGTAGAAGTCGCGGAAAACTCGGGCAGCGGCTGGCGCGCCGTGATCGATTCACTTCGTCCTTTTACGCAAGCAATCTGGCGTGCTCTTCCGCGCGCGGAGCGGCGCAGATTTCTCCGTCACGTCCGGCCCTATTGGGAAGTGCATCGCCACCGCGTCGCGCCGGAAATCGGGGTTCCACTGGCCACGCAAATTCAGGATGGCCAGATCGAAACGCATGCCGGACGGATCACCGCCTACGCCGAAGATGCTGACGGAGTCGATGTAACTTACTGTGACCGCAGCACCGGAGAAAAGCGGTCTTTGCGAGTGGGCCTGGTGATCAATTGCACTGGCCCCGAGGCGGATTGCCGCAGGATCGAAAATCCGCTGCTGAACAATCTCTTGCGCCAGAAAATGGTTCGTCCCGATCCTCTTTTTCTCGGCCTTGACGCTTCTGAGGATGGCGCGCTGATCGATGGTCGCGGTGAGCTTTCGGATTTTCTCTACTCACTGGGCCCATCCCGCAAAGGAAGTTTGTGGGAAAGCACCGCAGTGCCGGAGATTCGTGTGCAGGCTGCACAGTTGGCCACTCTACTGCTGGCTGCCAGCGAGCAGGATAAGCCGAAGCTAATCCAGCGCGAAACAGGCGCGGGCTTGCATTCCGCAGCTTGATGAGTTTCGATTTGGTTGGAGAGAAGTGACCGAAGTGCCTTCCAGTTCCTAGTTTGATAACGTGCGGCGAGAGTGATCGTGGGATAATCGCCGCATGATCGAAACTTCGAGTCTCGACTTTGTCTATCTGGAAAGCGATCCGCGAACTCAGCAACCTTCGGCGTGTATTTATTTGAAGGCGGGAGGCCAGCAGGATTACGCCGGCGTTAAAGCCGACCGCTTAGTGACGGCGCACTGTTTAAATTTTATCGAACTGGATGCCGAGATCCGAAGGCTTCATGCGGAACTCGATGAAGTTCGTGCCCGCGCGAAGAAGAAGTTCTATAAGACCCATGCGGCTGTTGCCGGCGCCTAGCCTGCTTTATCCTTAATATCTTTATCTCTCCATATTTCTTCAGCCGACGGGGAAGTTCCGCAAAACAAAAAAATCAGCACTGATCCATTTAGAAAATCCATGTATGCAAGAAATTGCAAACTAGAGACTTTCTTCCTATAATGGATCTATGGAGACCTCAAGTCTTGATCTCGTTTACTTGGACAGGGACCCATTGACTGACCTGCCCTCCGCCGGCATATGCCTCAAGGAAGACATGCGCATAGCTCATGGCAGTGCTGAGGTGGACGGCTTGATCACGCGTACCTGCCTGAATTTCGTCGAACTGGACGCTGGAATCAGAAGACTGCACGCGGAATTGGAAGAGATTCGCGCCAGAGCCAGGAAGAAGTTTTACAAAGCGGAAGCTATGGCTGTCGGCGCGGCCTAGAAGTAGCGGCTCGACCGCTGGTTTTTTATTCGCGGCATTTCTCGGCTTGCCTCTCCGGCAATCTGGGTTGCGGTTGCATCTTTAATCTTATACGCGGACTACACGCGGATTATCCGAGCGAACTTTTAGCCCCTCCGCACGCTTGGAATCAGGTTTACTACTTGCGTCATCCAGAGGCGCTGCGCGAATCTCTATCAATCAGGTAGTCTCTGCAGGAAAAGGAGAATCGTCATGCGGATTGGTGAAACCATTGCCACCTACGATGTGGGACTGGCTTTGCGCGGCAAGAGCGGCAGGTTCGAAATCACCAGCCCTACGGGCGAGGTCTACGACGTGACCTGCAAACCTAATCATTCGGATGCGAACCTGGAATGGTCCAGTGATGGGGATGACCATTCGCCGTTTCTGATTCGCTAGGTGGCGGAGCGAACTTCTTCGGCCGTAACAACAACAGTAACCGCGGAGGTGATCGAGGAAAACAATCCAACCGCACCGGCCCCGCGGCCATTTGTGCTTGAACATGCGGCCGATGCGAACGGCTCGTCCAATGTGGGCAGGATCGAGCTTTTGTATCAGGATGACGAGGAGGGAACTGGACAGCCGTCAGCCTGCGTGTATTTGAGAAGCGAGTTGGGAGATGATGCCGTCGAGGCGGAAGCGCTAATGACCGCGCGATGCGCGACTTTTAACGAGCTTGATTGCGAATTACGAAGAATAGAATCGCAGCTGGATGAGATTCGATCACGGGCGAAGAAAATGTTCTACAAGGCATATGCGGTTGCGGAAAGCGCCTAGCTTTTGTGATGCGATTTGGCTTGCGCGTTGGGCCTGAGGAGCGGGAGATCCTTCGCTTCGCCTGAAGAACGGCTACTCTCAGGATGACAGTGTCATAAAAATTTGCACCGCTCCCTGGCGTGTCCGGATTTTAAACAGAGTAACGACTTCCTTCCCCGAACGAATGTCCTTGTTGCAAAGCGGGAGTTTCCATCGACAAAAAAGCCTGCCGAAATGAATCGGCAGGCGCCTCGTTTCGCAGCTCACCCCGACAGCCGGAGCCACAATCCAAGGCTGCCATACTGTAGCGAATAATATCTAGTATTTCAATAGACAAAGTGTACAACAGTTAAAAATGTAATCACTTTTTAATCTCGTTTGTGAAGTTTTCGAATGATGCGCTACCGGAAGAGCGATAACAAGTGGTGGCATCCGCCTGGTCAGGGCTCAAACTCCACAGGGTGAGTTTAATCACAGACAACGGACCCTCGCGGTGCTGTATACTGAATTCACCCCGATAATTGGCCTCAAAGTTTTCTGGCTGATGCAGCCGATATTTCCCAGGAACGAATGGGAGAAAACTCTCTACTCGTGAAGGCAATCCCTGTGCAAAGCAGTCCGCTCGCGCGGAGTTCTTACAATCTCGATCCCCCTACGCTAAGGAGCTAATCACATGGCGACAGCAGAAGTCCGTCATACGCTGACAGAGCAACAGGCTCGGCAGCTCGCTACCGTTACCAAAACCGTCCCAATGATGGAGGCGATCACGCCGCGCTGGCTGATCACTTTCCTTTCCTGGGTCCCGGTCGAAGCCGGCATTTACCGGCTGAACAAAGTCAAACCTACCCGTCCTGGAACCCGCACCATTGAGTGTGCGCCGGACGACGAAATCGATTTGCCCGAAATTTATGTGGATTACGACGAGAAGCCTCGCGAATACGCATTGAATGCCGTAACTAGCGTTTTGGACGTGCAGACGCGAATTTCTGACTTGTACCGCAGCCCGCACGATCAGATCCGCGAGCAACTGCGGTTGATGATTGAAAAAGTGAAAGAGCGCCAGGAACTGGCTCTCATCAACAACAACGAGTACGGTTTGCTCAACAATGTGGCGCCGGAGATGAAAGTGAAGAGCCGCAGCGGCGCTCCCACTCCAGACGATCTCGATGAACTCATTTCGAAAGTATGGAAAGAGCCAAGTTTCTTTTTGGCGCATCCGCGGGCGATTGCTGCTTTCGGGCGCGAGTGCACGCGACGCGGCGTTCCTCCGCCGACGGTCACCATGTTCGGTTCGCCCTTTATGACCTGGCGCGGAATTCCGATCGTACCGTGCCCCAAGCTGGCCGTAAAAGCCGAGACCACAGACATTCTCCTGCTGCGCACTGGCGAGAAGAAGCAAGGCGTGATCGGCCTCTTCCAGCCTGGACTTCCCGGCGAAGTGTCTCCGAGCTTGTCGGTTCGCTTCATGGGCATCAACCACAAAGCGATCGCGTCGTATCTGATCTCTCTATACTGCTCTATCGTCGTCCTGACGCAAGACGCACTCGGTGTACTGGAGAACGTCCATGTCGACAAATACTACGAGTACAAATAGCGGTAACGGGACGGGCAACGGAGCGAGCAGACCGAAATCGAGCGGATCAAAGTCGAAAGCGAATGCCGAAGGGGCACGCTATTACCCTTTCAGCAGTATGCCTTTGCCGGATCCAGAGACACTCGAGAGGCTGGCGAACGAGTTTTTTCTCGCCATGCCCAAGGATCTGGCGAACGGAGACAGCGCGGAGGAATACGCTGCTTCTCCCGACGTAGAATCGGAAGAAATTCCTACCGTGATGTTTACGGAGGAGATGCTTCCGGCTCAACGCACATCGTTGTTCGAATCCGCTCCCACTGTTCCTGGCTCGGCTCCGTCTACACCGCCCGGACCGCTGACTGAATCCGATCTACGTGCGATTGCCGCATCCTTGGCGGGTTCGATGGCGCTTGTTCCGGGAACTCCGGGAACTGCGCCGATGCCGCCGGTTGCGGGCTCGCCTCCAGGATTCTTTGCGGAGGGAAACAGTTCGCCTCTATCGGTTGCTCCCAAGCTGCCGACAGCCAACGAACTTTTTTCATTTCCCGGTATGCCAACCATGCTCAGCTCACCGCCGACCTCTCCTCCTGGCGGCGCGGATATGAGCACGCTTCCGCAATCTCCCGGCAGCGTTCCAACAAAACCCGGTTCTGCTCCTTACTTTGTGGAAGGCGAAAAAGGAACATCTCCGGCAGCTGCGTCAGTGTTGCCGCCGATTAACGAGTTGTTCTCTTTTCCACGCGTACCGGCAATGCCCAATGTTTCCGGCATTGAAACTATTCCCAACGTTCCGGCGCCACCAACGTCGCCCTCGGCCGCGCCGCCGGACGCTACCATGACAACCGCTACCGGCTTGGGTCAGCCGCACGATGTGAAAGCAGTCACGCCGACAGTGCCCGCCACCACATCGCCTGAGATGAGTGGCGTGCCATCGACTGGCACATCTGGCTCGTCCGGAACTTTTGCCGAACCTGCCAAAACGATTTATCCACGGCCAACCGATTCTGGTGCGGGTCAATCGCACGATGTGAAGGCAGTCACGCCCGCAGTTCCGGCAATGACCACGCCCGAACTGCGTGGCATACAGTCCGCCAGTTCACCGGCCTCATCCGGAACCTCTGTCGATCCAGAAACAGCAATATATCCCGGCGCGGCAACATCGCTTCCGCCGTTGAGTGAATTGTTCTCTTTTCCGGGAGTGCCCGGAGCGCAGTCCGCTCCCGGCGTTCCAGCATTCCCTTCTTCGACGTCGGCGCCTCCATCCACGGAAGCGGACCTGCGTAAAGCAACTCCGCATCCGAGCGTTCCCGGCCTAGGCGTTCCTGCGTTAGGCAATGTCGCAGGCACCGAGGCCGCAGCACCTCACAAAGGAACGCAGACCGCTGCCGAAACCACTGCGGCGACTCCGCGACATGGAGCCTACGAGTTTCGCCCCGACGTCGTGCCGGAAGACTTGGGAATCGCAAAACGTCCGCTTGACGCCAAGCTGATCCGGCGTGACTTTCCCATTCTTGAAGAGCGCGTGCATGGCCGTCCGCTGATTTGGCTCGACAACGCTGCCACTACTCAGAAACCAAATGCGGTCATCGATCGCATCTCGGATTTTTACCGGCACGAAAACTCCAACATCCATCGCGCCGCTCACGAACTCGCCGCACGTGCCACCGACGCTTACGAAAGCGCGCGTGAGAAGACTCGCCGCTTTCTGAATGCGTCAACCACCCGCGAAATCATTTTCGTGCGTGGCGCCACGGAAGGCATCAACCTTATTGCGCAGGCTTGGGGACGACGCAATGTTCGCGAAGGCGATGAAATCGTCATCACCTGGCTCGAGCATCACGCCAATATTGTTCCCTGGCAGATGCTCTGTTCGGAAAAAGGCGCTCGCCTGCGCGTGGCGCCTGTCAACGATCGTGGGGAAATCATTCTCGAAGAGTACGAGAGGCTGCTCGGTCCGCGCACAAAAATCGTGTCGTTGAGCCAGGTATCGAACGCGCTTGGAACCATCACGCCTGCGCGCGAGATGGTTGAGATCGCGCACCGCTACGGCGCTCGCGTGGTGGTCGACGGCGCACAAGCAGTTTCCCACATGCCAGTGGATGTGCAGGCTCTCGATTGTGACTTCTACATATTCTCCGGGCACAAAGTTTTTGGGCCCACGGGAATCGGCGTAGTTTTTGGCAAGCTCGACGTGCTCGACACCATGCCTCCATGGCAGGGTGGCGGCAACATGATTGCCGACGTCACATTCGAAAAGACTACGTATCAGCCGGCGCCCGCACGGTTCGAGGCTGGCACCGGCAACATTGCCGATGCCGTTGGACTGGGATCTGCGCTCGATTACGTGAGCGGAATCGGAATGGAAAACATCGCCGCCTACGAGCATGAGCTGTTGAATTACGGTACGGCGAGACTGCTCACGGTGCCCGGCTTGCGGTTGATCGGAACAGCGCGCGAAAAGGCAAGCGTGATGTCTTTCGTTCTCGATGAAGTTCGCACGGAAGATGTTGGAGTCGCGCTCAACCAGGAAGGCATCGCCGTGCGATCCGGCCACCACTGCGCTCAACCCATTCTGCGCCGCATGGGAGTGGAAAGCTCAGTCCGGCCGTCGCTCGCCTTCTACAACACCTGTGAGGAAATTGATGCGCTTGTCGCCGCACTGCTTCGTTTCCAGGCAGGCCGGGGACATCGCAAGTTGTAATCTGAGCGGAGACGAGGAACTCGTCTCCGCTCGGCACATCACACCTCCTATCGCCCGCCGAACGAGGATCTATTCGATCTTCAAGAATTTCCAGAACTACCAGGAAACGGCCACGCTTTTTTCCCTCTAGCGGATGGAACCGCCCGTTCAGCGGGTACTTTCCTCTTGACAAATGTTGGGCGCGAATTAAACTCGGTGCCTACCCTGGTCGAGGTTTGGGCTCTTGCCGCTCTATCGCGAAAGCTAGCGAGCGAGCGTCCTTTTTTCGGAATGCGTATTCTTTTGATTTTTCTTAGCGAGGATAAGCAGTGGAAGCAGCGAAGGGCGGGGATGGGGCCGGGATAAGGACCTCTGAGTTCAAAGTGAGAACCCCCTCCGCTTGCTCTGGGGAAGGAGCGCTGTCACTGCTGGAGGCTCCGCCTCGTCTTACTGAGGAAGAAGATCCGTTGTCGTCTTCGCATGCTGAATTCAGCGAACTTTGCCGCCTTGTCAAAGACAGTCACCTCCTGCAAAAAAAGACAGCGTCTCGCCTCTGGTTCAGGGTTGCAATTCTGCTCTTCGTGATCGCCTTAATGGCGGCGGCGATGATTTTTGGACGCGATAGTGTTGTGTTGCAACTCTTCAACGGTATTCTTCTTGCGTTCTTCTTCATGCACGTTTCGTTTCTGATGCACGATATCGGTCACCGGCAGATCTTTCGATCATCCGCTACTAGTCGTGCTATCGGCATGCTTCTTGGCGATTTATTAGTTGGCGTGAGTTATACCTGGTGGATCGACAAGCACAACCGTCACCACAGAAATCCGAATCACGTTGATCTCGATCCGGATGTAGAGTTTGCGGGCCTGGCTTTTTCCGAAGAACAGGCGATGGCGAAGAAATGGCCCTGGACGTTGAGCGTGAAATACCAAGCATTCCTGTTCGTTCCCCTGCTGCTTGGGGAGCACTTGCATCTGCACCTGGTCTCCGCTGCGCATGTCCTCTCGGGACGGGCTAAGGCTCCCTGGACCGAGGGGATCCTGCTAGTCTGCCATCATATTGCTTGTTTCGCAATCATTTTCACCGTTCTCCGCCCGCTGCCGGCAATTGCCTTTCTGGTGTGTGGCAAAGCGCTGGGAGGGTTATACGCCGGACTGGTTTTTGCGCCCAATCATAAAGGCATGCTTGTGATCGACTCGGGCTCGGATGTCAGTTTGTTTCGGCGACAGGTCTTAACCTCACGCAACGTGCGATCCGGCCTCATCAATGACTTTTTGTACGGGGGTTTGAATTACCAGATCGAGCACCATCTTTTTCCGTTTCTGAGGCAAGATCAACTGCCGGCAGCGCAAGCCATCGTTAAGCCTTTTTGCCGGGAGCGCGGAATTCGTTATCACGAAACTGGGATTTTCCAGTCGTTGAAAGAAATTCTGCAACACCTCCACGAAGTTGGCGCTTCGGTTCGTGCCCATAACGCGCGGAGCCTTTCGAGTCAGGGAGCCAAATCATGACAAATCCGGCCGGGCAAACTCCGCTTGCACAGAACTGGGACGCAGTCGTAATGGGCGCAGGTCCGGGAGGACTCGCCGCGGCGATCCATCTGCGGCGTGGTGGTCTTAGCGTGCTCTGCATCGAGCCGGATAAATTTCCGCACGACCGCGTGGGTGAATCGCTCGACTGGTCGGGTCCGGGATTGCTGGCGCAGTTGGGGATTTCGAGGGATTCGTTGATCGCAGATAAGGTCGCGACTTACAAACGGCATATTGAAATTGTGCAGCCCGACCGGCCGGCCTATCAAGCCCAGCCGGAAGCCTGGTTCCAAAACCCTCCGCTGAAATTTGAAACCGTCACTCTGCACGCGGACAGAAAGGCACTGGATCAGCGCATCTTCGAAACTGCCTGCCAGGCGGGTGTGGAATTCTTGTGGGATCGGGTTACCGAAATTGAAAGCGACGGAGAGCGCGTCACGGCAGTGCGCACGGCGGATGGACAATGCATCGAAGCTCGTTGGTTCATCGATGCCTCCGGGCTGGGCGCGCGGTTGCTGGCGCGGAAATTCGAAGTTCCAAAAATTGAGTACGGCAAGAAAAAGGTTTGCTTGTGGTGCCACTTCGAGACGCCGATTCGCACCGAAGGAACTACTTTCTACGGCAACGTCTTCTCGGATGAGTACCTGAGCTGGATTTGGGAGATACCGATCTCGCCGACAGTGACGAGCGTGGGTTGCGTGATGTCAGCTGATTTCGCCAAACAGCAGCGGCATCTGGGGAAAGAAACTCCGCAAATCCTGTGGGACGCTCTCGCTCCGTACGCGCGCTTTAACGGACTGTTGAAGGAGCAGCCTGATGCGGCGGTTCATTCCGCCGCCTACCGATCGTATGTTCACACGAATGCGTGCGGCCCCAACTGGCTGATGGTGGGAGAAGCCGCGTCGCTGCCCGATCCGCTTACCGCAAACGGCGTGACTGCGGCGTTCCGGCACGCCGCGGAGGGAGTAAAGTTTATTCTCCAGTCAAACGAGCGCGGCGAACTCACGGCGCGTCAGCGCCGGATCTACAACACCAACGTCCAGCGCATGGGGCACGTTTTCAATCACAGCATCGAGACTTCAATTTACGACAATTCCATTCGATGGGGCCTCGGCGTGATGCCCGCGCAGAAAATCTACACCGCATTTTCCTACACGGTAAATGCCCTGTATACAAGATTCCGGCCGCAAGGATGGCTGTCGATGCTGTGTTTCGGCTGCATGATGAAAGGCGTTTGGGCATGGATGGAAGCCTGGGCCTTGCTGGGACGCGTAAACTGCTTTCTGCGCCCGGGACTGAAGACGCGGCATCTTCAAGTGGCGCCCACGAGGTAGCGCCATTCGGCACACAACCAGCGCGATGAATTATTGGGTGCGCGGAAACGGCCCACCCATTTTACTCATCCACGGAATACCCACCAATGGCCGCCTTTGGGATTTCGTCGTCGAACGGTTGCAAGAGCAATACACGTGCGTAGTTGTGGACCTGCCCGGATTCGGCGAGTCTCCCACTCCGTCGGATGGTTCCCGCGACCCCGCGCGGTTCGCAGGCGAGTTAGATAGACTCGGCCGCGATCTCGGCTTCGCCTCGTGGAACGTAGTGGGGCACGACGCCGGCTCTACGATCGCCGTTCATCTTGCCGCCGCTTACCCTCAGCGGACGCGCCGACTTGCGCTGCTCTCACCTCCGTTGTTTCCCGAGTTCCGTCCGCCCTGGTTTATCCATCTGATTCGCACGCCGGTCCTCGGCGAGATTATTGCGCCAGCCATGATTTACGCGATTTGGAACGGTGGCATGCAATCCATCATCGAGAGGACGGACCCAGCCCTGCCAGAAATTCTGGAAAGCTTTCACAAGCCTTTCCGCGGATTGGCTGGCGCACGGCGCCTGACCTGGCTGGTGCGCTGGGGTAACCCTGAAGAAGTACTAGGGAGAACTGCTGCACTCTTGAATAAAGTTTCTGCTCCAACGCTGATCCTGCACGGCCGACGTGATGGAGCCATTCCGGTCAGCTTTGCGGAAAAGGCTTCGCAAATGATCCCGGATGCACGCGTTCACTTCTTTGATTCCGGGCACTTCCTTCCTTTGAATGTTCCAGATGCGGTTTCAGATCAATTGCGGGCTTTCTTCGCATCAGATCTCGAGGCTGCGCCCACAGTTTCCAGAATGGAATTCCAGACGCAAAACAACAAGAGATGAAAGTCGAAGAACTCAGCCTGCCGGCGAGAGACGGCATGCCACTCGCCGCAACGATTTTCCGCCCGGACAACTCTACCCAAGGCAATCCGTTCGTACTGATCACTTCGGCCGTCGGCGTGAAGCGAGCGTTCTATAAAAAGTTTGCAACCTATCTCTGCGATCAGGGCTTCAGCGTGCTCTGCTTCGATTACCGTGGAGTTGGTGATTCGCGCCCCAAGAGCTTGTTCCGTTTCAAAGCCACCATGAGCGATTGGGGAGAGAAGGATGTTGCTGGAATGATCGATTGGATTGCGGCCGAGCATGCTCACGAAAAGCTCATGGTTATCGGTCACAGTGTCGGCGCGCAGCTTGTTGGACTGGCTCCAAACAATGAAAGGATAGCCGCGATGCTCTCCATCGCCGGGCAAAGCGGTTACTGGGGACTGTGGTCTTCCCCCAGAAAATATCTTATGGCCGCGTTGTGGTACCTGATCGTCCCAAGTATCACACCCGCGATTAAATATTTTCCGGCTCGGTGGCTTGGGCTCGGGGAAGATTTGCCGGGCGGAGTTATCCTGGAGTGGGCGCGCTGGTGCCGCAATCCGAACTACATTGTCGACGACGCGGGTAACCCAAAGCGCGAACACTTTGAAAAGTTCAAAGGGCCCATTCTCTACTACAGTTTTGCGGACGACATTTACGCACCCCAGGCAGCCGTTGAACATTTGATGAGCTTCTACACCAGCGCTGCCAAGTCTGGGCGTCACATCCTTCCAGGCGAACTCGCACTCCGGTCGATTGGCCACTTTGGTTTCTTTCGCGAGAAAATGAAGCCTCTGCTCTGGGCTGAAGCTTCTGCGTGGCTGACGCGGCAGTCATAGAGTTATTAGCCAGGCATTCCAATTTTCTCCTGTTATAAGCTATGCCCATGTCAGATCTCGAACATGGCGATGGTGGCTCCGGTAGCCGCGCGCTGATCCCGGAAAACTACGGAAGACTCGTTTTGCTTCTGCCGGGGGACCGCAGGCAGGAATTCACTCTATCGAAGGCCCGCATCAGTATCGGGCGCGCGACCACCAATGATGTGGTCGTGCCAGATTCCAGAGTATCGCGCAACCATGCCTTGCTCGAGTGCAGCGCCGCGGGCTGCACCGTCGTCGATGCCGGATCGCCCAATGGAATCTGGATCAACGGTGTGCGCGCCGAGCGCCACTTGCTCAAGCCAGGCGACACACTGGTGATGGGAGGCGCAACAGCGCGCTTCGAAGCTGGAGTGTCTGAAACCGACGAGCAGATGACCAGCATGAATTCGGTCGCGGACATGAATACCGCGCTCTCGCAAGTTTCGCTGCAAATGGAAGTCGCCGAGACAAACACTGCGCGCCTGGCGGTTCGCGCCGGCGGCAAAACTTGGGAGGTCGCGCTCGACCAGGACACGATGACCATCGGCCGTTCATCGGGGAACGACATCGTGCTCGACCGCGAGAGCGTATCTCGCCACCATGCGCGCTTGGAACGCCGCGGCGACAAATTCGTCATTCAGGATTTGAAAAGCGGCAACGGCACCCGAGTCGGCGCCGCGAACATCGATCAGCACGTGCTCGCCGATGGCGACATTATCAAGATCGGCGACGCACGCTTGGTTTACAAGGCGGTGTTCTCCAGCGACGATCTCACTGTGGTAGACCAACCGCACCAGCCCGCGCGGAACCCGGTAATCGTCATTCCGGGCATGGGAGGTTCCAAGCTGTGGCGCGGCAGCGAGCTGGTTTGGCCCAACGTCCGTCATCTGCTATCCAATGTAGACGAGTTGTCCTTCGCCAATCAGCTCGAGGCGCGCGGCGTCTTGGACGAAGTGGTGATCATTCCCAACTTCATCAAGCTCCAGCAATACAGCTTGCTGACGGATTATCTGGTGGAAGAACTGGGTTACGAGACAGGACGAGACTTGCTGGAGTTCGCTTATGACTTCAGGCAGGACGTGAGGGTCTCAGCCCGGAAGTTGGCCGCCGTTGTAGAAGGTTGGAAGGTCGATGCGCCGATCACGATTATTGCGCACAGTCTGGGCTGCCTGTTAAGCCGCTACTATGTGGAGCGCCTCGGCGGCAAGAACAGAGTCGGCAGGCTGGTGCTCATGGGAGGCCCGCACTCTGGCGCACCTCATACTTTTGCGGCCATGGTGCAGGGCGTGAATCTGTTCCCTCTCGGATTGCTGGATCGGTGGCTCCGAGACGTGCTGGCCGGCTGGCCGTCCACGTATCACTTACTACCGACGTATCCCTGCGTCATCACTCCAACTGGAACCGATATGGACATCTTGGAGAATGGAAGCTGGCTGCCGGAATCGAGGCGCGCACTGCTGGCCACGACACGGGAGTTCCGCACGGAACTCGGCACCCGGTCCAGCGTACCCACCGTCAGTATCTTCGGTTATGGGCTGAAGACGGTTACAAAGATCCGCTTCGACTGCGACGCAAGCGGGCTTTGCCGGAGCATCAGTTCAGTCGCCGAGCTGGCCGGGGACGGCAGCGTTCCCGAAAGAAGCGCCTGCATGGAAGGAACTGAGATCCATCCTGTTCGCCAGCATCACGGTGTGATGTTCGTGGATAGCGATGTGCAGAAGCGACTAAAACTGGAGCTGACGCGACGGTTCAATGTGAGCGTGTGACCTGTTTGCCACTTCTAATGATCGATTCGACATGTAGATTTCTTAGCCGCAATCGTGTGTCTCAATTTTTCCTCCTCTGTGTGCCAACCTGAATTCATCCAGCGGCCATTGTGGTAAACAAAGATCATCCATGACTCGGCTTCAACCGAACGATCGTCTCGCGTTACACTGCGCTCAAGACGGATGTTATCGAGATCAAGGCGGCAGGAGCCAGAACGAGATCGAATGCCGCAGTCGGCACCCGGCGAGTTAGGTGACCTCGGTGGTATCGCGCCACCGTCCGGATGAGGCGGCGATTTGTCGCAGCACGCGCAACAGCACAAAATAAAGAAACAGAATCGCCAGCGGACCAATCAACAGCCAGGCTGACATGGCATGCACTGCCGCGAGCCACAAAGTAGCTAGCGCATGCCGCGAGTCGGCACGGACCATGGATAAAATTTGCGTCAGTGACAGCCGCAGCGGCGTCGCACGAAACAACATTTCGCCCAAGCGGATAAACGGCAATAAAAAAAACAGTTGCAAGGGATAAACCACATAGTTCACCAACTGGATCGCCGGGAGGTTCAGGCGGAAGACCACGGCAGCTGCGGCGCATAGCATCGTCGTGGAACCGGGCACAGGAAAGATGCCCAGCACAATCCCAAAAGCCAGGCTCAGAGCAATTTTCTCGGGTGTGATTCCCTGGGTCAGAAGGGCCATGCTGGGCCCAACTACACGGCGATCGAAAAAACCACGGTTCATGTTGTAGATCATAAGCGGTTGACGCCTACATGGAAACGATCTGCCGCAGTTTTACGCTGTGCCGAAGTCCTTTCCTGCGTACCGGAAAGGTCGCGCGTTAAACACAAGTATTTTCGTTACGGAAATGCGGAAAGCAACTTGATCGGCATCACTTGTGATTCATCTTCGCGGGCAATGAATCCTGGAAGTTGCTTGTTCCTGCTCTACATGGAGAGCGCGATCTCACAATCAATATGCGTTCCGGCTGTTGAACATGCGGAGCAGGGTCATGGTGATGATTTGCAGATCGAAGGTGAGACTCCAGTTGCGGAGATAGTAGAGGTCGTATTCCACGCGCTTTGCAATGGAGGAATCCCCGCGCCATCCGTTGACCTGAGCCCACCCGGTGATTCCAGCCTTGAACATGTGGCGGGAGTTGTAGCGGTCGATTTTTTCGAGGAACCGTTCGACGAAGTAGGGACGCTCCGGACGCGGGCCGACAATGCTCATGTCGCCTCGAAGAACGTTTAGAAACTGCGGAAGTTCGTCGAGGTTGGTGCGGCGCAGGAAGGCGCCGAACACCGTGCGGCGCGGATCTTGGGCGCTGGTCCAACGCGTGTCTTCTTCCTCGCGACTTCCCACGTTCATGGTACGGAATTTGAGCATGGGAAAGACGCGTCCGTTTAATCCAACTCGATTCTGGACAAAGAAAATTGGGCCGCGGCTACCCAGTTTTATGGCGAGAGCGATCATCAGTGCGACTGGCAGAGTGACCAAAAGGATAAGAAACGAGAAGCCTACATCGAAGATTCGTTTCTGGAATAGATACGATCCGGTTTCCGCCAGAGTCGGACGCAGATCGAGCATATGAAAACCACCGAGGTCGATGAGACGGTCGCGCAACTCAACGCCCTCCCCGAGATCGATTACGACTCGGGTAGGAACACACAGACTTTCCAGCAACGGCGCGATTCTCCGAACATCCTTTAAGCGCGCGGCAGGCAGCGCGATGATGACATCATGGATTGAATTTCCATTGGAAAATGTGGGGATCTGGTCCAGTTCGTAGACGGGACCATCCACTTCAACCTCTTGATCCGGAAGCCTAACGAAACCCACCACCCTGCAGGGCAGGACTTCGCCGTGCAATAGCGACGTGCTGACTCGTCGCGCAAAACTATCGGTTCCGACCATCAGAATCTTGACTTCGTTCCTGCCGTCTTTGCGCAAAAATTCGAGGAAGACGCGGAAAAGCACACGCGTCAAACTGGCGAGAGCAAACAGAGCGACTGCGCTGATGCCAACGACCAGGCGCGAATAACTCGCCTGGCGATAGAGAAAACCAGCCGCCATAACCACCGCATAGGTGAAGGCAAGAGCTTCGAGCAATCGGCGCGATTTCCCGCCCGGCGCGTACAACTGCTTCACATTCCAAAGACCCGACTCCTCTGCCGCTATGGCCCAGACGATCGTGGTGAGGAGCAGAACGCTCCAGTAAGAAGGCAGCCCTGCTGGAGGGGTTCGCGAGAACAAAAAATTGAACCCGAAGCGTACTCTTACGGCGATGAAATAGGCGCACGCCGGCAACAACAGCGTTAAGATTTTCAAATACAACCGCGCGAAACTGAGGCGAGTGCGAATCATACTCTCTCTTTCGCCCCCTAAAGCACGCTTCAGCCTAGCACTGAACCGTGTAACCAGAATATCTAATTCAGTTTTATTTCGCCACTATGCCATTCCCGTTGAATCTCAGATGTCACTCTGAGCTTCATTGGTTGCTAAGAACCCGAGAGCAAAAGAAATGTTGCGAGCCGCTTTAAGAAAAGATCGCTCTATGTTTATGGAACGTTATTTACTGAAGATTCTTGCCAGAATTATTTTCCTACCCGGGATTGCGGGCAGAATGCGAACTCGACGATGGATGTCCAGCTGGTCTGAGCATTTGTGACCAGGATAGGAGCGAGCCACTTTTCATATTGGACGGAGGCGGACAAGTTCAAGTCCCGATGAAACCACCAGTTCGCTTTCACTGAACCGTCGTTTATGGTTTCCCCGCCGGGAATAAAATCTTCGTCGACCTTCGCATGCCGGTAACCAATCTGCACAGAACTCCGCGCGGTAAACCAATAATTGCTCCACGCCTGAAAACCCATGCCCTCTCGCCCGATCCAGTCACCGATCAAGTTGCCTTTGTTGGTGTAGAGGTCTTTGTAAAAGCCGTCCCAATAAACGTAATCGCCGCGAATGCTGCGTGCGGTCGGAGGGTCGGTGTACACGGATTCGACGCGGAAATCCACCTTTGGCAGACGCGGCAAACGTGGCATGTACAGGCCCGACCGAATCGCAGTGCGGGCCGGATCGTAAATGGGGTTGTGGCTGTTATCGAGATTGAAGGGATTGGCCGCCGGCAAGAGTCCATCAGCATAGATCGATAGCCAGTCGCGGAGATGCGGCACGCGGTAGGCGAAATCGAGTCCTATCGTTCGCTTGCCTGGATCGCGATTGGAGGGATACTCGAAAGAGGATTTGGTGGCGACGTAGCTTTCCCAGATCGCGCCCGCGGTCAAGGCACGGCCCACGCCGCCGAGTTCAGATGTGCGCTCGAGTCCAATTTCCCAGTTGGACGTTGGTTTAAAGCTAATTTTTTCGCCGTGAATCAGCGGCCTCGGAGGAAATTCGTTGCCGGATAATTTGCCAAAGAAAAAATCCAGTTTGATCGGACCGAGCCAGCGGAAAATCCAAAAA
>Ga0302222_10000745_pt1 | contig 17553 bp, 14 predicted proteins | sample II_Palsa_E2_2_FD_194570 | JGI IMG/M metagenome (GOLD analysis project Ga0302222, IMG submission 194570) | Peat permafrost microbial communities from Stordalen Mire near Abisko, Sweden - II_Palsa_E2_2 | ecosystem: Environmental > Terrestrial > Soil > Palsa > Peat permafrost | place: Sweden... | reverse complement strand
ATAAGTAATAATAACACTCTCCACCCATGAAACAATACGCCATCCTATCCGACATCCACGGCAATGCCCTGGCTTTAACTGCTGTGCTTAACGATATCAAATCAAGAAACATTGACACTATTATCAATCTCGGCGATCACTTTTTTGGTGCGTTACAACCCGAAGCCGTTGCTGATCTGTTGCGAGCCAATCCCATGACTTGCATTAGCGGTAATACCGATCGGGAGATATTGGAAAGCTTCACCAAAAAATCAGAGAAGCCAGATATGGAAAGGGTGGTTGCTGATCTTTCAGACGAAAGCATCACCTGGCTAAAAACATTGCCGAATACAGTTACCATTGATAATTTGATCTTTGTTTGCCATGGTACACCGGAAAGTGATAACGAATACCTGCTTGAAAAAGTAACCGGGCATGGTGTTTTTGTTTATAATGATGAGTGTTTGATTGAGAAAACCAAGCACATTAAGGAACGCATCATCCTTTGCGGCCACTCCCATGTAAACCGGGTAATTTATCTAACCAATAATAAAATTATTTTGAATCCAGGCAGTGTGGGTTTGCCGGCTTATTTAGGTAACGGGCTGCATCGTTTCGCCATGGAATCCATGACACCGCATGCCAAGTATGCCATCATTACAGCAAACGGCGGCGGTATTAATATTGAACAGATTAATTGTACTTATGATTGGGATGCCGCCGCTCAACAAGCCAAAGATAATGGCAATGAAAATGTAGCGAAGTTTCTTTTATATGGCCGGATGCCAAAAGATTTGCGGGTTGGTTAAAATTTTAATTCCAATTAATCAACTGTTTCCATCAACGTAGTATAAAGCACAAACTTGCCTTCGTAACGTTGGTTGTGAGCAATGTGTAACCCCTGCAAATGCTGCTCGTAAAACTGGGCAAATTGCTCTTCGGTATCCGTATTGTATTGGATGCAGCAGGTTACGCCTTCGTTTGGGGAGTCGATCACATTAAGGATGCGATAGCTTTCAAAAAAGCCGGTAGCCATTACCGCGGGGATATGCACTTCCTTCATCCAAACTAACCATTCGGGATAAGCGGCTTCTTCAACAATCAATGTTTCATTATATACGATCATGGTGCAAAGGTATAACTATAAAATATAAAACCATGTTGTGTCTATTTGTCATTGCGAGCGATAGCGTGGCAATCTCGTCGAACGCATAGCTACGGGATTGCTTCGTTCCTCGCAATGACAATAAAAAATCAACTCGTCGGTAAATCCCCTCTTATTATCCTAAACCGTTTCCTAGCCTCGTTTATCCACAAACTACCGGGATAATCGGTAATGATCTTCTGATAATAAATTTTTGCCTGCGGTTTATTGTTCAGTTGATTATCATAAATATCGCCCAGCATAAAAACCGCGTCATCTGCCCAAAGGTTGGTTGGACTATCCTCGCAAATCTTTTTCAAAAGCGTTATCGCGTCGGTATAATTTTTCTGTTGGATAAAGATACGTGCCTTCGCCATGAGGATATCGTTGCTCAAGGCATTGCCAGGGTATTTCTTGTCGATGCTGTCTAAGGTTTGTACGGCTTTTAGCGGTTGCTCCGCAAAAATTAACAGATCGGCACGGGCATAAATTTTCAGGGCTTTGCCGCTGCTATCGGCAGCCAAATTATCGCTGATCAGTAATGATAAATTCAGTGCATCGTTAGCGATAAGTTGCGTAGTGGCGGCTTTTAGAACATCTAACTGTCGCTTCGCCCAATAGAAATCACCGGTGTAATAGGCCAGTTTTGCATTACGAAATTTAGCATCCTGCCCCATATCGGTATTCGGGAAATCCTTTTCAACCTGGCTATATAATAGCGTAGCATCCCATTGGCGGCCGGTTATTAAGTAAATATCACCCAGTTCAAGTTTGCATTTTGCCAATAGATCGGGCGTTATGCCTTGCATGTTGATAGTGTTTTCTAACAATTGCCGGGCCTCTGCAAATTTGTGGAGTTTGAAGGCTTGCAGCATGGCCAGCTGCTCTGCCGCGTAGGCTGAACTTGCATTACTGCCAAATTCAACCAGTAAATCCTTATAATCTTTTTCTAACTCAAGCAGATCGGTTTGAGTATACTTACCTGCGGTTATTTTTAAGTTTTTGGTATTGATGAGTTCAATTTTCGCAGGGATATAATAGGTTGAATTTTTGCCTTTTTCTATTAAATATTGATATCCTAAAATGGCTTCATCGTAAGCATTGTCATCAACTAAAGTATGGCAAAGCGCATAAATGTTGCTTCCATCATCGTTAGTGCGGCGGTTTAAGGCCAGCGATTGGTTAAGTGCCTGGTCGAAATTCTTTTGCTGCAGGCAGTCCCATATTAAAATTTCGGTATAAACAGTTTGTTCCGGCTCTTTTTGCAGGTGCTTGTAAAGCGCGGATCGAAGCAGGTCGTAACCATTGTTATCCTCAAACATGGCCGCCATGGTGTTTTCCGCCTGAGGCACATAGTTTGGGTTTGATGGTAGAAAGTTTAAATATTCATTGATGATCGATTGCCTGTCGCCTTTGTATTTATACAACATGATCAGTTCGAACGAGAACTGCTTATCATCGTTTAAAACCTTCCGGCCCTGCTCCAGTGTTTTTATGGCATAATCAACATTGGCACTCTGGTAAAACTCCCCGGCAAGCGCGTTAATCGTATTTTGATTTGGCTGCAAGTTTTTAAGGATGTTATCGTAAAGCGCATTGGCTTTATCATTATTGCCGTTTTGAGTGTAAATGTTTCCCAGGTTTATCAGGTAAGTATTATCACCGGGATATTTGTGGCTCATTTTTTTGGTGATGCTTTCGGCATCATCAAATTTTTTGAGGGATAACAGGCACTTTATATAATATGGATAATATTGTTCGTTATCCGTTTTAAATAGTTTCTGATAAATATCCAAGGCTTTTAGCTGTTCGCCGTTGGCGAAATACTGGTTGGCTAAAGGAAGCTCATCGGTTTGCGCGTAAGTTTTTGAGTATGAGCCGATAAAAACGAAAAGAATAATTGTGTAAAACCACTTCATCTATCCAAAAATAAGCAATTTATGTTTACCTAATTTCAAGTATTATTTAATATTTAACATACATTTACCCGGTAAAATTATAGTGACATTAATTATTACCTAAACTAATTTGCATAATTTGACCAACTATAGTTTTTAAATGATGTTTAAAAGGGTTTGTTTTTGTTTATTATTGGTTATTGCTGCTGCGCTTAGCTCGTGCAAGCACGGCGGTGCCAAGCAAATACCTGTAAGCGACTTTTTTAGTGCCCCGCAAAAAAGTGCATTCAAGATCTCGCCCGACGGTAAATATGTTTCATACCTGAAGCCTTATAAAGAGCGCTTAAACTTGTTTGTTAAAACACTTGCCGATGGCAAAGAAACCCGTGTAACCTCGTTTACCGATTATTCATTGCGTGATTATTATTGGACTTATAACAACCAGTTAGTTTTTAGCCAGGATATAATTGCGACTGATATTTTAAAATTCTATAGCCTGGATGTTGCTACTTTAAAACTTCACTTAATTACGTCGGGTAAAAACCTGAAAATTAAATTTGTTAGCCGGATAAAAGCAGATCCCAACATTATTAACATAGCCTTAAATAAACGCGATAAAAGTAATTTTGATGTATACAGGTTCAATATTAACACTGGCGAACTTACCCCATATCTAGTAAATCCGGGAAATTTTACGGAGTGGTTTGCTGATCCGGATGGAAAAATAAGGTTGGTTAAAGCATCAGATGGTGTAAACGAAACTATTCTTTACCGGGTAGATGATGATAGTCCGTTTAAACAGATCATTACCAACAACTTTAAAACTCGCGTTGAACCCATTGCTTTCACTGGTGATAAGAATGATTTTTACGCCCTATCAAATGTTAACCGCGACAAGATAGCTTTGGTTGAGATTGATGCGGAAACAGGTAAAGAGGTAAAAGAAGTATATGCAAACCCTAATGCGGATATTATGGGTGCCGAGTTTGCTAAAAACAGGCATTGTATTGAATATGTGTATTGGGAAGATGCTTATCCTGAAAAACATTTTTTAGATACGAAAATAGAAAATACCTTTAAAACGTTAACCGCTTTAAAAGGATATGAAGTTAAAATTGCCGATCGTGATAGTGCCGGGGATAAGTTTATCCTGAATACCTATACCGATCGAGACCCGGGCTCATTTTATTTGTTTGAAAGTGGCGCGCGTAAGCTAACGAAGCTTGGCGATATCAATCCGAACATCAATCCGGATGAGCTATGTGCCATGAAGCCTATTTCATACAAAGCAAGCGACGGCACCATAATTAATGGTTATTTAACTATTCCCCAAGGCTCGGATAGCACCAATTTACCGGTAGTAGTTATGCCGCATGAATGGCCTTATGGGGTAATGAGTCGTAATTCGTGGGGGTATAACCCCGAAGTGCAATTTTTAGCCAACAGGGGCTATGCTGTTTTCCAGGTGAATTACCGCGGTTCTACGGGTTATGGTAAGGCATTTCACAGCGCCGGGTTTAAACAGGTTGGCGGCAAAATACAGGAGGATATTACCGATGGTGTGCATTGGCTTATTAATAATAAAACGGCAAATCCTAAAAAGATAGCCATTTTTGGTGGTGGTTTTGGCGGGTTTTCGGCTTTATATGGTGTATCTTTCCATCCGGGTTTGTATAATTGCGCTATTGTGCAGTACGGTTTGATCAACTTTTTTACTTATATTAAGGATGCGCCGCCGTTTTTTAAACCATCGTTACAAATGATGTACGAAATGGTGGGTAATCCCGAAACTGATGCCGACCAGCTCAGGGCCATATCGCCGGTGTTTCATGTGGATAAAATTAAAGCGCCGTTGCTGATTTTCCAGGGTGCGAAAGATCCGCGGGCAAACATCAGCGAGTTGAATCAATTTGTAATTGAATTGCATAAACAAAATGTCCCGGTGTCATATTTTCTAAAAGAAAACGAACGTACATTCTTTAGAAATGAACACAACCGGATGCAGATGTATACCGAAATAGAAAAATTTCTCGACACAAACATGCGGGTTAAGCAATAAACCAGTTTGTTTATGAAGCCACAAAATAACGTATACCGTAAAAACTTTTCGCTCATCATCATTTTTATGGTGCTGATATCGGTAACGTTTGTTATTGCGCTGTTAGTGGTACATAAACTAACTTCGGTTTATGTAGAAGAGGAGTTCGCATCCAAGAAAATTGATGTTTTAGAGGAGACGGTAAAGCCGTATAATGATTTCTTTCTGAATAAAATTCCGGAGATTACTTCTTACCAGGGCTATTTAACTTCTAATTCAGCGTCCGATTATTCCAGGTCGGTTTTTACAGATTATCCTTTTGTTCGCAAGATTCTTTTTTTTGAGATAGGAATAGGAAGTACCGTAACGCCTAAAAAGGATGAGCGAAAGTTATCAATCGATGTAGAATCGGCTTATCTTTTTCAGCAAAATAAAATAGCAGTAAAGCTGGAGCAAAAACGAGTGGCGGATCATGAAGATTTTAAGAATATGGCGAATAAGTTAAATGACTTTATCGCATTTTCGGATACATCGCGCGAATCTACACAGGATGAAATATTTAAGACCTTTTACGATGTTAAGCCCGAAAAAATAAGTTACCTGAATATTCTCCGTCGTGAGGATGTTAAAATATACCGCGATCTGCAGAGTAATGTTCGCCCCGGTATTCATTACCGGCAAAATATGCTAACTTTTTTACTTGATCCGTATCATATTAAGGTTGCCAATACGCATAAAGAATTATACCAGTTTATCTCCATAAAGCCGGTGGTTTATTATCCGCTTGATAATGATGCCAGCAGCAACATTATTACAGAAGTTGCCTTGCCGGGTGCTTTTTCTGATTATAAATTGTTCTTTAAATCGGCTAAAGGCTATTTGCGAGCCGAAACCAACCGCAGGTTTATGCCTATTGGCGGTGCTGTGTTGTTGATTTATGTTTTTTTGATGGTGATAGGTTATTTGATCTATCGTAATTTGAAGATCAACATGCGGCTGTTTAAGCTGCAGTACGATTTTATTAACAACTTTACGCATGAGTTTAAAACGCCTGTAAGCGTAATTAAAATTGCAGGCTCCAACCTGCGTGGCGAAGGCGGTTTATCCGAACGGCAGCTAAAGCACTACGGTAAAATTTTGGATGAAGAGGCCGATAAACTGAATGATTTAATGAATAAATTATTATCATTCACCCAGCTCGAAAATAAATCTATCAATATTAAAGAGGAAGAGATTGTTGTGGGTGATTTTGTAGATAAATACATTGCCAGCTTTAAAGTAAAGTACGCCGATTTTAAGCTGAGCTGTAAAATTAAAGATGTAAAAACTATTTACACCGATCCGGTATTATTAGGGAGTGTTTTTCAGAACTTGATGGAAAATGCTTACAAGTATTCGCATCCGCAGAAAAAAGAATTAAGCATAACCATAACAAGGGATAGGAGAAACGTTATTTTTTCGTTTATGGACAAGGGTATCGGTATCCCTAAAAATGAATTGACTAACGTTTTTAATAAATTTTACCGCATAGAGAATAAATATAACCAAAATGGCAGCGTAGGACTTGGGTTGGCATTTTGTAAGGAATTAGTTAATTTTATGAACGGCGAAATAACTGTAAACAGCCAGGTTGACCAAGGATCTGAATTTATAGTTACATTGCCATATGATAATTAGAAGATGAACAAAGAGATAAAAATTGTATTGGCAGAGGATGATGAAAATCTGCGTTTTTTAGTAGCCGAGCGCTTACAATCAGAAGGTTATAAGGTGTTAGAAGCCAGTAATGGCGACGATGCCGAAACATTGATATTAGATGAGCAACCTGATATTGTATTGTTAGACTGGATGATGCCGGGTAAGCCAGGCTCTGAAGTTTGCGATAATGTACGCGCCAAGGGATTTGACAAACTGATCATCATGATGACTGCCAAAGCGCAGGATGTTGACAAGATTGAGGCTTACAACTTTGGTGTATCTGATTATATTACCAAACCATTTAACATGGATGTTTTGGTGGCGATGATTGATAACAAGATCAAATTTTCGTTAAACAACGAGAAATCTGAATCGTATAAATTTGCCAATATGGAGCATTTGCCCAACACGCACCTGCTGATTAAAGAAGGCCGCAAAATTGAGCTGACTATATTGGAAAACCGGATATTGCTATACTTCCTGAAAAACCAAAACAAGGTAATTAATCGCGAAGAGCTAATGATGGAAGTTTGGGGCTACAATGCCGATGTAAACACCCGCACGTTGGATATGCACATCGTACGCCTCCGCAAAAAGATCGAAACCAACGCAGACTCGCCGCAATACCTGCAAACTGTTAGGGGTATTGGGTATAAGTTTGTTTATGGAGGGTAATAACCCCCTCTAAATCTCCCCCGGTAGGGGAGACTTTAAAATGCCTATTTAAGCCCTCCCTGCCGGGGAGGGTTGGGTGGGGTTCTTACATCAAATATTTTCCTACAATCGGCATCCTTCTGCCCATACCGAATGCTTTTGCTGATACGCGCAAAATTGGCGGGGTTTGATAACGCTTATGCTCCGCCAAATTTACCAGCCTGATGGTACGCCTTACGGTTGGTTCATCATAACCCATTTTGATAATATCTGCTGATGAACGGCGATTTTCAACGTACTCCGCGATGATCTTATCTAAAATATCATATTCAGGCAGCGAATCGCTGTCTTTTTGATCTGGTCTTAACTCGGCAGATGGTGGTTTAATGATGGAGTTTTCAGGGATGATCTCTCGCTCGCGGTTGATGTAGCGGGCCAGCTCAAAAACCTGGGTTTTGTACACATCGCCAATTACGGAGATACCACCGCACATATCGCCATACAAAGTGCCATAACCTACGGCAGCTTCACTCTTATTGGAGGTATTAAGCAAGATGTAACCAAATTTATTACACATGGCCATCAGCAAAATAGCCCTGCTGCGCGATTGGATGTTTTCTTCGGCAATATTAAACGGCAGGTTTTGAAACTGTGGTGATAGTGCTGTTTCAAATGCTTCGGTTACATCTTTAATAGCGATGGTTTCACTTTTGCAACCTAAATTGGTTACCAGATCTTCAGCATCCTTTAATGAGTGATCTGATGAGAAACGTGATGGCAGCAATACCGCCATTACATTTTCCGGCCCTAAAGCCTCGGCAGCCAAAGCGCATACCACGGCAGAATCAATTCCACCCGATAAACCCAATATGGCCTTGTTAAAGCCCGATTTATAAAAGTAATCGCGGATACCTAATTTAACCGCTTGATAGATCTGTTCAATATCCGCAGGGCGCCCCGGTTTTAAAGTGTCGGGTTGTTCTAAGGTAACCGAAGAATCTTTACCCAAAGTATAATAGGTTAAGCTTTCCTCAAAATAAGGTAGTTCGTCAACCAGTTTGCCAGTATTGTCATAAACTAATGATCCGCCGTCAAAAATTAATTCTGTTTGCGCGCCAACCTGGTTTACATAAAATAAAGGCAGGTTATAACGACTGGCATTATCACGCAAAATATCTATTCGCTCGTCATCATGCTTAACCGCGAATGGTGAGGCCGCGATATTGATCATTACATCAGGCTTTTGCTTGATCAGAATATCCATAGGACGGGTGATGTACAGCGGATTCTCGATATTATTCCACAAATCCTCGCAAATGGTAAGCGCGATGCGGTGGCCTTTAAAGTCGATACAATTGAATACAGTTGAGGGTTCAAAATAACGGTATTCGTCGAAAATATCGTAGTTAGGCAACAGCGCTTTGTTTACAATGGCTTTAACTTTACCATTCTCAATAAAATAAGCGGAGTTGTTCAAATCCTTGCCTTCAGTATTATTGTTGAAGGTTGGGATGCCAATAATGCAGGCCATATCGGTACAGGCGGCAGCTATTTTTTGTGCCGATTCTTCGCAAAGCTCAATAAATTCATCAAACTCTAAAAAATCACGCGATGGGTAACCGCACACGCATAGCTCGGCAAAAACTACCAGGTCGGCACCATTTTGGCGTGCCTTATTAATGTGGTCAATAATTTTAGCAGTATTCGATTCAAAATTCCCGATATGATAGTTAAGTTGCGCTAATGCAATTTTCATAGTATGAATAGATATGGAGAAAAAACTTAATTTTGCTTAAAGTATAAAAATGATGGCTACTTCGCGCAAAACACAAATTTATTTATTTTTTTTCATCACCCTGCTATTTACTTCCTGTAGCCACAGTAAAAAAATAGATGTCAGCAATATAGATGTAAATATCAAGATAGAACGCTTTGATAAAGATTTCGATGCCCTGCGTACCCAACCGGCCGCACAGGTAACCGCATCGCTGCAAAATAAATATGGTGCTTTTTATAACGATTTCATTCAGCAGATATTACAGGCAGGTACTTTAAATGACACCACTTACTTTGGCGTAATCCGCCAGATTGTTAATGCCCAGCCGTATAAAGATTTGGAGCATGACGTTGATTCGGTATACCCGAATTTAGATAAACAAAATGCCGAATTAACTGATGCCTTTCGCCGGGTTAAATATTATTACCCCCAACAACAGATCCCTAAAGTATATGCCTATTTTTCGGGCTTCGAAGCACAACGATCTATCGGTGACGGCTATTTTGCTATTGGGTTGGATTTATTTTTAGGCGCTAACTCACGCTTTTACCCGGCCATAACCAAGGCCTTCCCACGCTATTTGTCGCATTTTTTTACGCCTGACAATATTACGCCAAGTGTTATTGAAGGCTTTGCCACCACCGATATGTTCCCGGAGAAGGATGTAGATCAATCCTTGTTAACCAAGATGATCTACAATGGTAAGATCCTATACTTTATGGATCAGGTATTACCGGATGTACCCGATTCTACCAAAATAACCTACACCCCTATGCAATTGGATTGGGCAAAGAAAAATGAGTCGGCTATTTGGGGCTATTTGTTGGATGAAAACCTGCTGTACGAAACAGATTATCCAAAAATTCAGAAATTTATAAATGTTGGGCCATTTACCCAGGGGATTGGCGAAAACAACGAATCCGCGCCTCGATTAGGAATTTATATCGGCTGGCAGATCATCAAAAAGTATATGGAGAAAAATCCGAATGTTACCTTACAGGAATTAATGAGCAATACCGATGCCCAGCAGATACTGACGGATTCCAAGTATCATCCTAAATAGTTTATCAGAGATTAGTTTCCATAGTGAAGCTAAACTAATCTCTAACCTCTATATGTTCCAAATAATTTATTGATCTCTTTGGTACGATAATCAAAAATGTGTTTAATCTGCTTGGCAACCAATATCTCATTGGCGAAGCGGCCGATGATACCGTAAGGGATGGCATAATTGAGTAGATCAGTCATCAGTACACCGCCTTTAACTTCCTTAAAATGGTGCTGGTGGTGCCATAACGCGTAAGGGCCGAAACGTTGCTCATCTACAAAATATTCGTTCTCTTTTACGTGGGTTATCTCGGTCATCCAGTTCATTTTGATGCCGAATATGGGCGTGATCTTGTAGGTGATGATCATACCGGGATACATTTTGGTTTTTTCGTCATAATCGCTGGTAACCACAAATTTCATCTCGGGCGGAGTGATCTTTGAAAGGTTAAACGGCGATGAGAAAAAATCCCAGGCTTCGGCTAATGGAATAGGTAGGTACTGCTCAAATTTTAATTGGTATGTCTTCACTATTAGATAAGCCTAAAACCCGTGGATTGTTTTTAAATAGCGATAGTTTTACATGCTATTTTAGCTTATCGGCCAATAAAGCCAGTAATTCATTAAAATCCTTTTCGGTATACCCAATAGATTGATATAGAATCTTTCCGTTTTCATCAAGCACGATGGTTCTTGGGATAGATTGTGAAGCATACAGGCTAAATATCACCCGGCCCATATCGGGCACCATAGGGAAGGTGAAATTATTTTTTTGTTTGAAGGGTAATACTTTATCCCAATTTTCTTCGCGATCAAACGCGAATAGGGCAAATTTGGGATTGTTCTTATATTTATCCCAGATCTCTTTTTGTACACGCGGCAATTCCATTCGGCATGGCGGGCACCAGGTAGCGAAAAAATCAAGCACCACTATTTTACCCTTATAATCTGAAAGATTTGCCAGTTTATCTTTGGTAAGATTAAAACTAAAATTTGGCGACAAATCGCCAACCTTGTTTCGGGTAGTAGTATCAGTTTGTTGCGCATGGCTGTAAATGCAGGTAATGCACAGCAGTAAAATGATGGATAGCTTTTTCATAGCGATGTTTTTTGCAAGATAAAAACATCGCCGAAAAATTATGCCATTACTGTACCATTTTATTAGCGCAATACGAGCTGGCGAAAGCCTCTGGTTTAGCTTTAAATACAAAGCCCATACCCAATATATAACCCATGGCTTCGTGTAAAGCCTGGTTTGATTTAAACATAGGGTTGGTGTTAATATCGGCATGCACTTCCAGGTCCACCTCATACACATCAAGCAGATCGCAAAGTTTGTAGGCAATATCAATTGATTTTTGCACTTCGCAAAGCATACGTTCTTTGATAGTCATTTTTTGTGAGGTGCGTTCCTGGTGAATGAACATGAATGCGCCACGGGCTTCGCGGATGAATACGATCACGGTAGCAAAATCGGTAACCGCGCCTTTTACCTGCGAATCGGTACCAATACAAACTTTTAGTTTATTGCCAAGCGCATATTCGCGTTCAATAGCTTTTTCAACTTCCTCCATAATGGGCGATTGGATGATCTCGCCGCTGAATTTTCTCCAGGTCATAAAAATTGGGTTTAGTTAATTTGTTATAACCTGATTTTCAGGTTTATAAAAATAAGCGATTAGCTTTCATATTAACGTTAAAAGCATGTGATTTATTTGTTAACATTTATTTGATTATTAACAGGTTAAAGAATTTTTAAGGTTTAACACAGCCACCTTTTTGAAATGATGTTTTGTGGCTATAATTGCATAATGAAAAATGTACTTAAAGCAGCAGTATTATTATTTGTATTTGCAATTACTTATTCCTGCAATTCAAATTCTGCCAAAACAGATGCACCTAAAAAAATAGAACTCATTCTACACCCAACAACAGCTGCCGATAGCGATAAAAACGACAGCGTTGCCATAGCCCAGGTTACGGCTTTACCCGAGTTTAATAATATATTAAAATGGTTTCAGAAGAATAATAAGGATACGGCTACCAGGCACATCGGCGTAATTATAGGCCAGGAGCCGGTTAAGGAGTTTAAATATTACTGGGTGAAGGTTGGTGTAGATGGCCCCGATAAATTTGAAGACCTGGAACATTTTTATGTTAACGACCAGGACGAAACTGTGCACTATTTAGATATTAAAACAGACTCGCTAATGAGCTTAGATCAGTGGCGCAATAGTGGTAAGGATACCTGGAAGAATAGTCAATAATAAAGCGTCATAGCAGGAACGACGCAATCCCCAACTATGCAAATCCTGCTGATTGCTCTGTAAGTAGGGGATTGCCACGCTATCGCTCGCAATGACGCTTTAAGAAAAACTACACGGTCAACTTCTTATACTTAATCCTTTTTGGTTCCACATCACCTAAACGTTTTTTGCGGTTTTCTTCGTAATCCGAGTAATTACCCTCGAAGAAGTAAACCTGCGAGTTGCCTTCAAATGCCAGTATGTGTGTACATATTCTATCCAAAAACCATCTATCGTGACTAATCACCACCGCGCAGCCGCCGAAGTTTTCTAATGCTTCTTCTAAAGATCGTAAAGTATTTACGTCGATATCATTGGTAGGCTCATCCAGTAATAAAACATTGGATCCTTTTTTTAGCGTAATGGATAAGTGAACGCGGTTACGTTCGCCACCTGATAGCACGCCAACCTTCTTTTGCTGATCAGCACCGTTAAAGTTAAATCGCGATACATAAGCCCTTGAGTTTAGCGGGCGGTTACCCACCATAATGGTTTCCAAACCGCCGGTAACATTTTCCCAAACCGATTTATTGGGGTCGAGGTCGTCGTGCATCTGATCTACATAACCTAAGGCAACAGTTTCGCCTACACGGAAAGTACCTGTATCCGGTTTATCCTGCCCGGTTATTAAACGGAATAACGTTGTTTTACCTGCACCATTGGGGCCAATAATGCCAACGATGCCTGCCGGTGGTAACGAGAAGTTTAAATTATCAAACAATAACTTATCGCCGTATGATTTGCTTACGCCATTGGCTTCGATCACAATATTACCCAAGCGCGGGCCTGGCGGAATGAACAGCTCCAGTTTTTCTTCCCTATCCTTAGTTTCCTCCGATGCTAGTTTGTCATAGTTGGATAAACGCGCTTTTGATTTGGCATGGCGGCCTTTTGGCCCCATACGCACCCATTCCAACTCGCGTTCCAGAGTTTTCTGGCGTTTGCTTTCCGTTTTTTCTTCCTGTGCCAAACGCTTAGCCTTTTGATCTAACCAGGATGAGTAATTGCCTTTCCATGGGATACCCTCGCCGCGGTCAAGCTCTAAGATCCAGCCGGCAACGTTGTCCAGGAAGTAACGGTCGTGGGTTACCGCTATTACGGTACCTTTGTATTGTTTTAAATGTTGCTCTAACCAATCGATAGATTCTGCATCCAGGTGGTTGGTAGGCTCATCCAACAATAAAACATCCGGTTCTTTCAACAATAAACGGCATAATGCCACCCTGCGGCGTTCACCTCCTGAAAGTACACTAATTTTGGTATCAGGCTCCGGGCAACGCAATGCATCCATCGCACGCTCTAATTTGGTATCCAGTTCCCATGCGTTTACCGCATCAATCTTATCCTGCAATTCACCCTGGCGGGCCATCAGCTTATCCATTTTATCGGCATCACTGTAATATTCTTCTAAACCAAATTTCTCGTTGATTTCTTCGTATTCTTTTAAAAGCGCGGTTGTTTCGCTTACGCCTTCTTCAACCACTTCGCGCACTGTTTTTTCAGGATCGAGCTCTGGCTCCTGGCTTAAGTAGCCAACAGTGTAGCCTGGTGAAAATACCACCTCGCCAATATTAGTTTTATCAATGCCTGCAATAATCTTTAGTAAAGATGATTTACCAGAGCCATTTAAACCGATCACACCAATCTTGGCGCCGTAAAAGAACGACAGGTAAATATTTTTTAAAACTGTTTTCTGCGGGGGATATACTTTGCTCACCCCGGCCATTGAAAATATGATCTTTTCGTCTGCCATGTTTATATTTTTGATGGACTGAATTAGTGATTTTAGTGATTTACCAGGATAGTCCATGATAAATCATAAGGCAAATATGAGCGAAAATTGATGGATTACCTAAAGAAAATGGTAATTGCAAAAAGAATGCGTTTTTAAATTTTCAATAAAAAATCCGCTGTCTTAGTCCTCAACCAAAACAGCGGATCAATGAAATATCTAACTAATTATTGTCTATCCAGCAAATAACGCCACACCACCGCGCTTAATACCGCACCTAATATAGGTGCCAGTATAAACAGCCATAGCTGCGTAATAGCTAGCCCGCCTACTAACAAGGCTGGTCCGATGCTACGTGCCGGATTCACCGATACGCCGGTAATTTGTATCCCCACAATATGTATTAATACAAGGCATAAGCCGATAGATAAACCGGCGAAGCCGCCATGAATGTTTTTTGTTGATGTAGCGCCAAATATCACGAACAGGAATATAAAGGTAAAAACAGTTTCGGCCACAAATCCGGAGAGCAGGTTATATCCACCCGGTGAACCCGCGCCATAGCCGTTTTGCCCCAAACCATTCGTCACAACCATGTAGCCATCTTTGCCTGATGCGATAAGGAATAATAAGCCTGCGCCCGCTATAGCGCCTAATATTTGGGCAGCTATGTATACCGCAGCTTCGCTGGCTTTCATACGGCCGGCTACCACCATGCCTATGGAGATGGCCGGGTTAATATGGCAACCCGAAATATGCCCTATGGCATAAGCCATTGCCACAACCGAAAGGCCAAATGCAAAAGCTATACCCAGCATGCCTACACCCGTAGTGCCATTAGCGCCGGCAATTACCGCGCTGCCGCAACCCATTAAAACAAGCACAAGTGTGCCAAAAAACTCTGCAGTGAATTTTGTAAAAATCTTTGTTTCCATGTTTGAAAATCAATAAAGTGAAAGTATCTGAAGGTTATAATTACACTAAATATAAGGCATTTTATAGCATATATTACAACCATTGGTTGTAATATATTTAACACAGAGCGCTTAATGATTATTTATTTAATGGTAGGCACACCAAATTGAACCGGTATTACGTATATTAGTAAATAAGGGCGGATAACTATTTATGCCGTATTGTCATAGCGGTGTTGAGGTTCCCCCACATTTGTCACACATTGGGTATATTCTGCGTCAGTGGGTTAAACTATTTGATCAGGCATGTATCTAAAATTTGTTAACAATTGGATTACTGTCATTTAACATTCAAAACAACGGTTTTTATAAATAAAATTCTTTGTGTAATTGGTAAATCAATACATTGCGCATCATAACAATGTCTGTTTTTAACCGCTTTAAAAACTTGGCAATAATATTGTTGATAACTGGGATAGGAACTAGTTCCTATTGACAAAAACAATTTTTAAATTAGGAACGTACAAACTTAGAAAGGTATAATATGGAAGCTAAATTTTCGCCTCGGGTTAAGGATGTTATACAGTATAGCAGGGAAGAGGCATTACGCCTTGGCCATGATTATATCGGTACAGAACACCTTTTACTCGGATTAATTCGCGACGGAGACGGTGTAGCTATTAAATTACTTAAAGAGCTATCTGTTGATACCGCCAAATTGCGCCGTGCCGTTGAGGATGCTGTAAAAGGCACCGTTGGCACCAATGTACATATAGGCAGCATTCCTTTAACTAAACAAGCAGAAAAAGTATTGAAAATAACTTACCTTGAAGCTAAAATATTTAAAAGTGATGTAATTGGTACAGAACATTTATTGTTATCGATATTGCGTGATGAGGATAACATCGCATCGCAAATATTAATGCAGTTTAATGTTAACTACGAGGTATTTAAAGGCGAGGTTGAATCACATAAAAACGATGTGACCGACGAAATGCCGGGATCGCCTACCGGTGGTGAGGATGAATTTAAAGATGACGACTCTTTTAGTCAGCCTAAAAAAGTGTCTGACATAAAATCAAAAACACCGGTGCTGGATAACTTCGGTCGCGATTTAACCAAAGCTGCTGAAGACGGTCGCCTTGATCCAATCGTAGGCCGTGAGAAAGAGATCGAGCGTGTATCGCAGATCTTATCCCGCCGTAAAAAGAATAACCCAATTTTAATTGGTGAGCCAGGTGTAGGTAAATCAGCAATTGCTGAAGGGCTTGCATTGCGCATTGTTCAGCGTAAAGTATCGCGTGTGCTGTTTAATAAACGCGTGGTAACGCTTGATTTGGCTTCATTAGTGGCAGGTACAAAATACCGCGGCCAGTTTGAAGAGCGTATGAAAGCCGTGATGAACGAGCTTGAAAAATCGCCGGATGTAATTTTATTTATTGATGAGATCCACACCATTGTTGGTGCAGGTGGCGCATCAGGTTCGCTTGATGCCTCAAATATGTTTAAACCGGCTTTGGCCCGTGGAGAGATCCAATGCATTGGTGCTACTACTTTAGATGAGTATCGCCAGTATATTGAGAAAGATGGCGCTTTAGACCGTCGTTTCCAAAAGGTAATGGTTGAGCCTGCTACGCCGGATGAAACCATCGAGATATTAAACAGGATCAAAGAAAAATACGAAGAGCACCACGGTGTAACTTATACCCCGGAAGCTATTAATGCTTGCGTTGCTTTAACCACCCGTTACATAACCGACAGGTTTTTACCTGACAAGGCTATTGACGCGCTGGATGAATCGGGCTCTCGCGTGCACTTAACCAATATCCATGTTCCGCAGAACATTTTGGATATTGAGCAAAAGATCGAGTTGATTAAGGTTGAGAAAAACAAAGTTGTTCGCAGCCAGAAATATGAGGAAGCAGCTAAGCTTCGCGATACTGAAAAACACCTGTTAGAGGAACTTGACCAGGCAAAATCAGTATGGGAAGCCGAAACAAAATCAAAACGTTACACGGTAACCGAAGATAATGTTGCCGAAGTTGTTTCGATGATGACCGGTATCCCGGTTCAAAAAGTTGGCCAGGCTGACAGCATGAAGTTGTTAGCGATGTCTGATACGATTGGTGGCAAGATCATCGGCCAGGAAGACGCGATCAAGAAATTAACCCGTGCTATACAACGTACCCGTGCCGGATTGAAAGATCCTAAAAAACCAATTGGTTCATTTATTTTCTTAGGCCCTACAGGTGTTGGTAAAACTGAGTTAGCCAAAGAGCTTGCCCGTTTTATGTTTGATACTGAAGACGCGCTTATACAAATTGATATGAGCGAGTACATGGAGAAATACGCGGTATCTCGTTTAG
>Ga0302222_10000723_pt1 | contig 17905 bp, 8 predicted proteins | sample II_Palsa_E2_2_FD_194570 | JGI IMG/M metagenome (GOLD analysis project Ga0302222, IMG submission 194570) | Peat permafrost microbial communities from Stordalen Mire near Abisko, Sweden - II_Palsa_E2_2 | ecosystem: Environmental > Terrestrial > Soil > Palsa > Peat permafrost | place: Sweden... | reverse complement strand
ACGAGTCCGACGATTTCTACGATATTTGCGACGAGCTGGGGATTCTGGTGTGGCAGGAATTCATGTTCGGCGGCGACATGGTGCCGGGCGGCGCGGAATTTCAGAATAGCGTGAGGCAGGAGGCGATCGACCAGGTCACGCGGCTGCGGGACCATCCGAGCATCGTGCTGTGGTGCGGGAACAATGAAATCGAGACGGGATGGGTGCACTGGGGCGACCGCCAGATTTTTAAGGAATCGGTATCGCCGGCGGATCGCGAGAAGGTCTGGACCGATTACGTCGTGCTCTTTCACGGAATTCTGGCGCAGGTGGTAGCGCAGTACGGAAATCCGGTGCCGTACTGGGGCAGTTCGCCCAGCGCTAATTTTGAGAATCCTCCGGACAGCCAAACTGACGGCGACATGCATTACTGGCAGGTGTGGCACGCGCTGGCGCCGATCGAGATGTATACGCAGCAATTCCCACGATTCATGTCCGAATACGGATTCCAGTCTTTCCCGGAGATGCGCACGATTCGAACTTTTGCGAAACCGGAAGACATGGACATCCGCTCGGCTACGATGCGGGACCACCAGAAAAACACCGGGGGCAATGAGCGGATTCTGAGTTACATGCTGCGGTGGTATCCGGAGCCGAAGGATTTCGCTTCGTTTGTGTATTTGAGCCAGGTGCTGCAGGCGGAAGCAATCAAGGTGGGCGCGGAGCATTTGCGGCGGCAAATGCCGAATACGATGGGTTCACTCTACTGGCAACTGAATGATTGCTGGCCGGTGGCATCGTGGGCCAGCATCGATTATTACGGCCGCTGGAAGGCGCTGCAGTACTACGCTCGGCGATTCTACGACGACATGATCGTTTCGCCGTTCCGGCATGACGGGAAAGTAGATGTTTACGTGGTTTCGGACAAACTGCAGCCGCTGAACGGAACGATTCACACCCGGCTGCTCGATTTTTCCGGAAAGGTATTGAATGAGAAGACGCAAGACGTGCAGATTCCGGCGCAATCGAGCGCCATTTATTTCACGGTGGATCAGAAGGAGCTGCTGGCCCACGCCGATCCGACGAAGAGTTTTCTGGTATTTGATTTAAGAGTCGGGGGGCAGCAAGTATCTCGAAACCTGATCTTTTTCGATACCATGCACAATCTCGATCTGCCAAAACCGGTGAAGATCGAAACGTCGCTGGACAAATCTAACGGATCCTACGCGGTAACGTTGCGGTCGCCCGCGCTGGCCCGCAGCGTCTTCGTTTCTTTCGGCGATCTGGACGTCAAGACGGAGGACAACTATTTCGATCTGCTGCCGGGAGAAGCGGTGACAGTAAAACTAAAGACGCCGGCGGCCGTGACCCTGGATCAACTGAAGAGCGGAATCCAGGTGATATCGCTGACCGACGCTTTTCCGGCGTCAGAAACGATGCACTAGAAATTCCGCTTCGACTTGCCGCGAATTATTTATTGGAAGCCGACGTCGCTGCACCAGCCGGCAGATTCACGGTGCCGCGCAGTTGGATGTCCTGGCTCGAACGACCCACCAGGATTTGGTATTCGTTCGGATCCGCGCGCCACTGCTTGCCGTCAACGTCGTAGTAGGAGAACGCGCGGCCATCGAGCACGACCGTCACGGTCTTCGTTTCGCCCGGTTTCAGGTTGACCCGAGAAAAACCCTTCAGCTCTTTTGCGGGTCGGGCAACTCGTGAGTGCGGATCGCCCACGTAGACTTGAGCAACGTCCGCGCCTTCCCGGCTTCCAGTGTTCGTTACATCGAAAGTGACCTGGTAGAGCGGCGCAGAAAGTTCCTCACTCTTGGTGCTGCTGTCTGCGGGCTTGATGACCAAATTGGCGTACTTGAACGTAGTGTAAGAAAGCCCATAACCGAAGGGGAAGAGAGGCTTGGTGCTGTTTTTCTCGTAGCCACGGTAGCCGACAAATAGACCTTCTTTGTAGACGACCTTGGTCGTTCCGGCTGGCGGGTAATAAGTATCGTGAACTGGATTGTCTTCCCAGTGCCGTTCGAAAGTTGCTGGCAGGCGTCCCGATGGATTCACGTCGCCAAAGAGAATTTCCGCGGTAGCTTTGCCGCCTTCCTGACCCGGATACCAGCTGTGGAGCAGCGCGGGAACGCTGTCGATCCAGGGGTTCATGTCGACGTTGCCGCCGGCATTCAACACGACGACGGTATTTTTGTTGGCGGCGACCATGTCTCGAATCAATTCGTCCTGGCCCGGCGGCAAGCGGAAAGTGCGATCCGCGCCTTCGCTCTCCGATTCGGGATCGAATCCCGCCGCAACGATGACGACGTCGGCCTTTGCCGCCATGGTCTTGGCGTCGGCCAAAACATAATTGCCCTGGCGGTTGATGCCGAGATGGAAATGGGCGCCAAGCCATTTGGAATGGCCGTGATGCTCGAGCACGATTTTGTGAGGCGTGGCGTCGAGTTCCAGCGTCGCAATACCGAGTAGTTCCTTGGCCGTGGTCCAATCGTCGAGGACGATTTTGTCATCAACGTAAAGGCGGTAGTAGCCACCGTCTTCTCCGGTGGAGGAAACGAAAAGATCGTGCCTCCCGGCAGAAGCCGGCGTGTAGTAGGCCGACCATCGGGAGGAAAGAGCGAGAGCCGGCAAATTTTCTTCAGCGTGCGGACCCAGGTTCACGTGAGCTTCGGTGCGCGTCAGATACGCTTTGCCACGCAGCTCTTCGTTCTCGAAATGTTCAGCCTTTAGTCCTTTGGCGTCACCGTGCGCAGTGGTGAAAAACGGAGTGGCCTCCGACATTTCCTCGATCGTGGGCAGGCCGGGGCTATAAAAAACTTTGCCGCTATCGGCCAAATAGTCGCTTATGCCCTGAATCAAGCTAACGGCTTCGAACGGAACCGATCGGGCGCTGCCTCCGCCGACCGAAACCGCGGGATAGGCGTTAGGCCCGACGACGAGGACGGACATTGCCGATTCTTTCTTCAGCGGCAACAGGTTGTTTTCGTTCTTCAGCAGGACCGCGCTTTCGCGCGCGGCCTGGAGGGCCACGGCATCGCCCTCGCGGTTGTAGCGTGAAATGGCCAGATCTTTTTGTTCGCGATCCAGCCAGCCCAGCACGATCGCAGTGCGAATGATGCGGCGAACTTTGTCGTCGATGGTGGCCACCGAAACTTTTCCTTCTTTAATCAGCGGCAAAAGTTTCGCGCGGTTCAGATAGACGCCCTCAGGCATCTCTAGATCCAAGCCGCCATTCGCCACGCCGAGCGTGTCGTAGGTCGAGGTCCAATCGGACATGAGCAGTCCGGGAAAACCCCATTCTTTTTTCAGGATGTCGATGTTCAGATGCGCGTTTTGCGTGGCGTGACTGCCGTTGATCAGGTTGTAGGAATCCATAACCGAGCCGACGTGGCCTTCTTTCACCGCCGCTTCAAAGGCGGGGAGATAGATTTCGCGCAGGGTGCGTTCGTCAACGATGGCGTCGGTGTTGTGGCGATCGAATTCGGAATTGTTCGCGGCAAAATGCTTGACCGTGGCGCTGACACCCTGGCTTTGCATGCCCTGGATGTAACCCACGGCAATTTTCCCGGCGAGGTACGGATCTTCGCCCATGTATTCGAAGTTGCGTCCATTCATCGGCGCGCGGTAAATGTTCACGGCGGGACCGAGCATGAAATGAACGCCCTTGGCGCGCGCGTCTCTGCCGATTTCTACTCCTTCGCGAGCCGCGAGCGCCGGATCCCAGGTCGCCGCCAGCGCGATCCCTCCGGCCATGGTGGTGGCCGGTCCACCGTGGCGAACGCCAATCGGCCCATCGGCCATGCGCAAGCGCGGCCAGCCGAGTTCCGGATAAGCCCGGATGTAGAAATCATCCTGGCCGCCGATGAGATCGATCTTTTGATCGAGGGTCATCTTGCTGAGAATAGCTTCGACGCGCTGGTCGACGCCATCGGGCGCGGAGATGGCCGAGGGAACGATCGCGAAGGTCAGCGCGACAAAAGCGAAAGCCAATACGATTACGGATTTGCGCATCCATTTCGCGTTCTTCAGCCGCACTGTAGTCATTAAGCTCTCCCTTGTGGCGTGGCGAATCCGAACCGGGTTCTGAATTTTCGAGATTATTTCGACGGCTCCGCCGCGGGGTTGGCGTTAGCCTGCAGCTGACGGAACAATTCCATCTCCCGACCCGCGTCGGCGGTTTTACCTTGCTTACGATAGATTCCCGCCAAGCCGAAATGGGTTTGGGCCGCGAGCGGCGTGTCTTTTTCAATGGTCAAAAGATGTAACCATGATTTCTGCGCAAGGGCATCGTCGCCATCCTGGCTCGCGGCCTTGCCGAGCATGTAGAGAGTTTCGGGCATGTCCTGGCGCAGCTTGTCGGAGTGGGCGAGCGAAAGGCGTGCCTCATGGAATTTCCCGAGCTGCATCTGGGCTTCGCCCAGGCGATAGGCGGCCTCGGCATTGCCGGGCTGCATTTCAGTTTCGAGCCGAAACTGCTCCTCCGCCTTGTCCCATTGCTGCGCGCGGGCGTACAGATAACCAAAGTCGAGATGGAGGCCAGGGGTCTGTGGCCGCAAGCGAATCGCTTCGTTGAATTCGCGCTCGGCGCTGGGAACTTCGCGCAGGGCGGCGTAATCCTGCGCCATCATTTGGTGGGCGCGTGCGGAGTCCGGAAAACGAGCTTCGAGGGTATCGAACATCTGCTTGGAAAGGAGACCGGAAGCTCGGCCGTAGTAATAGAGCAGATCGGGATCATCTGGATGACTCGCCACGGCTTTCTGCAGCAGGATCACCGCTTCTGACAATCTGCCAGCATCGAGCAGCGCGATGCCGAGCCCATCTTCGTCGTGCGCCTTTTCCAGGTGGGGAATGGCTTCGACGGAGTATCCCTGGGCGAGCAGCGCGTAGCCGAGGAGCCGGTCGGCGCCTTCGACATTGGGGTCTAGCTCAAGGGCGTGTTTGAGCGGCGGAACGGCGGAGGCGTACTCGCGCTTCTGAATATAGACTCCGCCGAGATCGACAAACGCCAAAGCCAGCTTTGGATCCAGATCGATGGCTTTCTGGAATTCGGCGAGTGCTGAATCGAATTGTCCATTCTTGTCCGCTTCGACGCCGGCGTGGAGGTGGTCCGCGGCAGACGAGGCAGCGGCCTGAAACAAGAGCGCGAAGGATAGAAAGGTGGCGGCCATTATTTATTTCGCCGGCTCTTTGACTTCGAGAAACTGATTGGCTTTGACGCCTTCCAAAGTTTGATGCGCGCCCGAGGGCCAATAGACTTCCACTTTCGCGGTTTCCGCAGGGCCGAGGCCGAAGTGCAGGCGCTTGTCGCTGGCCGAAACGTAGCTGCCGGAGGTAGTCGCGATGCGGGTTTGACCGTTGACCACGACGCGGGATCCCAGGCCGTCACGGTTGCTGCGCGTGCCACGCAAGGTGATGTTCAGCCAGTGCCCTGCGCCGCCACGGTTCATCAGCACCAGCGGCTCGCCACCAAGCGTGCTGACCACGACATCCTGCCAGCCATCGTTGTTCAGATCGCCGAAAGCGACTCCGCGCCCGGCGATGGGAGTGGTGACGCCGGAATCGGCGCGTTCGAACCGGCCGTCTTTATTCAGGGCCAGAAGCGGCGTCTCTTTGTAGTGCAGCATGTGGTCGATAGTTTCGACGTTATCGAGGACGTGGCTCTGGGCCACGAAGATGTCCTTCCAGCCATCGTTGTTGAAATCTTCGAGCCCTACGCCCCAGCCCGAGCTGGCGGCCGAGAGCAGGCCGAGGCCAGCCTGCAGACTGCGATAGCTGAACAGGCCGTTGCCGTCGTTGTGGAAGAGCGCGTAGACCTCACGCGGCAGCACGGTCACCAGGATGTCCGGGCGACCGTCGTTATCGTAGTCCTGGAAAACCGTGCCCATGCCAGAGATGGGCTTGCCGGCGTCGGTTAGCCCCGCACCAGCTTCCAGCGCGAGTTCGGTGAAGGTGCCGTTGCCATTGTTGTGGAAGAGAAACTGGCGCATCCCGTCATTGGCCACAAAAACATCGGTGAATCCGTCGCCGTCGTAGTCGGCAAAAGAGACTCCGAGCGAGCGACCCTTTAACGCGCTGATCCCGGAACGTTGGCTGACGTCTTCGAAAGTGCCGTCGCCGCGGTTGCGGTAAAGAATATTGGTGGTCGGCGGGAATTCGCCAGGAGGGCAGTAGGTCTGCCATTCCTGGCCGCAGATCTTGCTGGTTTGGGTGTCCCACAGCATGTACCGGGTAACGAACAGATCCAGGTGGCCATCGTTGTCGTAGTCGAAGAACCCCGCTGAACTGGACCAGCCACCGGCCGCTACGCCGGCTTTGGCAGTTACGTCGGTGAAGGTGCCATCGCCGTTGTTGTGATACAGGACGTTTTTTCCGTAGCTGGTGACGTAGAGATCGGGAAAGCCGTCGTTATCGTAGTCGCCGACCGCGACGCCGATGCCGTAATTGCTGTCGCAGGCGTCGGCCAGGCCCGCTTCCTTGGTGACGTCGGTGAAGCTGCCGTCCGGGTTCTGGCGATATAGACGATTCCAATTATTAGGGTTTTGGCGGTTGAATTTTTCGGGCTGGTGCATCGGGTTGGTCAGGTCGCCGCTATTCACCAGGAAAATATCGAGCAGGCCGTCGTTGTTGTAATCGAGCAGCGCCACGCCGCCGCCCATGGTTTCGATCAGGTATTTTTGGGGCGTGGGCGAATTCACGTGCTTGAAGTCGAGGCCGCGAGCGTGCTTGACGTCAAAGACCGGCGCGGACGAGGGTGCTGGCGAGGTGGCGGCCTGCAATAGTGGCATGGGCAAGACCAAGCCCATCGCGGCTAAGGATTCAAGAAAGTCGCGGCGTGTGACGTTGCGATTCATCCGATTCCAAGGAATCTTGGCGGTGCAATCACAAGATTAACAGACACATCGGGGCAAACCATCGACTGCGCGAGTTGAGCCCGAATACAAGTTAGATCGCAAGTCCTGGAAAAAGTAACGGGGGTTGGCAGGGCTAAGATGGCTGGCCTTTGAAAAAGACACTTGTTCGAAAAATTAAGGAAGTGAAGGCGGATGCCGGGGGGCGGCACCCGCCTTCGTTCCTGTGTTGCACTAGAACGCGAACTTCAAACCAAACTGAATCAACCGCGGGTTGTTCAGCTGACTGGTGATCAAACCAAACGAGTTTCCAGTTGGGGTCCCGTTGTACGAGGTACCGGGGAATCCAAACTGGGTCCGGTTAAAGGTATTGAAGAACTCAGTCCGGAACTCAATACCGAGCTTGTTATCCGGTCCGAACTGGGTTCGCTTAAAGATCGCCAAATCCCAGTTGTTGATTCCATCCGCACGGAGCGTGGGATCAACACGAGCTTCAGTCCCGTATCCATAGTCCGGAGGAGGAGCGAAGCAAGCCGTATTAAATGCTTCTCCAAGCCTGGCGATTCCGCCCCCTGCTGGAGAAGACTTGTCGCATCCGGCAATCACGTCGGGGCGAATGTTTGAGATGCCCAATCCAAGTCCTTCCAACGGAGTGGTATTGGCGTAAGTAAACTTGAGCGGGAAGCCCTTCTGGAAAGTAGTAATGCCGTCGACGCCCCACCCAGATACCAGCTTGTCCGCCACTCCTGAGGCATCGCCCATGTACTTCTGGCCGTGCCCGAAAGGCAAGTCGTAGACGTAGCTGATAACCAAACGTTGCGAAACGTCCTGCGAAGACAAGGAACGCTCACCCTTTGGATTGTTGTAATCCTGGACCTGACCCACGCCACCTGTGGAGCTTTCCAGCCAGCTGGTAAGCGTATCGGTATTGCTGATCAGTTTGGCATTGGTATAGGCCGCGAGCAATGTGCCGCCACCCTGAAAGCGCTTCGTAACGGTGGCCTGCAGTGAATTGTAGTTACTTCCGTATCCGCCCTGCCCGGCCAAGCTGAGGCCCTGATATTGGGGGTAGGGACGGTCAAGCTGTCCGGCAAAGATCATTGGGGCGCTAATTCCAGCGTTTGTGCTACCCGAGAGAGGATTGGGAATCAGTGTTCCGATCGTTGGAATCGTGCCCGGACCGCCGGCATTTACTTGCTCCTGTGCTTGAGCCACGAACGAGTCGGGGATCTGGTCAATGTTGGTGCTGTACTGAGCCAGATTCACGCCATGGGAACCGGCATACGCGACGTCTGCGAAAAGACCCCAAGGCAGCTGGCGTTGCACGTCCAAGTTATATTGTTCGACGTAGGCGTACTTCGGGTTGAAGTAAGGCGCCACGGTCGGGTTTCCGTTCGCTGCCACGAAGGCAGAAACGTTCGGTTGGGCGTTACGTCCAGGAGCCAAGATGATGCCATTCGGGAATGGACCCGGAGTATTGCAATGGAACGTGGCGAAACTCGTGCCAGCCTGAGTGCAGTCGGTAGCATCAAGCGTGCTGGTCGGGGTCACGTAGGCGTTCGTGGTAGCGGTGAACGGTGTGGTGGCCAACGAAAGTACGTCGTTGTCGGGATTCAGACCGAACGAGACGAAATTCGGGACATAGAACATCCCGAAGCCGGCACGAATGACCGTCTTCTGGTCGAAGCTGTACGCGGCGCCGATGCGGGGTGAAAACTCCTTCTTGTCCAACGGTAGATTGTTGCGCGTGTGATTGCGACCGGTCAGGACCGCAAATACGTCTCCAGGGCAAGTAGAATTAGCAACGCCACTGCAACCAAAAACGGTAGCGTTGGTCGCCGTTGGATCCCAATAGCTTAGACCGTTGAACCGCTCGGACCAAGTGCCTTGCAGTTCGTAACGAAGGCCCAGGTTGAGGGTCAACTTCGGCGTAATGCGCCACGTATCCGCACCGTAGAACGCGCGGTAGTCCTGCTTTCCTGCAGTTTGTGCAGGAACCTGGGCGACACCCTCTGTCTGGTTGACGAAGTGTCCCTGGTTATCGGCCAATCCGAGAACGAAGTCCGCGAACCCGAAGCCCGTGTTCGCATTCGCCGCGGGCGAAGACAAAGGATTCAACTGAGTCCAAACGCCGTTGAACGCAAAACCGCCGGTGCCGATGTTGGTCTGGAAGTAATTGTCGTAGCCGACTTCGACCTGGGCCCCGAACTGAATTGTGTGCTTACCCCGAATCAAAGTCATCGAAGGGGAGAAGTTGTACTGAGAATTGTGGTCACCAATCGCGCTACCAGCACCTTGCGAAATTCCGACGTCACCCGGGAAAGTAAACGCGGGGGTCGGAGGAGTTCGCAGAGCAGCAGGCACATCGTTGTAACTTGCCGGCCAGCCCAACTGCGTCAAATCATAGCCGGAATTGATTGGAGCGCGAGCGTACACGAAGCGGCTGGCAGCTACGTTCAAGTCGAAAATCGTTGTGGCCGAGAACTGGTGGTTCAAGTCGATGGCCAGCACTTTGGAGTGATAAAGCTCCGAGCACCGGTCAGCGCAGAATCCTGTGCCGTAAGGATCTGTCGGCAAATCGGTTAATCCGTAGTAAGCATAACGACCGAACAAGCGAGTCGTGCTGTTAATGTTCTGGTCGATTCTGGTGATGACCTGGTTGGTGTTTCCGCCGGTCGAAGGTGAAACCACGAAGTTGTTCTCGGTTCCATTGTTCGTGCCGGTTGCGTTCGGTGCTGGATAGAGCTTGGCAGCAAGCACGCTGGCAGCGTGGCTAAGTTCGGCAGTCGGAATTTGGTTGCCAAGATAGGGCTGGCGTACGCCGGCAGCCGTTGCAGTGTACGGATCGTAGAGCTGGATACCCGTGCCCGCGGCAATCTCCGCCGCCGGGCAAGTGGTGGTCGGCGTAATGCCTGGGCATAGCGCTGAGAAATCGCCAGTCAACTCGTCTGCTGTTGGAATCGTCGAGGTAAGTGGATTGCCACCCTGACGGAGGCGGAACTGTTCCCAGCTGACGAAGAAGAAGGTCTTGTCCTTGATGATGTGTCCACCAAAGTTTGCGCCGTACTGGTTCTGTACGTACGGCGGATTTGTTCCGGGAGTCGGATCGGGCGACAGGGTGCCGCCTGAGAGCGCGCCGAAGTTGTACGGCGAAGCGTTCAAAACCTTGTTGCGCAGATATTCGTACGCTTCCCCGTGGTAATCGTTCGAACCGCCCTTGGTGCTGAAGTTCACGATACCGCCGGAGAACTTGCCCCATTCGGCGCCGAGGTTGTTGTATTGCACCTTAAATTCGGCGATGGAATCCTGAGTCGGAATAATGATCGGGAGGTTGATGTAACCGATGTTCAGCGGCTGGCCGTCGAGGTATTCAGCGCTCTGGTTACCGAACGATCCGGCGACCTGATAGTTGCCCCAGCTGAAGGGGTTCTGGCCTACGGGAGTGCCGCCCGCACCGCCCTGGGCAATTGCGCCGGGCGACAGGGTGATCAAGTTGAATACGTTGCGGCCGTTGAGCGGGATTTCATTAGTGGCGCGCTCTTCGATAACCTGACCGAGAGTCGAGGTGGTCGGAGTGAGGAGCGGCGTTTCGCCGGTCACTTCAACGGTCTGGGTCACCGCGCCGACCTCGAGGGCCGGGTCGATGCGGAACGACTGCTGCACCTGAATGGTCACGGGTTCGCGCCGGTAGTGCTTGAAACCATCCTTTTGCACTTCCAGGCGATAATCACCGGGGTTCAAGTTCACGAAGGTGTACAAGCCGTCGCCGCCGGTCGTCAAAGTCTGGCTAGCGCCAGTGGCGAGGCTGGTCAATACGACCTGCGCATCGGGAATTGCCGAACCCGAGGAGTCCGTGACGGTTCCCGAAAGAGAACCGAAGGTGGACTGCGCTGAAACGGGCGAGCCGGTCAGCATCGCGACCAGACACAGGAAAAGCCCCAAAGCGAGAGCAACGAAAGACCGTTCAAACGACTTGTTCATGACTTAACTCCTCCCCCGAAAGAAACACGATACGCGCAATCGCCCACGCAGGCGAATTGAACGCCACAGCTAATACTGGAACTTTTGCAAGGGGTCGCAGGTCGATGGGGCAGAAGATTACGGACACCAACGTGAAAACTCAGTCCGCGAAGTCAATCCTCAATAGGCCGCCTTATAGATACAATCCATCGATATTTTAGATGCCACCCCGGCTGGGAAGCATTTAGCTTCAAGTGCCGATTCCTGTCAAGATAAAAATATCGATTTTCTAAAGACCTTTGCCTAGATTAGACAGATGTGCTATGACTCGTGCCCTGGGTAACGGAAGTAAGCCGTGGGGCAGACGTGTCCCACGATGGGGCGCAACGAATGACTTCGGATTATTCGCAATCCGAATAAAGCTGACTCGAAATTTGAATTCAAGTACCAAGAGATAGCCAAATGCAGAGCCATGGAAAGAAGCAGGACGGCCAAAAACTTCGGGTGGTGACCTTGCGGTCCGTGGCGGACTACGTAGGGCTTACGCCCAGCACGGTTTCGGCGGTGCTGAATAACTCCGCGGCAGCGCGGTCGGTCCCCGAACACACCAAGGCCAGAATCCTGGCCGCCTCCCGCGAGCTGAACTACCGGCCCAATTACCTGGCGCGCTCTTTGCGCGTGCAGCGAACCTATACCATCGGCGTGATCGCCCGCGACCTGGGCGATGCTTATGCCGCCATGATCATCAGCGGAGTCGAGCGCTATTTGCGACAGCAGAATTTTTTCTTCCTTACCGTCGCGCATCACAACGACAAAAAGTTGCTGGATACTTACTCGCAGATCCTATTGCAACGGGGCGTGGAAGGGCTGATATCGGTCGACACGATGCTGGGCGAATCGATGTCCTTGCCGACTATCGCCATTGCCGGCCACCGTCCGGTCGAGGGCGTTACCAATATTTTGCTGGATCATCGGCGCGCCGCGTCGCTGGCGCTGCAACATCTATTCGACCTGGGCCACCGCGAAATTGTGTTCATGAAAGGCCCTGAATACAGCGCGGATTCCACAGATCGCTGGCATGCCATTTTGGCGGTGGCGCGCGACTTAGGCCTGGCGGTGCATCCGGATTTGACTATTCACCTGGAAGGCGATTTGTCCACGCCGGAAGTGGCCTACCCGGCGACCAAGGAATTTTTAGCCAAGAGCAAGAAACCGTTCACGGCGCTTTTCGCATTCAACGATAACTCGGCTTTGGGAGCGATCAGCGCGTTCCAGGAGGCTGGATTGCACGTACCGGAACATGTGTCGGTGGTCGGGTTCGACGACATCAAGATGGCGCCGTACATCAATCCGAGCCTTACGACCGTGCGCCAACCGTTGCTGAAGATGGGCGAAATCGCGGCGCGGTCGCTGCTGAACCAGATCAAGAACGGTGAAGAATATGTGCCGGAGATTCTGGTCGAACCGGAATTGGTCATCCGAAAGTCCACCGCCAAGTGCGCAAAAACAGCGAATCTATAAAGTCCTGGACCTTCCGGCGAGCGAATGCTCGCGTTGCTGCTACTCGATTAAGATGTAGTGTTTCTTGTCGCGAGCTCACCATGCGGCGAGTGAATCCGTTCGAAAAAAGGGGATATTTCGACTTGGGACTGATGAATATGCGGCGGAGTCGGGGATGACCGCCGCCCGTTATTCGATCGGAGTGGATTTCGGAGGGACCAATCTCCGGATCGCCGCGTACTCTCCTTCTTCTGGTTTTCTCGAAACAATCCAAATTCCGGCACGCGTGCAGGCTGGTCGGGACGCGGTAGTCGGAGACATGTGCTCCGGCATTCGCAAACTCGTCGACTTGCACTCTTCCAAATTTGAATTGCGCGGCATTGCGATTGGCTCGCCTGGTCCGCTGGAATTGCCCGAAGGTCGGTTGCGAAATCCACCGAATCTGCCCGGGTTTGACGGATTGGAGTTGCGGTCGGCGGTACAAGAAGGGCTAGGGCTTCCGGTGGTAGTGGAAAACGACGCCAACCTCGCGGCTCTCGCCGAGTGCGTGGTGGGAAAAGGAAAAAAACTTGGGGTGAACTCGCTGCTGATGTTGACGCTGGGCACGGGAGTCGGCAGCGGGATTGTTCTGAACGGGAAAATCTGGGACGGAATGAACGGGATGGCCGGAGAAATTGGACACAACACCATTTACGCCGACGGCGTGTTGTGCCTCTGCGGAAATCACGGGTGCCTGGAAGTGGTAGCGTCGGCCACAGCGGTGCGGCGCCGAGCAGCGGAAATGATCGCCGAAGGCAGTTCGCTTGGGCTCGCCGCGCTGGAAAAAAAGAACCCGAACTTCACGCCTCGCGAAATCTCAGAACTGGCGTTTGCGGGCGATCGTGATGCCAGGAAAATTTTTCACGAAGTGGGACGCGCGCTGGGTATTGGCATGGCGGCCGCGGTCAACGCCTTCAACTTACCTCTATATGTAGTGGGCGGCGGCCTGATCAATTCCTGGGATTTGTTTGCGCCAGCGCTGTTCGATGAATTGCGGCATCGCAGTTATGTCTACCGCTTGACCGATCCGGAGCGTTCGGTAGAAGCCGGCGGTTCACCTTCGAAAACATACGTGATGCCAGCTGAGCTAGGCCCCGAGGCGGGGCTGCTTGGCGCGTGCCTGCTTCCATTCACCATGTCTGGCGATTCAGCAGAGTCTGGCAAGACGATCTGAGAGCACGGATCTGATTTTGAAATGGGCTGGTGGATGAAAATCTGGAGTCAGGAAAACGAATGAAACTAAATTCATACTTGCTGAAGGCCAGCATCGTCGGCGCACTCGGTGGCTTCCTGTTTGGTTTTGACACCGTCGTTATTTCCGGCACCACTCATGCGCTGGTGGACCTTTTTAGCCTGAGTCCACGCGGGTTGGGATTTACGGTCTCGATCGCATTGTGGGGCACGGTGGTTGGCTCGCTTTGCGCAGGTTTGCTGGGTCAGCGACTGGGCGGCCGCAATGCGCTCCGCATCATGGCGGTTTTATATTTGGTTTCGGCTCTCGGCTGCGCCCTGGCGTGGGATTGGTACGCCCTACTGATCTTTCGCTTCATCGGGGGACTGGGCATCGGCGGCTCGTCGGTTCTGGCGCCGGTTTACATTGCGGAATTGGCTCCAGCTAAGTTGCGGGGGCGCCTGGTCGGAATGTTCCAGATCAATATCGTGGTGGGCATTCTACTTGCATACTTTTCGAATTATTTCATCAGAAGCCTGGGATTGGGCGCGGCGGAGTGGCGCTGGCAATTGGGCATCGCAGCAGGTCCGGCGCTGATCTTTTTCATCATGCTATTCGGAATTCCGCAGAGCCCGCGTTGGCTGGCCACGCAGAAGCGGGTGGATGAAGCTGGCGTGGTGCTGCAGCAATTGGGCTCACCCAATTACGAAGCGGAGCTGAAGGAGATCGTGGATTCGATTCACCTGCAGACTTCGCAAGGATCCGATCCGCTTTTCTCCTGGAAATACAGGTATCCGATTTTTCTCGCGATCACCATTGGCATGTTCAATCAACTGGCCGGAATCAACGCCATTCTCTATTACCTGAACGATATTTTCGCGGCGGCGGGATTCAGCAAGATGTCCGGTGATTTGCAGGCCGTAGCCATCGGTGCGATGAACCTGTGCGCCACGTTGCTGGCGATGACCGTCATCGACAAGCTGGGACGCAAGACGCTGCTGCTGATCGGTGCGGTGGGGATGGTGCTTTGTCTTTCCGGAGTCGCGGAGATTTTCCATACCCAACGAAATCAAGATCGATTGGTCTGGCTGCTGGTCGGGTACATTGGTTTTTTTGCAATTTCGCAAGGCGCCGTCATTTGGGTCTACATCAGCGAAGTATTTCCGAACAGCGTGCGCTCGAAAGGTCAGGCGCTGGGTAGTTCGATGCACTGGGTCATGAATGCGGCAATCTCCTTTCTATTTCCGGTGATGGCCGCGAGTTCACGCGTCCTTCCTTTCGTATTCTTCGCCGCCATGACGGCCTTGCAATTTGTGGTGGTCCTATTCTGGTACCCCGAGACCAAGGGCTACACGCTCGAGCAACTGCAACATCGGTTGGGCATCGACTAAGCGTTTGGAGCCAGCCCGGCGAGTTGCATCAGCCTACGAATTTTGTTTTGGTATTGCTCGGTGGCCGACTTTTCGGCTTCCGCGGACCAGCCCAACTCTTTCGCGAGAATCGCGCCGGTTGGCGCTGCTGCGCGAATCGCCGCCTCCCAACTGAAAAACTCCAAGCCGGTGCGCCGCATCAGTACGTCTTCAATCGTCATCGCCATCTCGAACCGAGCGCAATAGGCCACCTCGGCGTACAAAGGCGCGAAACCCGGAACCAGCGGTTCGGCAAGCGTCGGCTCATCTCTGGTTAAGGCCATTACGTTTTCCGCATTCGTTCCAAATTTCCGCGAAAGATGTTTTGCCGTTGCTTCTGAAACCCGATAATCCCGAACCAGCGCTTGCCAATATTCGAGCGTGTAGTTCTTCGATCCCACTAACGGATGATCGATCGTTGCGCCTGGCTTTACCGGAACCGCTAGAGACTTTTGCACGGCATTGATCGTGTCTTGCGCCATAGCTCGATGCGTGGTCCATTTGCCGCCCATAATGCTGATCAGGCCTGATGCCGCATCGACCTCGACTTCGTGATCGCGCGCGAGTTTCTTCGTGGCGCGCGAGCCGCCGGCACTCACGAGCGGTCGGGTGCCGGCGAAACCGCTGACGATTTGATCTGGACGTATGGCCGTGGCGAAATATTTGTTGATGTGGTGCAGCAGGTACGCGACGTCGTCCTGCGAAAGGTAGAGTGCATCGCTAATTGTCACTTCCTGCTCGGTGGTTCCGATCAGCAAGCGGTCGAACCACGGCACGGCGAACAGCACGCGGCCGTCGTCGGTCCTGGGAATCAACAGGGCGTCGCTGGTAGGAAACAATTCGAGAGGCAATACGATGTGGGCGCCTTTGCTCAAGCGCATGCGTGAAGGAATTCCCGGTGTCGCTAGATTGCGAATCGTATCGGCGGCGGGTCCCGTCGCATTCACGAAACGGCTGGCGCGAACGTCAACCCGCCTTTTCGAGATTTGATCTTCGATTTCGGCTCTTACTAGCTTTCCGTTTTCATCCTTGGAGAACCCGACCACGCGACAGTAGTTCGCAGCAATGCCACCAGCTTCGGTGAAGGTATTGATCAGCGCCAGATCGTAACCCGCATCGTCGAATTGGCCGTCGGCGTAGGCAATGCTTCCGAGCAGGTGATCCGAAGCCAGACCCGGCATGCGTTTCAGAGTTTCGGATTTAGAAAGAAATCGACTGGGGAAGAGGCTGGCCTTGCCGGCAATCCACTCGTAGAGTTTCATGCCGAATCCGATGTACGCGACGCTGAACCAGTTCGCGCACGGGATCAAAAATTCCAGAGGCCGCGAGAGAAATGGGCCGTTATGCAGCATGTGAATTCGCTCGTGGAGGGCGCGATTCACGACTTCGTATTGCTTGACGTCGAGACCCTTTACGGCTTGTTCCAGGTAACGCACGCCACCGTGAATAATTTTGGTGGCTGCGCTCGAGGCTCCACTGGCGAAGTCCCCGCCGTCGAGCAGCACGGTTTTCAAGCCGCGCAATTGCGCATCGAGCGCGCAGCCTGCTCCGGTGGCGCCTCCGCCGATTACGCAGACGTCCAAAGTTTGTTCCGCGATGATTTGTAGGGATTCGGAGCGGCGCTTCACTCGTCAGCGCCTCCTGGGATAAACGCTATTTCTTCTTACCACCGCCGAAAAAGGAAGCGATGGATTTGGTTTTCTTTTCAACGATGCCGCCGACGTCGGCGGTAATGTAAGGCTCGTCGGGCGTGCCGGTGACGTGCAGCGGAACTCCGGACGAACTGCCGGAACCGTTAAGTTTCGAGAGCAGGCCCACGCCGACCTTACCCACACCGGTGGCCGATGCAACTTTTACGATGAGATTGAAATCGAGCTGGTTCGCCGGGGAAACCGTGCCGCTGCCGGTGAGTTCGCCCATGGCCGGAATCACCGCGTCAATATTCCTGGCGACGACGCCCGCATCCGTGATGTGCACATTCACGTGCAATTTTTCAAAATCGGTGGTGTCTCCGGTTTTCATTCCGCTCAGCGCCGCGATGCCGTGAATCTTTGATCCGATGTCAAAGCCCACCAGCCTCGTGTTGTCGAGCGCGATTGGGCCGCTGATGACCAGCGCTTTGGCCTGGCCGGTGATGGCCAGATTCATCGAGAGCGTCCCGCCTCTTAGCTTCGAGCCGTTCGGCAGATGAACACCCGTGGCGGTCATCAACGGCTGCAGCTCATCGATCGGGAGGCTTTGGCCGGCGAGTTTCAAATTCAGCAGCGGATCATCAGCTCCGTTGGCAACGGGCTCGTAGCTTCCGGAGATGTGGATTGCGGAATCACCGATTTTTATGGCGGCGTCCTGGATCACTCCGGTGTTTTCTTTCAGGCGATGCGTTACGTTGTAGGCGAGGTCGAGCGGTTTGGGCGTCGGAGCTCCGCCTTTGCGAAGTTTCAAGTTTTGCAACTGCGCGGTTCCGTTACTCGTGAGGGTGTGTCCGTCGGAGACAGCGTGCAGGTCGATATCGGCGAGCAACGAGACGCCTGCATCGGGATTGAGAAAACCCGAAGCCACCGGATCGAGGTGCTTCAACGCAACTTGCGCGTCGCCTGGGCTGGTCGCGGCATCATCACGATTGAGTGGGCCAAGGCGGCCAGTTACGTTGATCGTGCCGCCCGCGGGCAAATCCGCGTTCAGGTCGAACGGAACTTGAGAGGTGAAGGAAAAATCGCGCGCCGTAAGGTTCACATGGTCGTACACGCTGGGTTTGCCATGTGCGGAAAGCATGCTGACGGCAACGCGTCCATCTTGAATCAGAATCTGGCCGACTGAAAGGTCGGGCAGGGCCTCAATGCTCAATTTATTCGGGCTCGTTGTCGCATCGGCGCCTGGAGTCCCGGCCGTAGCGCTCGCCGCCAGTTGGCGGCCGATGCTCGAAAAATTCCACGTGCCGTTGGCCGCGCGAATCAGTTTGATTTGCGGCGACTGAATCTGAAGGCTTC
>Ga0302222_10000718_pt1 | contig 17999 bp, 8 predicted proteins | sample II_Palsa_E2_2_FD_194570 | JGI IMG/M metagenome (GOLD analysis project Ga0302222, IMG submission 194570) | Peat permafrost microbial communities from Stordalen Mire near Abisko, Sweden - II_Palsa_E2_2 | ecosystem: Environmental > Terrestrial > Soil > Palsa > Peat permafrost | place: Sweden... | reverse complement strand
GCAGCCTGCAGCCACAGTTTGCAAAAAGGATGAACTAAAATGGTGACCTATGGTTTGTGAGTCTTGGAAGGCGAAACTCGACACTTACCTCGACAGTGAGATTCCGGAGGGAGAGATGCGCACCTTCGACGCTCATGTGCGTAGCTGCCCCTCTTGCTCGGGGGATGCCCTTACGCGCGTGCAGATGAAGCGCTCGATTCAAGCCGCTGGGAGACGTTATACTCCCAGTGCTGAGTTTCGGAAGCGGATGCAGCAGAAGATTGCTTCAAGACCGCGGCGCAGTTTTGGTCTGGGATGGACGTTTGCTGCGGCGGCAGCCGCGATTATCGTGGTCGGGACGTTGACTTCAGTCTATCTTGGAACTCGATCCGGCAAAGATCAGGTTTTTAGCGAGATTGCAGACTTGCACGTCGCGACGCTGGCCAGTTCGTCTCCGGTGGATGTGATTTCCACCGATCGGCACACGGTGAAGCCCTGGTTCCAGGGAAAAATCCCCTTCGCGTTCAATTTGCCGGAACTCCAGAACTCCGGGTTCACTCTGCTTGGCGGCCGCATGGCCTACCTCGAGCAAACGCCGGGCGCGCACCTCATTTACGATGTGCGAAAGCACCATATTTCTGTATTCGTGTTCCAGGAACGGTCGCTGCCGGCCAAGCTGAACGAAAGCTCTCCCTCGCCGAAACAACTGACATTCAACATGGAAACATGGACCCAAGGCGGCCTGCGCTATTTCGTCATCGGCGATGCCAGTGCTGCAGATATCGATAATCTTGCGAAATTGTTTAAAGCCGCGTCATAGCAGGCACCAGACATGAATCGGCTCATGAAAGACTTCCTGGCTAGCATGGACGGCAAAGGTGCAGTGAAGTGAAGATTGCACCTGGAAGCAGACCTAAGAATAAAGGTGAGACAAATGAACGGACAAGCAACCCCGACTCCAGTAAAAGCTTTTGATCGCGCCTACATCAACGGTCAATTCGTCACTCCCCATGGAACCCAGGTCGTCGATCTTGTGAACCCGACCGACAACAAGGTTATCGGCAAGGTCACCATGGCAGACGAAATCGACACCCGAAAAGCTATCGGTGCTGCGAAAGAGGCCTTCAACACCTTTTCGCAAAGTAGCAAGGAATACCGGATGGAGCTTCTGCAGCGGCTGCACGACGCCGTGGCCAAACGAATGGATCAACTCGTTGAGGCGACGGTCGTGGAATACGGCGCACCGCAAGACCGTGCGAAGGGCTCCAACAACCTCGCGGCGAACATTTTCCTGCACTTCAAGAAAGTCCTCGAAGATTCTGAGGGAGTAAAAGCGTCAGGATACAAGGGGCTGTCCTTCGTGTCCTCGGCGAAAGAAATTAGGAGCGAACGCGTCCCACGCAGGTTGCTGGACCAGCTTTGCACGCGCGCAACCTGTTGCGGGCGTAGGTGCTTCGCAGAGGCCCCCAGGCTTGACGAGTCAAGGGCAGCTGGGACAGACAGGGGTGCGCGTGGCGAAGTATCCGAAAGACAGTTCACCCGACACTAAAGAATCCGTCTCGATGAAAAAGACATGCCCTGGGTCAACAAGGTAAAACGCGACCGCGATCGCATTAGGGATGCTACCCGGCGTAGGAAAGAAAGTATTTGTCAGCTCACCCGTGAAACGACCGCTGCTGGCAATGGGAACGAAACTGCCGGCAATCGGAGTGTTTGGTTGAGGCGAGAAACTCAAATTGGTGTCAATAACGCCGGACAAGGTATTGGAAGTTCCGTTGACAGTGATCTGTCCGGTTCCGTCATTTTCGAGTGATCCATTGCCTTGGGTAAAGTTCAATCCGTACTCTCCGTTCCATGAAAATGGCGGGGCAGATTGTGGATTGGCCAGTCCAACTCCAAGAGAGCCGAGGTTGACATCTGCGTCGAGGACTAGCGGAGGGTTTCCATTGCCTGTGAGATAAAAAATGAACTCCGGTCCGGGACCGTTGCTGCTGAACTTGATGGATGAATCAACGCGGCCGGTGCCGTTGGAATCCAAAGTATAGGTTCCGGAGAATGAGTCGCAAATCGCGACCCCAAGTCCCTCCAGAAGTTCGTCGTTGTATCCGTTGCTCAGGTTGCCGCTGGCGTCGGCGGTAAATTCTCCCAGCGACGCCAACGAGGTCGGAAGGCCGCTCAGGTCTTGACCCAGGATGTCGAATACATAGTTCCCAGAGAACGACTTACTGCTGGTAAACGTGCCCGTCGCAGCGCCTTGACCGATGGCAATTCCGGCAGTGGAACCGAATCCGGCACCTGAGCCTTTAATGTCGCTCTCAATCAGCTTTATGTGCAGAGCGTCCACAAGGTACGCCGTGAATTGGATGGGAGTCGAGGCAAAAGCTGTTGTCAGATTAAACCTCAGCGATCCGAATGGGTCTGGAGTCGTCAGGGTTCCGGATAGAGTCGCGCTCGGAAATACGACGCCAGCGTCGTCCTGATCAGCCACGCTTCCGGTTCCTGAAATTGCGTTGGGTGAATCAATTTTGAAAATGCCGCCAATCGCCATTGGCTGGGAACTGAGGTCCGTGCCGTTGACGGCGAAGGCATAGCCACCCGTGGGTGCGGTTGTACTCGTCTGCAGGTCGAGGGTTCCAGAGGAGGTTTCAAAGCTGGGCTGCAGGTTGGGATTATCGAGTGTCGCGATGAGCGCCTGTGAATTGGAAAGGAACACCAGACTTAGATTTTCTACCCCGAGCTGGCCGATGTTTTGGTCCGCCGTATTAATGGTTAGCGTGCCGCGGCCATCAGGGCCGATGTAGTACGACCCGCCCGTGATCGGATCCGAAACGGATAACAAATAGTCGCTGTGGGTTTGCTCCCCTGACGTGATTCCACCATTGCCGTCGAGGACAATCACGCCCGCCAATTGAAAAGGTCCATTCGCATCAATTCCCTTTGTCTCGAAAACATAAGTGCCTTTGAGGTTGCTGGCAAAACCGGTGACGCTGATTGCAGCAACGACATTCTTGCTGTGGTCGGCGGTCGCAAAAGCTTCGATTGTGAACGTCTGGCTGTTTCCGGAAATGGTTGCGGGCGGCATATAGGTTGCCGCTGCCCCGCTGGCGGTGTGTAAAGGGAGGAGCGTGCCGCAGTTGGCGCCGCTTTGACAAAGCAAAGACCAATCCACTCCAGCATTGCTTGAGTCGTTGCTGACGACCGCCGTGAGTGTCGCCGTTGCGCTGAGGGAAATGGCTTCAGGGGGCATCGGTTGAAAAGCTATGGAGACGGTTGACGCAGCCGGCGCGGGAGGGTTCTGTACATTCGTGGCGCTTCCTCCGCATCCGGCGAGCAGCGCGACCATCGCCACGGAAAGGAGCAACAGGATCCATTTTCTAATCGCCACAGCCAGCCTCCTCGGCATCAACGGCTACTGTCCCGTGCCCCGCAGATGAACGGTCTGGGTCTGTGCAACCGTGTAAGTAATGGTGATTGTTCCCGGATCGAATCCGACGATTTTGGGCTGGAAGGCGACGGTCATCGTACAACTGCCTCCTGGAGCCAGGCTGGCACCGCAATTGTCACTTTCCGTGTAGTCGCCTTTCACCAGATTGCCGGTAAAATTAACGGTCGCGGCTTTCGGGTCTTTTGGGTCGTTGAAGAGAGTGATCGTCAGCGGAACCCCGACTTGGCCCCGCGTCTGGGTCCCGAAATCCAACCCCGCTCCGGGAGTCATTCTCAGTGGACTCGGCACGTTAGCCGTCAACTCTACCGGAAAACGGCCGCTATCGATTTCGCAGTTCGAAGTTGTGACGCTATTGCACTGGAGAGTGTTCAGTTGCAGGAAATAATCGAGACCGGAGTTTAGAGGAGTGCTTGGCTGCGGAGCAAATGCAACTTCGAGGTCGCAAGAAACCAGCGGCATGAGCAGGGTTCCCGAGCAGTTGTCGGCAGAAATCTGGAAGTTGGGAAGCTTGCTGGTGAGATCGCTATCGCAGTTGTAATTGATCGTGGTGGAACCATCGTTGATAATTCCAGTCTCCACTTGCAACCCTGCAATTAAGCCCGGAGCCGGCGGCTGCGGGAGGGTAAAACTTCCTACCGCGGGATTTACGCAAGGAGTGTTCAGTGCGGGCAAAATCTGGACAGGAGCAGCGCCCTGGTTGGTAAACGACAAAAGCTGAGGATCGCTGGCTTCAGTCAAGGCTTCGGCTCCGAAGTCGAGTTCCGGAGTTGAGGGCACGAGAGCGCTAAAACCTAGACCGCTGATGGGAACGGCAAAAGCCGTATCGTTATCCGCGCTGAGTGGGCTGGTGACGGTCAACGTTGAATTCAGGTGAAACGGGCAGGCGGAGGGAGGCTCGACCGACGGCAACCAGGGACAGCTCTGCTGTGGAGAAAATGAGATCGTAATCGAGCAGCTCTGTTGCGGTGCGAGAGAGAAGGTCGATCCAGCGGGCGTTGCACAATTATCCTGCTCGGTGAAATTCGCAAGTCCATCAAAGTCACTCAGTCCGAAAGGGCTGGGGGCCAGGGACTGCGGGGTAAACGATAAAGAGAGACCGGTAAGTGGGGTGCCCGATAGCCCCGAGTTGGTTAGCGTGACCGTCTGTGTGGTCGGCGCCGAGCCTACCTGCTGAACGGGAAAGGTGACAGACGCTGGGGACAAAGTTATCGGTTGAGTACAGCTGGTCGTGTTTCCTAACGCAAGGCAGACGTCGCCGATATCTCCGGCAAGATTTCCACCGGGGCAGGAGCTAGTAGTCACTCCATATCCGTTCGCGCCTTCCAGAACGGCCCCTGCCGCGGAGGTCACAAGCGTAACGGGTGAAGGATTCGTGAAGCCGGCCGGAGCGCCAATTTGGCCAACGTTCAATCCATTCGGCGCGATGAGCTGAAGCAAAACGGAATTGCCGCTGATCTGGCCGTTGACGGAAGCGGTCGCCAAACAGTTGTAGCCTTGAAAGGTTAATGTGCCGGTGACGGTCGCGTTGCTCGCTCCAATGTTTTGGCCTTGCGTGAGAACCCCGGAAACCGGAAAATCTTGATTTCTAAGAGTGGGGTCGAGAGAGGAGCTGTGAAAGTTGCCCTGGACCGACCCAGTGAGGGGCGGCACGGAAGTCGCGCTCCATTGCAGCCCGGTTTGTGCGGTACCGCAGCCTTGGCCGTCGGTTGAGGTGTAGGTGCCCATCATGGTCGAGTTGCCAGGGCTGAGAGTTCCGCTCAAGGTGAAGGTCTGCGGGCCTGCGACCGCAGTGAGGGTGACAGTCTGGCCGCTGATGGTTCCTGTGATGGGAGCGGATCCGCTGTTGCACAGTGTGGAGGAACCTCCGTTTTGTGGCGGAAGGAGGATTGAGTAAGTTACACCTCCCGTGACCGAGCCGTTGTTGTTTTGCAACAGAAATCCGCCTTGCACGCCGCCCTGGAACGAATTATCGGAGGGAGCTGCCATGGTGAATTGCCAATTGCCCGCGAGCGACCCGCTACTCTGCGACTGACTGGAACCGCCACTTCCGCACGCCGATAAAACCATCAGACTGGCCAGCAGAAAGAGCCACAGCACTCCCCCTCCAAGAGAAATTGGCGCAAACGGTGCGCCGGCAACCCGCAGTCCGTTCGTCTGCTTCGGTACGCAATCGGTTTTCGATCTCTCCATGATGTTCCAACCTCAGAAACTGAACTTCAGACCGAACTGTATGGTGCGCGGCCGATGTGCATCGAGAGGGTGCAAAAAGGACGCTCCGGTGACGCAATCCACCCCGCTCGCCTGAAACCCCGCGGAATACACAGGTCCTCCATAGCAACTGACGACGTTGTTTCCGCTACTGCCCGGATTGTCCGGGTCGTAGATTCGGAATTGGGTGTGATTGAAGATATTGAAAAACTCCGCCCGCAGTTGAAGCTCACTGGATTCCGTGACTTTAAAGTGCTTCAGGAGCGACATGTCGAAGTTCAAACGGCTGGGATTATTCAGGAAGTTTCGACCGGCGTCGCCAAAAGTGAGCCCGCGCGGCGCCACAAACTGCGATGGATTTTCCAAGAGTGGCCCAAAGCTCTGATAATTGCTCGCTGGTTGAGCCAATCCATGGACCACATCCGGGTAGGACTCCGCGATGCCGAGCCCACTCGATACCCCGGCATTGTCGGTAAGGGAAATGCCGGTATTGCCCGCGCTGTTGATTGCAGTGAACGGTGTGCCCGATTGGAAGAGCGTTACGCCCGAGACTTCCCAGCCACTGAAAATCTCGTCCATAGTTTTGGAGCAACAATTTGCGGAGGTCGGGGGAGTGTCTTGCGATTCGGGGGCCAAAGCCGACTCCCAGAACCAGCGCGCGAAATTCGGAATCTGAACCAAGTAGCTGAAATTGAGCAGATGACGTTCATCAAAATTGGAACTCGCCCGATTCTCTCGCAGGTTGTAAGAATCAACCAAGACTGGATCACTTCGATCCGAAGCATCGTCTATGGAGTGGCTGTACGTATACGAGAGTGCTGCGGTGAGGGGTCCGCGCGCCCGTCGCAGCGTGAATTGAAAAGCGTTATAGCTGGAATCGGCGGCATTCTGCAGGGATAGAATTTTTTCCAGACCCGGATAAGGATGCGGCAGTGAATTGACATTCGGGATGTAGGGCGAAGCGCAGGCCGCCTGCAAATGCACGTATGCGGGGTTTTGGGGAGTCACGATTGTTCCACTTTGCAGCCGAAACGGAACCGTGCCATCGCCGGGATGACCTGCACCAGCCACTGGAGAAACATCGCAATCCGCCAAGGTCAGCGGCTCGTTCGGGCCGAACGGATTTTCGCTGGCAGGCAAGGGCAGCAACTGGTTGAGTTGGCGCTCGATGGTCAAGTGCGTTCCCTTGCTGCCCACATAAGCCACGTTGGCTACGACATCCCGGGTTAGTTCGCGCTGTACGCCGAAGCTCCATTGTTGAGCGTAGGACCAGACTGCCTGGGTCGGAATTCCTGTGACATCGAGAGGATAGGCCGATCCGGCGGGCGGAGCAGGGTGCGCTGGGTCTAACGTACAAGCGCTGTTGGAAGGATCAAACGCAGCGCCGTACCCGACATTGCCGATGCACGGATAATTGAGAGGAAGCGGCTGCGTCATGCTGAGAACGAGAGGCGCGCTAGCCTCCAGCGAACCTGTGTTCGCTTCGTTGCCCGTCCCATGCTCAAAGAAAATGCCGTACCCGCCGCGAATCGAAGTCCTGCCATCGCCCTTCGGATCCCATGCAAAACCAACCCTTGGCGCGGGATTAAACAGATGCCCTTTCATGCAGCCTGACGGAGTGCCGTCGAGACCGCATTGCACGAGTCCGAGGTCGCTCACGACTGCCGGGTCCAATTGGAAGGTACTGGGGTTGAACGGCACCGGGACCGAGCCGGCATTCTTGTCAAGGAGCACGCCGCTAAATGGGTCGACCGCAAATCGCGTCGGATTGAATCTTGCGCCTTCCCAGTTCCATGCATTCTTATACTTTTCGCGGTACGTGCCAAACAAGCTGACCCTCAGGCCCAGATTCAGCGTCAGCCTGTGAGTTACTTTCCAGTCATCCTGCAAGTAGGGCTCGGCGATCTGATAGCTCTGGTAGTAGCGCCGCTGCGCGGAATCCTGGGTAAAGCTTTGTATGTAGCCGGTGGTGACTCCGTTAACAACCGACTGAGTCAAGAAGTCGGCGAAGGCATTTCCTGTGCTGTGCGTCAGATTGCTGAAAGTCAGGAAACCTTGAAGATCTCCGGAGGCAGCCCCAATCGCATTGTTGGTCTGATTGCGCTGCGCCAGTACGTATTGGCCTCCGAACTGGAGCGTATGTGCACCCCAGCGGCTTGCCACCGATTTGCCTACGTCGTCGCGCAAGGCATAGGTCGGATTCGTATGGCTCCAGGGCATGTACGAGGGATCAGCCGCGAAGCCTCTGCCCCCGTACTCGGCATTCGTCCCCAAGAAATTAACTCCCGGCATCTTGCCCCCAAATCCATTGTTGAATATGTATCCGATCGCGCATTGTGGGATGAGGGTCACCGGGTCAAGGCTGAGCTGAGGATTGCACTGTCCGGGAGCGGAGGAGTCAGCCACCAACGGCTGATCCAGCGTTGGGTTGCGCTGGAACTGGGCTCCGCCCGGACCGTTCTTGTCCACCAGGGTGATGTTCGAGTTGACGTAGCTTACAACCAAATCGTTCAATAGGGTGGGCGAAATCGTGTAGGTGAGGCGGGCAACCAAGCTTGTGCCCGGCCCAGTAAAGTTGTTCTCAACGGTGGGAAATGTGTTGCGGACAACCCCCCACTGGGGCGTAAGCACGGTGGTATCCCAGGCATCGTGGGCGTAGCGAAATGACGCCCTGATTTTCGCGGTAACTGTCTGATCGATGTGCAACAACTCTTCACGCCAATACGTGGAAGGAGAAACGGCGGCGTTGTAACAATGGTTTGGATCGGTGGGATCCAAGTTCGCCACGGCGAAGCTGCAACCGGTGGAAGAGTTTGGCAACGGTATAAGATTCGACTGCAAAATGGTCAAAGCGTTCTTATCAACTCCGAAGGCTGCCGGCGTTCCATTGGTTTGTTGGCCCTGCAGATCGTTGTTTGGAAAAGGTTCGAGATTTTGGGGATTGGCGCCTAGCGACGGGCAATCCGGAAAGTTCTGGCGCTCGAAGCCGTTGGACGCGGAAGTTCCGGCCAGGGGGCAAACGTCACTAAAATCGAAGACTTGTGAAACCAGTCCGAACGTATTGGGGGGACTCAAATTCTCCTGGATCCCTTGGGGCGTCATCACCAGACCGCGCTCCTTCAATGACGGGACGGCTTGGTTGTAGTCCGTGGGCGTTTTCTCTAGACGGACTTCCTCGGAGAAAAAGAAAAAAGTCTTGTCCTTCTTGGTGTTGAAAATACCAGGGATACTCAGCGGGCCGCCGATGGTACCACCGAAATCTTGCCGGCGATAAAGCGGTGCACCACCCGGAGGATCGAAATAATTTCGCGCGTTAAAGGCTTCGTTGCGGATGAATTCGTACAGGTTTCCGTGCAGCTTCTCCGTTCCGGATTTCGTGGTCACCTGCACGGTGCCGGACGCCGTTCGCCCGTATTGAGCACCGTAGTTGGAGGTTAGGACCTTAACCTCCTGAATGGCATCCAGACTTGGATAGACCATGAGCGTGCTTGATGCGCCGTTGAGGCCGGTATTCAGCACGTCGCTGCCATCCACCTCAAATGTGTTGTACTCCACGCGACCACCGTTCACGCTGTATTTCACGCTGCCGACTACTCCCACCTTGGCCTCGTCCTGCCCGGTCTGGTTGCTTACGCCAGGCGCGAGCGCTATGAGTTGCGTGAAATTGCGACCGTTAAGCCCAATGGACACCACTTCTTTTTCCGTGATCGTGCCGGAAACGCTTGCGGTTTCTGTCTCCACTTGTCCTACACCGCCGGATTCAACGTTGACTTCGGTCTTCTGTTCCGCCGGTTCCAGCGGAGCGTCCAATGTCAATTCAAGACCAGCAGTAACCGCGATGTAGTCCAGAGTCTTCAAGGCGAAGTTAGGGGCGGTTATCGCAAGGGTGTAAGTCCCAGCATCGAGACCGATGAAGGAATATGCGCCTTTGTCGTCGGTTTTCGTTTCCTGCCTAAATCCGGCCGCGTTATTCAAGACCACTGTCGCTCCGGTTACAACTGCTTGCGTTTGGTCGGTAACTGTCCCGCGAATGGCAGCCTTGTCGGGCACTTTCTCCTGGCCAACCGCAAACCACGGCAGTAGAAGCGCCAGCGCGCCAACCGCGCCGGTTCGACGTAGAGCGCGAAGCGAGACAAATCTCACGGATACCTCTCCGGCATTGAATCTTTGGAAGGCTTGAGAAGCGAACGCGGATAGTACAGGAAGCGAAAGCTGCAGAAGATTAAAAGAGCGTGAAAATTTGATGAACTGTTCGTGACTACGACCACACTCTGGTCGCAGATATTCAGTTCACGAACTTTTCACAAACTCTTCATCCTGGCGTAACAAGCAAACAGGTATGCTCCCGCTGAACTTCCAAGCAAGTTTATTGGGGCAGCCTCAATTCGAAGCAGGCCAAGGGAATCGCCAATCAGCGGTTGTTACGTCGCAGAGGTGCGTGTGGCAGAAAGCGCCGTACGTGAACTGAAAGTATTGCTTCCAAACCCAGATCCAACGAAAGGACCTTCTATGTCGAGTAAAAGATCAATCTTCGCGGCACTCCTGTTGACCGCGATTGTTAGCGTTGTGCCTCAGGCACACGCGCAAACCGTCAAAGTGGTTTTTGCCGGCTCTTCGGCCCTGTGGCAGTCGCTGGCGCTCGCCGCTTACAAGACCGGGGCTTGCGTCTCCGGAGGAACAGCGCCTTGTTTCCACTACACAGCCAAGAACTTTAACCTCTCGGATGGACGGCCAACGACCAAGGGCGGTTCGACCGCCGTCGATCTTGGTAACGTATGGATCGTCTGGGATAGTGCCGCCACAATCAACGTTTGGGCCTTCATCAAAGTAGACTCCGGTGTCGGAGACCGCTGCTACTTTGCCCAACCCCGCTGCAACGTGAACATCACCAGTTTCCCAGTGCCCGGGAACCTGATCGCTTCTACACTCTGGGGCGATAACTCCTCAGACTCAACGCCGCCGGCGGCAGTGAGTGCTCTATTCACGAGCGGAACTACACTGGTAAGCGCAGCAGCCACAGACATTCGCCCCGAAGATGCGTTGTTCGCTACTTGCCGTGCGAACTCGAAGCTCGGCGGCGGAACCGATAGCCTCGCTGGCCTTGGATACGGCGTAAACAACTCTGGCGTTTGCCCCGCTTTTGGGGCTGCCCTCGCGAACCTGGAAGGAAGCGACGTTCTTAGCGCTTACCCAGCCAGCACATCGACCGCCCACGTTCTGGCATTCAACCTCAGCGGAAAAGATCCCTTCACGGGGACGGCGATCCCGACGTATTCCACGGTCTCCGTTGGAGCGGCTCCGATCGTGTTCATCACGCAGCGAACCGGCGCGCTGGCGACCGTTACCAACGCCACGGATTCACAGCTCCAAGCCGTGTTTGGTGGCTCTAATTGCAACGCCGACGCCTTCGGCGCCCCCAGTGCGGCCATTCAGGCGTACCTTCGCGAGCCTCTTTCTGGCACGATGAACACCACGGAATACACAGCGTTCCGCTATTGGAACATTTCCGGCGTAAGCCAGGAAACGGGCGTCGCTACTCAAAACCCACTCGCCAAACCTTGCACCTCAGGCGGATCGCGTCACCGCGCTATCGGAACCAGCGAAGAGGTGGAGTCCGTCCAAAACTCCGTCACGAACAATGGCACCGACGGCATCGGCTACGCGTTCTTCAGCTATGGGAACGTTTCAGGCATCGCGGACAGTGCCAGCTATGGCTACCTGACCCTGGATGGAATTGATGGAATCTTCCACAAGTACGGAACGACCATCGATCCCGGACAGCCATCCATTGCCGGCGCTTTACCTTCGAATACAACCCTGCCGGCAGCTTGCGCTGGCAACTTCCCCTGCGCGGAATCCAAAATCTGGAGCGGCAACCTGTCGTTCCCGAACCTCCGCAACGGCTCTTATCGGGCATGGTCGACCCTGCGCATCGTGAGCAACGGAACGGCGTTGGCAGCAGGCGGCTTGGTGGTAACTGGCTCGCAGACCTACGTGGTCACTACTGTTCCCGACTTCGTTCCTGCCCTGAAGGTGTCCACCACCGATCCGGGTCTTTCTCTCTTACGTTCGCACTACACGCAAGAGGGCGTGGCGCCGGTCAACATCGCGACCACCGGCGACAAGGGCGGCGACGCGGGGGGCTGCATCCTGACCAGCACCGGTACGGTGGCGACCTCTGACACAACCACCAAGCTCGCCCAGGATGCTCCTGGCAATGCTTGTGTTTCTGTGCCGTAGGCCTGCCTAAATGCTCAACTGAATACGGAGGGTGAGCCGCTTGCAAAACGGCTCGCCTTCCTTAAACGAAACAACCTGGAGGGCGAACTCCCGCAGAAATTTAGGAGTTCGCCTCTCTTCTCGTTCTAGCGGCATGGCTCCGGCCTTCGCTTGCGGGACGAGCACTTCAACTATGGGGAAGAAGATGCATCGCAAGCTTCGGTTATTGGTGTTCATGAGAGCGCTAACTTTTGAAATCGCACTCTTATTCTTATCGCAAATCTTTTTATCGCAGATGAGTGCCGCCCAATTTGTGCCGGCATCCCCGCCCATCGGTGATCCTGCCGACACGCGGTTCAATGGTGTGACGGAGGATTGGACTTCGCCCTCGCTGAAAACCAGCACCCTCAGTCCAGTTCCACCGCTGACCGGCTACATCAATGATTACCCAGGCTATACCGTCGAACTGCTTCAGGTGCAGTGGCGGTTCGGTGATCCTCTCGACCTGTATGTGATGAAGCCCAAGGGAATCAAGAAGCCTCCTGTGATTCTCTATCTTTATGGTTATCCCGCAGGCACTGACCGCTTCAAAGATGAAAGCTTCCAAAACGCGGTAACCAAAAACGGCGTGGCCGCGGTGGGCTTCGTATCCGCTCTCACCGGACAGCGCTATCACGACCGTCCGATGCGGGAGTGGTTCATCAGCGAACTGCAGGAGTGCTTGGCTACCTCGGCCCACGACGTGCAAATGGTGCTGGATTACCTTGCCACTCGGGACGATCTCGACATGAGCCGGGTAGGAATGTTCACGCAAGGCTCTGGAGCCAGCATCGGGATCCTAGCCTCAGCGGTCGATCCGCGAATTAAAGTGCTGGACGCACTGGATCCCTGGGGCGATTGGCCCGTTTGGATGGCAACCTCTCCGTTCCCGCCCGAGGACGAACGCGCGGAGTATGTCAAACCAGAATTCCTGAAGAAAGCGGCGCCCCTCGAACCTACCGAGTGGCTGCCAAAGATACAAGCGAGGAAATTCCGTCTTCAGGATGCGATCTTTGAACCCAATACGCCCAAGGCCGCAAAGGACAAACTGCGGGCAGCGGTTCCCACGGGTGCGACCGTCGTGATCTACAAGACCCCGGAAGAGTTCAACGCAGTTGTGCGCAGCAAGACCGAGCTCGAATGGATACAGCAGCAGCTTCGGTCACTTCCAGGTGCGTACCCTTCGACCGCCGACGTGCGCGTAGGAAGTCCTAAGAACTGAAGCCGTGCCGTTTCCGATCTGCATGTTTGGTTTTCGCAACTCAACTCGGAGGCAAGTGATGAAACAGCTATCCGCAGGGATTTATACATTGGCACTGTTGTCCTTGGTCTCCCCTCTGCGGCCAATTCACGCGCAAACGGCGTCAAGCGCGACAAGGCCGGCAGGGCCGTACAGCTACGACCTCTCCGAGGAAGTCACGCTCAATGGGACAGTGTTGAATGTGCTCACCAAGGCTTCTCCGGGAATGATCACGGGTTCCCATCTCCTGCTGACAACTCTCTCCGGTACGGTGGATATAAGTTTGGGGACACTCGGCTTGCAGGGCCAGGGTGCACTCTCCGTCTCTGCGGGACAGCAAGTTGAGGTCATTGGCGTCATAAGGACTCTTAAGGGCAAGCCAGTCTTATTGGCCCGCGCTGTCAAAGTTGGGGACCGCGTTTATGCAATTCGGAACGAGCACGGAATCCCGGTGTCGCCACAGGCACGTCAACGTGCCCGTCAGAAGGCCGCGCAGAATGGGGAGACGCTATGAATCGCAAAGTCTGCTCCAGACTGCTCGCCGTGCTCGGCTTGATGGTCCTCACGAACTGCAGCACCGGAAACAACCACAGCACCGTGAACATTACCACGGCTCCGCTCGACTCGATCACTGCGACGAGCGGGACACCCCAAAGCCACGCAGTCAACGCGGCGTTTGGAGAGCCGCTGGTTGCGACCGTGAATACGAACGGATCGCCGGCGGGCGGCATTACAGTGACGTTCACGGCTCCGGCTACGGGACCCAGCGGCACTTTCTCCGATACCACTGCCCAAACCGCAAATGCCATTACTGACTCGAGCGGCGTGGCCACGTCGCCGGCATTCGTAGCGAATGCAATCGCCGGCGCCTATACGGTGACGGCTACGCTTTCAGGAGTTCCAACACCGGCCAGTTTCAGCCTCACGAACACAACGGGCGCGCCGGCCGCCGTCACAGCTACGAGCGGAACACCGCAAAGCGCGGGGATCAACACAGCGTTCGCAGCGCCGTTGGTAGTCACAGTCGCGGACAGTGGCCGGAATCCAGTGAGCGGCGCAATCGTGACGTTTACGGCTCCGGCGGCGGGAGCTAGCGGCATATTTGCCGACAGCACCACCTATGCCACAACCGCAATCACCAATGCGAGCGGCGTGGCGACTTCGGCGACAATCACCGCGAATGGGACGTCCGGCGCTTATACGGTGGCAGCAACGGTGGCGGGAGTGTCGACCCCGGCCAACTTCAGTCTGACAAACGCGGCCGGGGCGCCGGCAACGATCGCGGCTACGAGCGGAACGCCACAGACCACGGAGATCGACACAACATTTGCAGCACCGCTGGTAGCGACCGTGCTCGACAGTGCGTTCAACCCGGTAGGCGGCGTGGGAGTCAAGTTCACTGCTCCCGCCACCGGCGCGACCGGCACATTCGCGAACGGAACGAATACGGAAATGGATACGACCAACGCGGCCGGTATGGCTACCTCGACGGCCTTTTCAGCGAATGGGAAAAGCGGCGGACCGTACACGGTGACCGCCACGATTGGAACACTGTCGACGCCCGCCAACTTTACTTTGACTAACAGGGTGGCAGCCAATACTTATGTGTTCTACCTGAGCGGGCAGGAATCTTCCGGGCCGAATTTTTATGCCCTCGCTGGATCGGTGGAAATCGATCCCAGTGGCAACATCCTTGCCGGAGAACAGGACTATAACGACGCCGAAGGATTCACGTCGCCCCAGCCTTCCGGAGACACCATCAGCGGAGGAACGCTGTCAGTAAACGCCACCACCGGCCAGGGAACACTCATTCTGACCACCAACAACCCCAATCTCGGCGTCAAAGGGGTCGAAACCCTTGGCGTCCAGTTTGTGAATACGAATCATGCGCTCATCGTTCAGTTTGACGAAACGGCGACTTCCAGCGGAAGTATGGATCTGCAGACCCTGCCAGGAGCACTGAGCGGAGGTTACGCTTTTACCCTTTCCGGAGTGGACACCAGCTACGGCCCGGTTGCCTTCGGGGGCGTGTTCTCGATCATTGGCGGCGCCTTGCAGAACGGTTCCGTCGACGAGAATGATAATGGCAATGTAACTACAGCAACCGCTCTGAGCGGAACGCTTTCAACGTTCGATTCCTTCGGTCGCGGCACTATCGCCAGCAACCTTAATTACGCCGGCACACCCATCGCACTCAACTATTATGTCGTCGGTCCAGAGGCGATAAGGATCATCGACGCGGATCCTGGCGATTCGGCCGTGGGTTCGGCTTTCGGCCAGGGCGTAAACGCTACCGCGTCGACCAACGCATCGCTGGGGAGTTCCGTCTTCGGTATTGCAGGAAGCCCCTATCTGGTCAACTATGCCACAGCGGGCATGTTTGTTACGTCGTCCTCTGCCGGAACCTTCTCGGGAGTGGCGGATGACAACGAACTGTTCATCTACAATATCCAGCTACCAGCCGCTCCGATATCCGGCACTTATTCTATTGCCAGCAGCGGATACGGGAGCTTGACGATCGTGCCCGGAGATTTGGGAGATGTCAGCGCCCTGGGCATATATATGACTGACCCGAATCTCAATCTGAACGATCCAAATAACACGACTACCGGATTGGGAGGCGCTCTAGTTGCCGACATGGATGGTGCGCTTGCCGGCGGACTCGGAGTTCTGATTCCACAAACAAACAGCTCGCCTGCCAGCTTTGCCGGTAACTATGATTTTGGGGCGCAGGGTTTCAACTCCTCATTCGAGTTTGACCTTGTCGGGCAGGGCTCGGTCACGGGTGGTGTTCTGACCGGGACGGGACTCGTCAGCGATCCGTTCTTGACGTTAGGCGCCAGCGCGACGAATTCCGGCGTTACATTCTCGGGGACTCCGCTTGCTGACACGAGCAACGTTGGGCGCTACACCATGTTTTCGACAAATCCGACGCCCAATCCACTCAACATTACAATCAATGCAACAACAACAGATCTCGACGTGGTTATCTATCAGGCCAGCGGCGGACAGTTGTTCTGGCTTGACGAAGATATCATCAGCGTATTGCTTGGATCCCTCCAGCAACAGGGTTCGCTCGCGGGCATACCCGGGGCAGGCACGGGGGCATCGGAAGCGATCACAGCTACGAGCGGAACGCCGCAGACCGCGGTGATCAACACGGCGTTTGCAGCCCCGCTGGTGGCAACCGTAACGACAGGCGGGTCGCCAACGAGTGGCGTGGTGGTGACGTTCACGGCTCCTGCAACGGGAGCCAGCGGCACCTTCGCCGGCGCCACCAGTACGACAACGGCGACGACCAACGCGAGCGGCGTGGCCACTTCGGCGGTGTTCACCGCCAATGAAACGTCCGGCGCTTATACGGTGACGGCTACGGTTACAGGAGCGTCCATGCCAGCCAACTTCACTCTGACAAACACAGCGGGCGCGACCGAAGCGATCACGGCTACTAGCGGAACGCCGCAGACCGCGGTGATCAACACGACGTTTGCAGCCCCTCTGGTGGCGACCGTAACGACCGGCGGATCGCCGACGAGTGGCGTGGTGGTGACGTTCACGGCTCCTGCAACGGGAGCCAGCGGCACCTTCGCCGGCGCCAGTAATACGACAACGGCAACGACCAATGCGAGCGGCGTGGCGACTTCGGCGGCATTCACTGCGAATGGGACGTCCGGCGCTTATGTGGTCACAGCTACGGTCTCAGGAGTGTCGACACCAGCCGACTTCAGTCTGACGAACGCAGCCGGGCCCCCCGCAACGATCACAGCTACCAGCGGCACGCCGCAAACTGCGGGGATCAATTCGGCATTCACAGCGCCCTTGGTAGCGACCGTACTCGACGGTGGCTCGAACCCGGTGAGCGGCGTCATCGTGACGTTTACGGCTCCAGCGACGGGCGCCAGCGGCACATTCACGAACGGAACGGCTACCGAGACGGATACCACCAACGCCAGCGGCATGGCCACTTCGACGACGTTCACAGCGAATGGGACAGTCGGCGGACCTTACACGGTGACGGCTACGGTTGCATCCCTGTCGACGCCGGCCAGCTTTAACCTGACCAATAGGGCGGTTGCTAACCCGTATGTCTTCTACCTGAGCGGGCAAGAAGCCTTCGGGCCGAATTTTTACGCCCTCACCGGATCGCTGGAAATCGATCCCAGTGGCAACATCCTTGCCGGAGAACAGGACTATAACGACGCCGAAGGATTCACGTCACCCCAGCCTTCCGGCGACACAATCAGCGGAGGAACGCTGTCAGTGGATCCCACCACCGGCCAGGGAACACTCACTCTGACCACGAACAACACGAATCTCCCCGGCGGAGGGACTGAAACGTTCGGTCTCCAGTTTGTGAATACGAATCATGCGCTGATCATTCAGTTCGATGGAACGGCGACTTCCAGCGGAAGCATGGACTTGCAGACCCTGCCAGGCGCGTTGAGTGGAGGTTACGCCTTCACTCTTTCCGGAGTGGACAGCACCTACGGCCCGGTTGAGTTCGGGGGCGTATTCTCGATCACAGGCGGAACAACCCTGCAGAACGGTTTGGTCGACAGCGATGATAATGGAGATGTCGTGACCGCAACGCCCCTGAGCGGAACGCTTTCAGCGTTCGATTCCTTCGGCCGCGGCACCATTGCCAGTACTCTCAACTATGCTGGCACCCCCATCGCACTCAACTATTACGTTGTTGGCCCCGAAGCCATTAGGATCATCGACGTGGATTCTGCCGATTCGGCCGTGGGTTCCGCATTCGGCCAGGGCGTAAACGCTACCAACTCGGGCGACGGATCGCTCGGGACTTCCGTCTTCGGGATGGAAGGCAGTCCCTACCCGGTTAATTTCGCCACGGTGGGTACGTTTTCC
>Ga0302222_10000693_pt1 | contig 18492 bp, 8 predicted proteins | sample II_Palsa_E2_2_FD_194570 | JGI IMG/M metagenome (GOLD analysis project Ga0302222, IMG submission 194570) | Peat permafrost microbial communities from Stordalen Mire near Abisko, Sweden - II_Palsa_E2_2 | ecosystem: Environmental > Terrestrial > Soil > Palsa > Peat permafrost | place: Sweden... | reverse complement strand
GAGATTTGGTAGTCCGCGGTGTTTGGGGTGACGAAGGTGCCGAGGTCGGTGCCGCAGGCGAGGTGATAGTTGTTGACACCAGACGGTGTTTCGGTGGGGTTGATGTAGGGGGATGTGGTGATTGTGGTGTCGCCGGTGCCGCAGGTTGGTTGGTTGATCATGAGGTTGTAGCCGTAGGTGACGCCGGTGTCGCAGCTTCCGTTTCCGAGGATGTTCGCGATGATTCTGTCGTTTGCGTCGTTGCTGTTCCCGAATGATGATTGGGTGATGCCTTCGTCGGCGGCGAAGCTGTTGAAGCGGATCAGTGCGCCGTCGATCCCGATCGGGCCGTTGGATCCGAGCTCGACCGCGGTGTTGCGCGGGGTGCCGTATTCGTCTGCGTTGCTGCCGCCGTTTTCGGTGCCGGAGAACCAGTTGTTCTGGATCACGAGGTTCGTGAACGGGACACCGCTGTAGGGCTGCAGGAAGATCGCGTAGAGCTGGCAGACCGAGAACTTCGAGTTCTCGATCGTTTCGTTCACGCCACCGTTGAGGAAGATGCACTCGTCGTGATCGGTCGCGCTGTTGGTGTTGTTATCGATGAAGTCATGGAAGTAGTCGTGATTGAGAGTGATGTTCTCGGTCGTCTGCCCGCCGTAGGACACGTCGGATGGGTCGACCTTGAAGTTGCTCTGGCACGTGATCGCGGGGTTCGGACCGGGGAGCGTGTTGTAACACGGACCCATGTTCGAGTTCTCCAGCGTGAAGTTCCGGGCGCCGTTGATATACATCGTGCCGCCCTGAATGTCGTTCAGGGTGTCGTTATCGGAATCGCCCTGGACGTTCATCACCGCCGCGATCGTGATGTCCTGAATGAACCAGTTCGATGACCCCTCCACGGGATCCTGCCCGAGATACCCAGAATCGACCTGCCCGAAGATCACCGAGGACCGAGTCGCGCCCGGTCCCGGCTCGATCACCACCGGCGAGGAACACGTCCCCCGCAACGCAGCGTTGGTATCGAACAACGTGACCGGAGCCGCCGGATCCCCCCCGTAATTCCCCGAATCGATATTGATCGTATCCCCACACTGCGCCGCATCCCACGCAGCCTGCAGCGTCCCACAATCCCCAGAAGACACCTCCGCACCCTTCGTGCTCTGCCGCGCACACGACCCACCCGACAAACTCACCCACAAATTCGCCGACGCCGACAACACCGGCGCTGTGGTCGTCGGGGGCGGGGGCGTCGTCGTCGGAGTCGTCGGGGTCGTAGGTGTGGTGGTGGTCGGTGTGGTGGTGGTCGGTGTGGTGGTGGTCGGTGTGGTGGTGGTCGGTGTGGTGGTGGTCGGCGTGGTGGTGGTGGGTGTGGTGGTGGTCGGCGTGGTGGTGGTCGGTGTGGTGGTGGTCGGTGTGGTGGTGGTCGGTGTGGTGGTGGTGGGTGTGGTGGTGGTGGGTGTGGTGGTGGTGGTCGGTGTGGTGGTGGTGGGTGTGGTGGTGGTGGGTGTGGTGGTGGTGGTGACTTCTGCGGTGACCTCGGGATAGGTCACGCCGCTCCCGGCGGCGTTGGTTGCCGCGACCACCGTGTCCATCGTGTGCCCCACGTCGCTCGCCTGGACGACGTACGTGCTCGATGTGGCCCCCGCGATGCTGGTACACGGCAGCGACCCCGTGCTCGTGCAATCCTGCCACTGATAAGAGTAAGACGTCGGGCTGCCGGTCCAGGTGCCGCGAGTCGCGCTCAAGGTATCGCCCTGCAGCGGCGTCCCAGTGATCAACGGCACGCCGATGTTCGCCGGCTTGGTCGCCGTCGGCGGCTTCGTGGGCGGCGGCGTGGTCTTCGTGGTCGTCGTCGGCCGCTTGGTCACGGTCGCTGTCGTCGCTGCGGGTGTGCTCGGCGGTGTGGTGGTTGGCTTGGTCGGTGTTGGGGGTGTGGGTGTCGTGTGGATGGTCGTTGTTGGTGTGGTCGGGCGGGGGTGGCGGCCGTGGTTCTTGGCTTGGGTGGTGGAGAAGGAGTGGGTGTAGACGCGGACGTAGTCGATCATCCCGGCGTAGTGGCGGCCGGATTCGCTGTCGCCGCCGATCTGCAGCGGGCCGGTGGAGGTGCTCAGGTTTCCGTGTGCGGAGCGGGCGGCGAGGAGGCGATCGTTGACGTAGAGTTGGAGGCTGTGGCCGTTGTAGTAGGCGGCGATGAACGACCACGCGTGGGGCGTGAGGGGGGAGGTCGCGCTGACCTTCACGGTCTTAGCGCCGATCGTGGCGTAGGCGTCGGGGACGCCGTTGGTCAGCTCCAGGCCGTAGGGGAACCCGCCTCGGGTGCGTGTCTTGACGATGATGTCCCGGCGGCCGGAGAGCGTCGAGGACGGCCGGACCCATGCCTCGAGAGTCATCGCGCCAGAGAGCGCGAGGTGCGCGCTGTGCCCGACCGTGATGATCGAGCTCGTGCCGTTGAAGAGCACCGAGCTGCTCGGGGCTGCCGCGCTGGGGAACGTCGCGACGGGAGCAGACGCCGCCAACGCCGTACCAACGAAACCACCGAACGTCGCGACGGTCGTAACGAGCGCGATCATGAATGGGCGAGCTGACATGCGAAATCTCCTGACTACCGGTTGGTAGGAAGCGCGTTTTGCGCCAACCCCGCATTGATCGTCACTCGCCCATGAACACCGAACGTCCACCCCGATCCTTGGACATCCGTACGAACACCCAAGACCCGCGCATCCCTCGGCGCCGCACAGCCGCGGTCCGAGCCCGCCAAGAAAGACGAGGTTGTCCCGTAGCTCCCAGGACCCCCGTAGGTGGCGGGGCTGCCCCCTTGTCCGCTCGCGGTGGGGGTGAACATCGCGAAGCGCGGCTGCTCGCTCTAAGGTCGCCGTCCGCTCGGCGTGCTGGATAGCTGGTCGACGTCGAGGTCGGCGACCTCGCGCGCGGCGTATAACCAGGCACCCTCATCAGTGCCTCTCGTCCGCCACATGAGCCAGGATCCGGGGCAGTCGCCGGGGGGCAAGACCTCCGGAGTTACCAACACCTTCTAAAGCAGATTCAGGTGCAGTTTATTGCTCGGACCCGACGTCCCGCGGGCCGCTGGACGGGCGCAGGTTCCCATCCAGGTCATAGTTCAGCTGATAATCCGCCATGTTCGGCGAAACGAAGTTCTGCCCGAAGGAACCTGTCAGGTGGAAGTCGTTCGCGCCCTCCGGCGTCGAGGCCGAATCGACATAGGGCACCGAGGCGACCTCCGTGTCACCTGCGCCACAAGCCGGTTCGTTGATCATGACGTTGTAGCCGTAGGCAAGACCCTCGTTGCAGCCTCCGTTCCCGAGGATGTTCCCGATGATCGCATCGCCTGAGTCGTGAGTATTGCCAAACGTGGACTGCGTGATCCCCTCGTCCGCAGCGAAGCTGTTGTAGCGGACGATCGTGCTGTCGATCCCGATCGGGCCGTTGGAGCCAAACTCGACCGCCGTATTACGCGGCGTGCCGTACTCGTCCGCGTTGCTGCCGCTGTTCTCGGTGCCAGAGAACCAGTTGTTCTCGATCAGCAGGTTCACGAACGGCACGCCCGAGTATGGCTGAAGGAAGATCGCGTAGAGCTGGCAGACGGAGAACTTGTCGGAATCAAAGGTGATGTTCGTTCCGCCGTTGATGAACACGCACTCGTCGTGGTCAGTGGCGGGGTTGTTGTTGTTGTCGATGAAGTCGTGGAAGTAGTCGTGGACGATATTGATGTTCGTGGTCACGACGGCGGGGACCGTCCCGTCCGGGTCGATCTTGAAATTGCTCTGGCACTTGATCGCGAGGTTCGGCCCCGGCAGGGTGTTGTAACACGGACCCATGTTCGAGTTCTCGAGCGTGAAGTTCTGGGCGCCGCTGATGTACATCGTTCCGCCCTGCACGTCGTTCAGGACATCATGCTCGGCGGGTGCCATAAGGGTCATCTCCGACTGGATCGTGATGTCCTGCATGGTCCAGTTCGACGCACCCATGGTGGGGTCCTGTCCGATGTGGCCCGAGTCGATGTTGTCGAAGATGACCTGGGACTGGCTCACGCCTGGCCCCGGCTCTATGACCACGGGCGAGGCGCAGGCGGCAAGCGAGGGGTCCGTGTACAGCTCCTGGTTACCGTAGTTGCCAGCGTCGATGTTGACGATGTCTCCGCATGACGCCGCCTGATACGCAGCGTTGAGAGATCCGCAGTCGTGTCCCGAGATCTCGCTACCCGGGGTCGACCGCCGCGTGCAGCTACCACCAGCCGTGCTCAGCCAGATATTCGCGTTCGCCGAGAGCGCAGGCGGATTGTTGCCCGGCGTAGCCGCGGCAGTCGCCGTGGGCGACGTGGACGTGGTCGTGCTCGGCGCGGTCGTGGCTGTGGTCGTGGTCGGCCGAGGGTGTCGTGCTCGGTGCTTGCCTCGGGTGATCGAGAGGGACCGTGTGTAGATCCGGACGTGGTCGATCATTCCCCGGTAGTGTCGGCCCCACACGCTGTCGCCTCCGATCTCCACCGGACCCTGAGAGGTGCTCAGATCTCCGCGCGCTGATCGAACAGCGACCAGGCGGCGGTCGACATACAGTCGCAGGATATGGCCGTTGTAGTCAGCGGCCACGAAGGACGAATTGCCCAGCGCCAGCGCCGACGACGCGCTGACCCTGACGACCTTACCGCCGATCGTGGCGTAGGCATCCGGTACGCCATTGGTCAGCTCGAGGCCATACGGGAAGCGGCCTCGGCTTCGCGTCTTGACGATGATGTCCCGTCGACCGGACAGCGTCGAGGATGGCCGCACCGATGCCTCCAGGGTCATTGCGTGCGACAGCTCGAGGTGCCCGGTGTCGCCAACCGCGACCATGGAGCTCGTGCCGTTGAACAACACGGCGCTACTCGGTTCTCTGGCGGTTGGAAACGTCGCGACGGGAGGGGATGCTGCGAACGCCGCGGCGACGAATTCGCCGAACGCTGCCACCGTAATGACGAGCGCGACTACGAGTATGCGAGGTGGCATGCGGAAGTCTCCTAACCCACGCCCCCGGTAGTAGGAAATGTTGATGCGCCGACATTGTTGTATCGGCACGGTGACATGAAAGCTGGAGTTACTCGGACTCCATACGACATCGAAGACCCACGCAACCGTTCGACGCCCGCCCATCCGGCGTCGAGGTAAAGGGCGTCGCCAAATCGCACGTGGCCGCGCCGTCATACCCCAGGGTTGGCGCGAGGCGCGTCCCGGATCTCGCCGCGGCGCCTCCTGCCGCCGCGGCGCCTCCAGTCGCTACGGAATGCCCAAGCGTCCGTCCCGAGCCGAGCCGGGAGCGGTGAGAGCGCCTTCTATCCTGACTTGAGACGGGTGATCGTTGTCGTCGCTCGACTCGAGCCGTGTGCGTTCTTCGCGTCGAGCGTGAGCGTGGCCGATTCCTGAGCACCATGCTCGAGTCCGCTGATGGCCGCGTGTGGAAGCTTCAGCGCGAGGGCCACCGATTTGCCTGCCCGCACCGACAACGCATGCGCGCTGATGGCGAGCTTCTTGACGCTGGGGTGATGCTTGGCGCCGATCGTCTCCTTGACGAAACCGCCCACTTTGATCTTGGCGGCTTGGTTGCAGCGGAGGGTTACCGCGAGCGTGTCCTTTGGCTGCTTGGGTGTGCTCTTCGTTTTCGCTCCGGCAGCGCGGAGTGGGACCTTGTTCGAACGGTGGGTGAATGAGCAGGCGGGAGAGTGGGTACGCGATGTGGCACCGGCGCCGGCGACGGTAGTGACCGCGCCCGACGATGTCACCGACTGAATCCTGTTCCCGTTATCGGCGACGAGGAAGCCGCCGCCGGTCGCGGGGATGGCGGCGGTGGTCTCGCCAACGATGACATCGGGGCTGCTACACGTCGACGGCGTGCCCGGCACGACGGTCGTTACCTTGCCTGCGTTGAGCGAGCTGACCTTGAGCACGCGGCAGTTGTAAGAGTCGGCCACGAGGAACCCGCCGCCGGCGGTTGGACGCGCGTCGGTCGGCGCGTTCAGCTCGATCGACGTCGCCGGCCCGGTGCCGCTGTTCTCGCCGCAGGTGCCCGTGCCGGCGACGGTCGAGATGATGCCGGCAGCATTGACATACCGGACCGAGCAGTCTCCTGGCATGCTCGAACCACTAGCAGCACCGCCGCCTCCGGGGTCGGCGATCAGGAAGCCGCTGCCCGGAGTGCTGACCGCTGCACCGGCAATGTTGAACGGAATCGCGGCGGTCGGGAAATTCAGCACCGCCTGGGTGGCGGGGCATCCATCCCCGGCGCTATCGGTCGCGCCCGGGCACACGGTCGTGAAGCCGGCGCTGTCCGGAGCTCCTCCCGCCACGGTCGTGATGATGCCGGTGGCGCTGACCTCGCGAATCCTGGAATCACCCGCGTCGGCAATCAGGAATCCCCCGCCGGGCAAAGGCACGGCAGACGTCGGGTCAGCGAGCTCGGCCTGCGTGGCGGAGCACCCGTCCCCGAAACTGTCGGTCGCGGCCGCACACACCTGGTAATTGCCGTTCACCAGCCGGGCGCCGCCGGCTACGGTCGTGATGATCCCCGATGCGCTGACCTCGCGGACCGTGCCGCCTCCGCCGAGATTGTACGTCGCGTCGGCGATGAGAAAGCCGCCGCCGGGCAGAGGCACGGCGTCGGTGGGATCGTCGAGCTCGGCCTTGATCGCGGGGCCTCCGTCGCCCGTCACGTCGGGCTCGCCTCCGGTGCCATGGTCAGAGCCGTTGCCGGCAACCGTTGTGATGTCGCCCGAGGTGTCGACCTTCTTCACCTCGTTGTCCTTGGAGTCGGCGATCAGGAAGCCACCGCCCGCGGAGGCCGGTATCGGCGCCGCAGCGGTGGGAAAATCCAGCTCCACCGACGTCGCCTTGCCGCCCGCAGCATGGAGGGATGCGGCCACCGAGGCCAGCATGAGCAGCGCGGCGCCGAGCAGCAGCGAGATGCGCCCCACGCGCGCGGCGAGCCGGTAGCGAGACCCCACGGTCGCCTGAAATATCAAACCCGAGTGTGTTTTGCAAGCTGCGCCCGTACTCGCCGGAGGGGACCCGGTGCCCACCAATTAAGCGGCCCGAGCAAGCGTATGCACGATGGAACGAGCAGCATCCGGACGAATGTGACGTCGATCACGACACCGAGCACCTGCCCGATCGTGAGCTCCTTGACGAGAAAGACCCTCGAGGAGGCGAGCGCGAGCAGCGCCACGACGAGGAGCAACGCCGAGCTCGTGATCACCGGCCCGCTGCGCTGGATCCCGAGTGCGACGGCCTGCTCGTCCGGGCGCCCCGCCTCGTGCTCCTCGGTAATTCGGGAGAGGAGCAGAATCGAGTAGTCCGTCGTGAGCCCGAGTGTCGAGGCGAGCATCACGACGCTGGCCGTCGTATCGATCGCGGCCGGACCCTTGTAGCCGAGCAGCGCGCTGATACCCAGAGCGTGGTCCTGGAAGATCAGTACGAGCAGGCCAAACGCCGCCGAGAGACCGAGCGCGTCGAAGAGCAGCGCCTTGATCGACAGTGCGAGCGATCCGGTGAGCAGGAGCAGCGGCACGATCGTCGCGGCAAGCGCCACGAGAAGAGCGAGCGGGGCATGCTGCGCGATCGAGTGCTTCAAGTCCACGAATTCGGCCGTGGTTCCGCCCACGAGCAGCGGAAGCCGTAGCGCGCGCAACGCGGTGACGAGAGACTGGCTCCCTTGAGAAAGCGGTGGATTGCGCAGCACGAGCTGCAGCATGGCGGTGTTTCGTCCAACGAGCTCCAGTGGCGCGACGAGCGCGACGCCGGGGGCGTGGGCGACCGTCGTCTCCAACAATGCGGGCGGGACCTCGGCGTGGCCACGAATGGCGAGGTCGAGCGCGATGCTGACCGGATACTCCAGATAGGGCACGAACTCCCGATTGATCTCGTCGGCCACCGTCCGCGTCTGGAACCCGTGCGGGACGGCGTTCAGGTCGGGAAAGGTCGGCGCCAGCCGAAGCGCCTGAGCGGCCGCGGCGATCAGCACCAAGACGCTGACGAGCGCGACATCGAGCGGGTGTCGCATGACCCAGCGCGGCCAGCGATACCAGTAACTCCGGGCGGATTGCGGGGCCGAGCGCGGGCTCAGGCGCGGCCCCCAGAGCAACAGCAGCGGCGGCACGATCACCAGCGCCGCGGTGGCCGAGAACAGTGCCACCAGGATCCCGGCGATCCCCATCGAGTAGATGAAATCCTCTGGGAACACGAGTAGCGCCGCGCACGCACCGGCGACCGCGCAGCCGCTGAACGCGACGGCACGGCCGGCCGTGGCGAGCGTCACCCGTATCGCCTCGACCCCGGTACCCCGGGTGAGTGCCTCCTCGCGGTAGCGGGACACGAGAAACAGCCCGTAGTCAACCGCCAATCCGAGGCCGAGTAGGACCGCGAGGTCTAAGGCGAAGATCGAGATCTGAAGCGCACCGCCGAGCAGACGAAGGCATGCGAAGGTGGCGGCAACCGATGCAGTCGCGGTCGCGATCGGGATGGCGGCAGCCAGCAGGCCCCGGAAGACAAGCAGCATGAGCACGATCAGCAGGGGAAAAGCGATCAGCTCAGCACGCACGAGATCGGCGCGGACGATTCGGTTCACATCGACGACGCCGGTGTCGTAGCCATCGAACGCGAGCATGAGTCCCGGTTGATGGAGACGGCTGCGCAAGTGGTCGACCGGTCCGACAACGGCCTCCTGGCTACTGCTTCTGAAATACACGAGCAGCAAGGTCTCATGGGCGCTACGGGAGAGCAGCTCCGGCAGCCCGCCGCCGCCGAATGCGGTCTGGACGCGACCCACCGCCGGGTCGCGAGCGACCCGGGCAGCCAGCCGTGCCACCGCTGCGCGGGCCGTCGATGCTCCGAATCCCGCGCTCGAGCGAGCGAGAATGACCATCCCCGGCTCCGGATCGTGACCGAGGGCGCGGTGCAGAACCGACAGCGCCCGCGAGCTCTGTGAAGCGGGGTCGCTAAAACCCGCGACAGTGAACCGATCCGGGTTCAGCATCGACGCCGCCAGCGCGGCGCCGATCAACCCACAAGCGACGATCAGTGTCGCGCGCGGCCTACCAAGCAACACGCGGCCCACGGATCACCCGATCGCCTCCGGACAGGTCAGCCATTGTTCCGCGCGTTACCCTAGCCCGATGCGGGAGCGGCTGATCCTCGGTCGAGCGTCCGGCGGCTGAAGCCCTACAGTCGACCCGCCCGCCCGAGCTGGCAGCCGAGCGCGGTTCGTCTACTGCTCGGACCCGACGTTCCGCGGGCCGCTGGACGGCCGCGCGTTCCCATCGAGGTCATCGTTCAGCTGGTAGTCCGTGGTGTTCGGCAAGACGAGGCTCTGCCCGAGAGAACCCTTCAGGTGATAGTTGTTGACACCAGACGGTGTTTCGGTGGGGTTGATGTAGGGGGATGTGGTGATTGTGGTGTCGCCGGTGCCGCAGGTTGGTTGGTTGATCATGAGGTTGTAGCCGTAGGTGACGCCGGTGTCGCAGCTTCCGTTTCCGAGGATGTTCGCGATGATTCTGTCGTTTGCGTCGTTGCTGTTCCCGAATGATGATTGGGTGATGCCTTCGTCGGCGGCGAAGCTGTTGAAGCGGATCAGTGCGCCGTCGATCCCGATCGGGCCGTTGGATCCGAGCTCGACCGCGGTGTTGCGCGGGGTGCCGTATTCGTCTGCGTTGCTGCCGCCGTTTTCGGTGCCGGAGAACCAGTTGTTCTGGATCACGAGGTTCGTGAACGGGACACCGCTGTAGGGCTGCAGGAAGATCGCGTAGAGCTGGCAGACCGAGAACTTCGAGTTCTCGATCGTTTCGTTCACGCCACCGTTGAGGAAGATGCACTCGTCGTGATCGGTCGCGCTGTTGGTGTTGTTATCGATGAAGTCATGGAAGTAGTCGTGATTGAGAGTGATGTTCTCGGTCGTCTGCCCGCCGTAGGACACGTCGGATGGGTCGACCTTGAAGTTGCTCTGGCACGTGATCGCGGGGTTCGGACCGGGGAGCGTGTTGTAACACGGACCCATGTTCGAGTTCTCCAGCGTGAAGTTCCGGGCGCCGTTGATATACATCGTGCCGCCCTGAATGTCGTTCAGGGTGTCGTTATCGGAATCGCCCTGGACGTTCATCACCGCCGCGATCGTGATGTCCTGAATGAACCAGTTCGATGACCCCTCCACGGGATCCTGCCCGAGATACCCAGAATCGACCTGCCCGAAGATCACCGAGGACCGAGTCGCGCCCGGTCCCGGCTCGATCACCACCGGCGAGGAACACGTCCCCCGCAACGCAGCGTTGGTATCGAACAACGTGACCGGAGCCGCCGGATCCCCCCCGTAATTCCCCGAATCGATATTGATCGTATCCCCACACTGCGCCGCATCCCACGCAGCCTGCAGCGTCCCACAATCCCCAGAAGACACCTCCGCACCCTTCGTGCTCTGCCGCGCACACGACCCACCCGACAAACTCACCCACAAATTCGCCGACGCCGACAACACCGGCGCTGTGGTCGTCGGGGGCGGGGGCGTCGTCGTCGGAGTCGTCGGGGTCGTAGGTGTGGTGGTGGTCGGTGTGGTGGTGGTCGGTGTGGTGGTGGTCGGTGTGGTGGTGGTCGGTGTGGTGGTGGTCGGCGTGGTGGTGGTGGGTGTGGTGGTGGTCGGCGTGGTGGTGGTCGGTGTGGTGGTGGTCGGTGTGGTGGTGGTCGGTGTGGTGGTGGTGGGTGTGGTGGTGGTGGGTGTGGTGGTGGTGGTCGGTGTGGTGGTGGTGGGTGTGGTGGTGGTGGGTGTGGTGGTGGTGGTGACTTCTGCGGTGACCTCGGGATAGGTCACGCCGCTCCCGGCGGCGTTGGTTGCCGCGACCACCGTGTCCATCGTGTGCCCCACGTCGCTCGCCTGGACGACGTACGTGCTCGATGTGGCCCCCGCGATGCTGGTACACGGCAGCGACCCCGTGCTCGTGCAATCCTGCCACTGATAAGAGTAAGACGTCGGGCTGCCGGTCCAGGTGCCGCGAGTCGCGCTCAAGGTATCGCCCTGCAGCGGCGTCCCAGTGATCAACGGCACGCCGATGTTCGCCGGCTTGGTCGCCGTCGGCGGCTTCGTGGGCGGCGGCGTGGTCTTCGTGGTCGTCGTCGGCCGCTTGGTCACGGTCGCTGTCGTCGCTGCGGGTGTGCTCGGCGGTGTGGTGGTTGGCTTGGTCGGTGTTGGGGGTGTGGGTGTCGTGTGGATGGTCGTTGTTGGTGTGGTCGGGCGGGGGTGGCGGCCGTGGTTCTTGGCTTGGGTGGTGGAGAAGGAGTGGGTGTAGACGCGGACGTAGTCGATCATCCCGGCGTAGTGGCGGCCGGATTCGCTGTCGCCGCCGATCTGCAGCGGGCCGGTGGAGGTGCTCAGGTTTCCGTGTGCGGAGCGGGCGGCGAGGAGGCGATCGTTGACGTAGAGTTGGAGGCTGTGGCCGTTGTAGTAGGCGGCGATGAACGACCACGCGTGGGGCGTGAGGGGGGAGGTCGCGCTGACCTTCACGGTCTTAGCGCCGATCGTGGCGTAGGCGTCGGGGACGCCGTTGGTCAGCTCCAGGCCGTAGGGGAACCCGCCTCGGGTGCGTGTCTTGACGATGATGTCCCGGCGGCCGGAGAGCGTCGAGGACGGCCGGACCCATGCCTCGAGAGTCATCGCGCCAGAGAGCGCGAGGTGCGCGCTGTGCCCGACCGTGATGATCGAGCTCGTGCCGTTGAAGAGCACCGAGCTGCTCGGGGCTGCCGCGCTGGGGAACGTCGCGACGGGAGCAGACGCCGCCAACGCCGTACCAACGAAACCACCGAACGTCGCGACGGTCGTAACGAGCGCGATCATGAATGGGCGAGCTGACATGGGGAAATCTCCTAACTCCCGCCCCCGGTGGTAGGAAGCGCTCGAATGCGCCGATACCGCCGTGATCGTCAACTCCCCATCAACGCCGAAGATCCACGCCGACCCTTGGACATCCATACGACAATCGATAGGCGATAGATTGACCGCAGGCATGAGGATTGTTGATCTCTCCGCTCCGATCGTGGCCAGCCCGCAGAGCACGCCCGACCTCCTGCGTACTGAGATCCAGTTCGTCGATCACGCCGGTGGAGCCGCGCACATCGCTTCGATGTTCGGCGTCGGGCGAGACTTATTGCGCGAAGGTGAGGGGTGGGCGGTCGAAACGTTCACGCGTCTGGCCACGCACAACTCAACCCACGTCGACGCCCCGTACCACTACAACTCGACGATCGCTGGTCGGCCTGCGCAGACGATCGATCAGTTGCCGCTCGATTGGTTCTTTCGCCCGGGCGTGGTTCTCGACTTCCACGACCGTGCCGATGGGCTGACGATTGAGGTCGCCGACCTCGAGACTGCGTTGGAGACGGCCGGGCACGAGCTCGCTGAGCGCAACATCGTTCTCATCCGCACGGGGCGTGACGCCTATTACAGCGAGGTCGACTATATGAGCCGTGGGCCAGGCGTGAGCGCGACGGCCACGCGCTGGCTATATGACCGCGGCGTGCGCGTCATGGGAATCGACGCATGGGGCTGGGACCGCCCGTTGCATCTTCAGGCCGACGAAGCTCTCGCGACCGGCCGTTCGGGAATCTTCTGGGCGGCGCACCAGGCGGACCTGGCGTACTCGCAAATCGAGCGGTTGGCACACCTCGACCGGCTGCCATCGAGCGGGTTCACGGTCGCGTGCTTTCCTCTGCGTCTCGTCGGCGGGAGCGCCGCGCCCGCGCGCGTGGTCGCGATCCTCGACGAGGGCCCACCGGCGAGTTCACGCCACTGAGCGCAAGCCTGGCAGTGCCCCCCGGGCCGGTGAGGCGACCTGTGCTGGGATATGCCCAGCCGGTCCACCGACAGGGACACCTGATCGCCTGGTGCCTGCCAGGGGTGCTCGGCTCCCCCGTGTCGGAGCGATAGCTCGAGGATGCAGCCACCCTGGCAGGTTCCGTCCGTCCATCTCCCGGAGCTGCAGGTCGCGGGCCGACAGTCAGACACGATGACAAATCCGGCGATGAAGGCACCCGCTTGCTCGGGCGTCAGAGACCGAGCCGGGCGACCGAGGATGGCAGCCACGTCGAGCTCGAAGTCGAGCTGATCCGAGCCACCGGGGATCTCGAGCGCGTCCTGCGGGCCGAGGATGCCGGCGACGAAGCGCTCCCGTCCACGGTCTGCGGACGGCTCTCAAGCGCCAGGGACAGCCTGTCGATACAGACCAGGAGCGCGGAACGGACCCCGCGCGGGTGTCACATACCAAGGAGGAAGCATGAGCGCGTCACGCGCCGTCGCGCCTCATGTGGGCGCAAGAAGCAGGGCTAGATTGACCACCGTCGGAGCGATGACCGAGGCGGAGGTCACGACCATCCCTCACCGGCCGGCGATTCTCGTGGCGTGGGAGCGAGATGCGCGCGAGCGCGACAAGATCTTCGCGGGCAGGTACGGAGGCGAGGTCAACGGCGCTCGTGGCGCCCACGCCGAGGAAAGCCAGCGGGCGTTCGCGGCCATGTACGAGCAGCTGTCGCCGGAACAGCGCAGCGCGGAAGCAGCGCGTCTCAATGCCGCTATTGATCTATCCGAAGGCACGAAGGAAAACGGCTCGTCGGCTGGACTGGACCGGCAGAGGGCGCGAGATTGGGAGCGTCGATGGCATGCCGACGCCCTGGGGTGGGCGATCAATATCAGCTCCGAGCGGTCCCGTGTTGAACTCGAGGCGACGACGCTCGCAGAGGCCGTCTTGGCGCACTCCACTTACCTCGGTGGCTTCCCGAGATACCCACGCCGCGCCGTCACCAGTCGGTGTGTCTGTCGCATCGCGACCGATGGGAGCATCGAGTGGAAGGACCGCAAGGGCGATGTCGTCGCCGGTGTCGACTGGGACGAAATCGTTGAACTTAGCGTCGGGCCTACCGATCGTCCGGCGGTGCGGTCTCCCGCCTCTGGCCCCGCGCTTCTCGGGCGATTCGCAGATGCTGCCAGGAAGCGACGCCGTGAGGCCATGCTCGTCATCAAGAACACGTCCGGAGAGGGCGCGTTCATTGTCCATGGCGCTACGCCCCGTGAGCTAGAGGCTAGGCTCGCTCCGCTAGCGAGCCGCGTTGGCATCACACCATCGGATGCCTACATCGTCTTCGATTCCTGGCATCAAGCCGGGGCGCTACTCAGTCCGACCTTCGGACTTTCTGCCGCTCATCGGAATTCGAGATCGACAGTCCCGACGGCGTCGGGACTGGCGGCCGCTTAGCAATTCTCGTCCGCGATCTGGGGCGACCGGTCGCCGCGACGCGCATCTTGCTCGCGTCGCAGCTCGGGGGGTAGGAGCGGACTGCTTGACTCGCAGCTGGGGTAACGCGGACTTCAAGGCTCCAGCGGCCTGCCGGTGACACACCGCTCCTGAGGCCGGCTCTGGCAGCAGGTCCGGGAGCGCTCGCGCTCGCGGGCGGCGGTCGGGGCGAGTCCGTACGCGGTCGCGTCGGCGTGGGTCGCCCCGGTTTCACGAGCGCCCGGCACCGACCTTGGCACGTACACCCGTCGTATGGATGTCCAAGGCTGGCGATTGATCTCCGGCGTTCACCGGAAGCTGACGATCACAGCGGTGTCGGCGCATTTGAGCGCTTTCCTACGACCGGGGGCGGGAGTTCGGAGATTTCCGCATGCCAGCTCGCATACTCATGATCGCGCTGGTCACAGCTGTGGCCGCGTTCGGTGAATTCGTCGGCACGGCGTTCGCCGCGTCCGGTCCTGTCGCAACGTTTCCGAGCGCCAAGCAACCGAGTAAGGCTGTGTTGTTCAACGGCACGAGCTCGATGGTCACGGTTCGCCACACCGCGGACCTCAAGCTGACGCACGCAATGACGCTAGAGGCACGGGTGATGCCGTCCTCGAGGCTGTCCGGTCGCCGGGACATCATCGTCAAGACCCGAAGCCGAGGTCCCTTTCCGTATGGCCTCGAGCTGACGAACGGCGTACCCGATGCGTACGCGACGATCGACGGTCAGGTCCTGACGGTCAGCGCATCGTCGGCGCTGGCCTTGCACAAGTGGTCCTTCGTCGCCGCCTATTACAACGGCCAGAGCTTCCAACTGTATGTCAACCATCGCCTCGTCGCTTCTCGGTCGGCCCGCGGAGATCTGAGCACCGCGAAGGGTCCGGTGGAGATCGGCGGCGACAGCCGGTGGGGCCGCCACTACCACGGGACCATCGACGAGGTGCGGATCTACAGTCGGTCCCTCTCGAGCACCCATGGCAAGGACCGACGCGCTCAGCCGCCAGGGACGGCCACACCGACGACGACCAAACCCGCGAGGGTCACGCCCGCCACGGCGGCGCCGACGTCCTCGTCGCCGCCGCCGGCCGCCCCGGTGTTGTCGGCGTCGGCGAATTTGTGGGTGAGTTCGTTGGGTGGGTCGTGTGCGCGGCAGAGCACGAAGGGTGCGGAGGTCGCGTCGGGGGATTGCGCGTCGATCCAGGCCGCGTACGACAAGGCGTCGTGCGGGGACACGATCAATATCGATTCCGGTAACTACGGGAGCGTGACCCTGCAAGAGGACACGAGCGACCCCGCGACCGTCGGTCCGGCCGCGAGCGCGAGCGACAAGCAGCCAACCCCGACGTGCGCGTCGCCGGTGATCTTCGAACCCGGTCCCGGCGCGACCCAAGCCTCGGTCACCTTCTCAGACATCAACGGCGGATACGACAACGAAGTCGGCTCCTCGAACTGGCTGATCCAGGACGTCTCGATCCAATACATGACCCTCTTCCCGCCCGCGAACAACGACACCGAGAACGACATCAAAGGCGGCGACGCGTACCTCAACGGCGTCACCGACTACACGCTGGAGAACTCGAACATGGGCGCCTGCTACGGCGGCGTCCCCGCCAGCTATGACCCCGCGATCACCTGCAGCGAAAACTTCAAAGTCGACCCCGCATGGCCAGGAACGACCACCGGCCCCTACTTCACCTCAGGCATCACCTTCAACCACGACTACTTCCACGACTTCATCGACAACTACGCCGGCGTGTCCACCCACTCCGGCCACGACGAATGCATCTTCCTCAACGGCGGCGCGAACGAAACCGTCGAAAACTCCAAATTCTCCGTCTGCCAGCTCTACGCCATCTTCCTCCAGGACTACTCCCAAGTCCCCTTCACCAACCTCACGATCCAGAACAACTGGTTCTCCGGAACCGAAAACGGCCCCACCATCTGCAACCCCATGAGCTCCGGAGAATGCACCGGACCCACCGCCGACGAATACGGAACCCCCCGCGACACCGCGATCTGCTCCTGCGCGAACGCCGTCGCCGGCAGCACCGGCGAAGCCGCCGCCCCCCCAGTCAGCAACATGCTCCTGCGCTACAACAGCTTCATGAACGACGAAGGCTGGATCGAAAACAGCACCGCCGGAGACGGCACCAACAACCGCATCATCGGAAACATCGAAAGCTCCCCCGACTCCAGCTGCGTCAACGACCCCGGCAACATCACCTACGACTACAACGTCTACCTCAACGGCCCCGCCTGCGCCTCCGACCCCCACGGAACCTCCTACACCGCCCAACCCTACATCAACAACACCGAAACCCCCTCCGGCGAAGACGACATGCACCTCACATGCGGCACCGGACTCGAGAACCTCGAAACCGGCACCACCCCCGACGACACCCTCACCACCGACCTCGACGGAAACACCCGCCCCACCAACGGACCCCGAACCCCCGGCGCACAACAAACCACCTGCTAACCCCGGTGCTCTCGCAACCCCTCGGGGGCCAAAGTTGCCGCCTACTCTCCTGCGTTCACCTGTTGGATGACGTAATTCCACAGGGCCCCAAAGGCATCGTTGAAGTAATAGGACAGCATGTAGGTACCGAACCCTTGGGCGTCGGGTTCGGGCGCTCGATTGTTGACGCCGACGATCGTCCAGCCTCCGTTGACGTCGGTAAACACCGGCCCGCCACTTGCGCCGCCGGTTTCCCCACACGGCTGAACCACCATCCCGTAATAGTTTCCGAAGTTGACCGGGTCGGTCTCGGCGTCAGTCGCCGATGACCACGTGTCGTTGCAGAAGTACTGGAGGTTGCCGAGGCCATACGCCGCTTGGCTGAAGGCCCCCGCCGTCGGGTAGCCGATCGAATACAGCTGGTCGACCGTGGGCTGGTCCCAGGTGGCGGTAAAGGTGCCGATCCCCGAGTAGTCGCCCGGGTAGTACCCCTCGGCGTTGGGGTTCAGCTCGATGATGCCCCAGTCTCCTCCCATCAGGTCGTTCGTGCCGTAGTCGGCGGTCGTCCACATGTTCTTGACCGACCATGTGCCGTAGGGCGCGGTGGTCTGACCATTGACCAGGGTGTTGCCTGGCACGACGTAGTACGTGGCGGCGTTGTAGTAGCCGACGAAGCCTGTGTTATCCCCAACGTCGCCGTCTCGGTAGTTCGAGTACACGCAGTGGCCGGCGGTCAGCACCAATCCTTTGGCGATCATCGATCCGGAGCACCGGGAGCAGGTGGTGCCGTCGCTGGGATTCGAGCAGTTCCAATATATTCTCACGACCGCGTCCAGTGGCTGTTGGACGAATCCGGAGCTGATCTGAGTGCCCGCGATCGTCGCCAACGGGTTCGAGCCTTCCATGGCCGCCCTGGCCGAGTTGTAGGTCCTGCACCTCACTCGGCGGCCGGGTTTCTTGACGCATTTCTTGATCAACGTCTGCGCACGGTAATACCTGCACGTACGGGTTCCTCGATGATGCGCGCGCGACCACCGGCAGCGCTTCGTGATCTTGATCGTGATCGGTTTGGCAGGCGGGGACGCGGCCTTGGCCGTCCCGCCGCCGGCACCGCTGCTGCCCGTGCTCGTCGACGTCACGCTACTTCCCGCAGAGTCGGGCAACGCATGGTTGCCCGGGACATCACCAGAGGGAATTCCCGGCATTCCCGCTGGGCCATCGGCCATCGCCGCGCCAGCCACCAACGAGCACATGGCGGCCAGGCATAAGGCCGAGCCAACCGCAACGCCTGCTAGCAACGCACGCCAACGAACCCCGATCATCCCGGGCCCCCTCATATCCGACGTTCGCCCAAAGACCCCGAGCAGCCGCGGCGCCAACTTTAGCAAACCTTTATCAAAGGACACGAAACCGCATCAAGAGCTTCTCCCACGACCCGCGGGTGCAGGGACATCACGCCTCAGGGACCAACGCTGAGCTCGATCGCTTCACGAGTACTGAGGCGCGATCCGCCGCAGGGTCCACTCCGCCTCGCGCTGCTCGATCACCGAAACCGCCAGCGCCCGGCGTTTGCGGGGGATCTGGTGGTCGAGTAACGCTACCCACGGTCGCGTATCTCGACCAGGTCCGGCCCGCGGGCCGCGGTTCGCGGCCCGGCCGACCGCTGCCCGCGGGCCGGCCGAACACCGCCAGCGCCGAGCGTTTACGGGGACCTGGTCGAGTAACGCTACCCACAGTCGCGTATCTCGACCAGGTCCGGCCGGCT
>Ga0302222_10000691_pt1 | contig 18511 bp, 18 predicted proteins | sample II_Palsa_E2_2_FD_194570 | JGI IMG/M metagenome (GOLD analysis project Ga0302222, IMG submission 194570) | Peat permafrost microbial communities from Stordalen Mire near Abisko, Sweden - II_Palsa_E2_2 | ecosystem: Environmental > Terrestrial > Soil > Palsa > Peat permafrost | place: Sweden... | reverse complement strand
GAGATGCCGGCCGTGCCGGAAGATCTGCACGACATGATGGAAGAAGGCGTCGAATTGATGCACGGGCGGGCGATGACCGCCGCGCTCGGCAACGGCAGGATCGAGGCCTTGCAATTGCATCCCGCGCGCTTTTCCGGAGCTATCAACGCCTCGCCGATCACAGTTGATAAAGAAGCCAAGCCAGAGCGTTTCGCAGTGGACAACGTGATCATTGCAGTGGGACAGCGCGCCTCGCTCAAGTGGTTGCCGGACGAGTTCAAGACCGAGCGCGGCACGATCAAGATCGACCGCTTCGGCCGTCTCGGCGACACGAACTTTTTTGCTGCAGGCGACATCGTGCAGCTCGGTTCCGGTCAACCGCTCATGGTGGTGAATGCGGTTGGAGACGGGAAGCGCGTCGCGTTCAATCTGGACAAAGTGCTTCGCGGCCAGCCACTGGAGCCGCGCACGGTTCCCGTTGACGTCATCTTCGATTTGAACCGCATGAACATGACCTATTTCCCGCACTTCCCGCGCGTCCAGCAGGCGCTGCTGCCGCCGGTGAGTCGTCGCAAAACGCAGGAAGAAGTGATTCAGCCGTTTTCAGAAGAGCAGGCCGTCGAGGAAGCCAACCGCTGTTTCAGCTGCGGCACCTGCAACGCCTGCGACAACTGTTATCTGGTCTGTCCCGAACCCTGCATCGTTCGCGACGTCCGTTCGAACGGCCTCTATAAGATTCTGGTGGACTACTGCAAAGGTTGCCGCGTGTGTATCGAGGAATGTCCGACCGGCTGCCTCGAGGGCGTACCCGAACTCGACTTTGATTCCGGCGTGGTGCGAATGGATACGGCGTTCGCGGTCTCGCCGGGCCTGCACGGACGGCAAGCGGAAGAGTTGAAGAACCTGGGCGACCGGGCGGCGAAGAATATTTAGTATCGGAGCGAACCATGGCAACGGTTGCAGAAGTAAAAAAGAGAACCGTCCGGATAAACGGCTGTGTCGCGGCGGCGCAGGCCGCGAAGTACGCCGACGTGGATGTGATTACGGCTTACCCCATCCGACCGTACACAGCCACGATGATGGCGCTGGCGCAAATGGTGGCCAACGGAGAACTCGACGCCGAATACATCGTGGCCGATAGCGAGCACTCGCAATTGAGCATCGCGCACGGAGCAGCTTCGAGTGGCGCGCGCGTGTTCACCGGGAGTTCCGGTGTCGGCGTTCAGTTTGCATACGAGCTTTATTCGCCGATCTCGGGCAGCCGTATGCCGGTGCAGATGATGATCGCCGACCGCACCCTCGATCCGCCAGGCGATTTTGGTTCCGAGCACACCGATGCGCTCTCGACGCGCGACATGGGCTGGCTCATGGGCTGGTCGTGCGACGCCCAGGAAGCATTCGACAATCACTTGATGGCCTACCGCATCGGCGAAGACCCCCGCGTGCTTTTGCCCCAGATGGTCTGCCAGGATGGCTTCTTCGTCTCGCACATCACAAGCGACGTCGACTTGCCCGATGCCGGTCAGGTGAAGGAATTCCTGCCGCCGTACAAGCATCCGTACCCGCTTGATCCGCGTCATCCGGTGTCGCACGGTCCGCAGATCATGCCCGAGCAGGGCCCGCCGCTGCAGTTGGAGCGCGCGCGCGCCATGGAAGATTCGATGGCCGTAATCGAGCAGGTCCACGACGAATTCGCGAACATTTTTGGGCGGCGATACGATCCCTGGATCGAAGAATTCATGACCGACGGAGCGGACGTTGTGTTTTTCCTGCAGGGCGCCCACGCCGTGACTGCACGGTTCGCCATTCAACATATGCGCGATAAGGGCCTGAAAGTCGGTCTCGTAAGGCTGCGAACCATCAGGCCATACCCGACGGATCGAGTGAAGGAAGTTCTCAGTAAGTTCAAAGTGGTCGGCGTGGTCGAGACTAACATGGGACTCGGAAGCGTGAGCAGCGGCGGCGTGCTGTATGCCGAGGTCTGCGCGGCTCTCTACGAAAGCCAACAGCGGCCGCTGGTAGTCTCGTTCATGGCCGGAATGGGCGGCGAGGCGATCGTGATGAAGGAATTTTACTGGATGACGCAGAAAATGACGGAAGCGCAGAAACAGGGGAAAATCGAAAAGCGCACGCATTGGGTCGGATTCGAAGAGTAGAGAATATTCTTACGCGGATCAATAAGGTCTGCACAACGAAATTTGCGGTACATGGTTTTGCTATTGGGAGGAATTGATATGCCAACGATTGAAGTCCAGCGCCAGGTATTGCCGATTCTCGGCAGCCCGAATCAGGGGGCGCGTTTCTTCAACCCTGAATTACCTTCGTCCGAGCCGTTCGTCCCCGGCCACCGCACGTGTGCCGGTTGCGGACCCTCGATCCAGTACCGTATGACGACCAAAGCGGCTGGCGATAACACCATTCTGGTGGGCCCAACAGGCTGCATGTACGTCGCGAACAGTTCGTACTTGTGCACGCCCTACAATGTACCCTGGGCGCACACCCAGATTGGCAGCGCGGGCAGCTTCACCGCGGGCGTCGCCGCCGCCTATGAAGCCATGATCCGAAAAGGCAAGTGGAAGGGCGCCTTTCCGAACATTATCTGTGAGGCGGGAGACGGCAGCGCGTCCGACATCGGCCTGGCCTCGATTTCAGGTGCGCTCTATCGCAATCACGATTGCCTGATCATCTGCTACGACAACGAGCAGTACGCGAACACCGGTATTCAAGCGTCGTCGCGCACGCCCTACGGCGGCATGACGACCTTTTCTCCTCCGGGCCCGAAGGTTCCAGAGGCGAAGACTCTGTTTCCCAAAGACCTCGCCCGCATGATGGCAGCCGGCCATCCCCACTGCTACGTAGCCACGGCGAGCGTGGGCTACCCCATCGACTTGATGAACAAAGTCCGCAAGGGACTCAACCACAAAGGCGCTGCGTACCTGATGATCTACACTCCGTGCCAGAAAGGCTTCGTGTACGAGACACCGCGCTCGATCGATCTTGGCCGATTGGTCGTCGAATGCGGCCTCTACCCCATCTGGGAATGGAACCCGGAGAAGCGTGCGTTTGATTACAGCTTCCGCCCGCAGAACATGCGTCCCGTATCCGAGTACTTGAAATTGCAGGGGCGCTTCGGCCACCTTCACGCCGAGCACATCGCCAAATTACAAAACTTCGCCAACGAGCAATGGCGGATGATGGGTGTCGAATTGCCCGAGGCTTTGATCCATGCCGCGGATGCGAAAAATCTGGTCAACATGGCGGCTGCGGTGGAGGCCGAGACGGTGGCGCAAACTCTATGAACACCAAAGCAACGGTAACCCCGCCGCCTGCGGCTCCCGAGGCCCAGGAAAGTTACATCGTCAGCGAAGGCAAGAAGCGCGGGTCGACGCGAGAGGTAAGGGACGAAGCGGCGTTCGACCGTTACTACACCGTCTTGCGTGTGCATGGTGGTGACGCGATCCTCACCGACAACTGGCACACGAACGAAGTGCTGGATCATGCGCGCAACAACTTCGAGGGATACACGTTCGCCATGCGCACGCTGGAAGCCTGGGGCGCGATGTTCGAGAACGACCACCGCGCCTACTACACTGCGGGTGGCCGAGTGTGGGTGATGGACCTGGAGCAGTGCGAAGGCAAGAAGAAGCGGTTGCCCGGCTTCGGAGCCGCTAAGAAGTAGGATACGCTTGCGCCGCATCCTGCTCATCGACGACACGCCGGAGATTGCCGAGCTGCTGAGTTTTGCGCTGCGCGACGCCGGATACGAAGTTTTCGCAGCGGGATATACCGTCAGCGTCAACGAACTGGTTATAGAGCAACGAGCCGACGCGCTCGTGCTCGACTGTTCCGCCTTCGACATGAGCGAGTCGCTCTTCGACGCCGTGCGTCATCATCCGGATCACGCCGAGCTTCCCGTCGTTATCATTACCGACACTCCAGAGGAAGCTGACGCAAGTCTCCGCTCCCGGAAAGCCCGAAGAGTCTCGCTGATTCCGAAACCGTTCACCGGGTCGCAGGTCGCCCGAGCGCTCGAGCAGCTACTGGAATAAATATGCCGCTGTGGAGCATGGACGAATGGCAGTTCCTCGAGCGCGAGGTCGTCACCGACCCAAAGGGTGTGCAGTGGACGGTCGCGCTGATGGACGTGCTGGGACAAGTGGGGGATCCCGACATGCCGAGCAAGTTGCTCGAACTTCAGTATTCAGCGGGCCGCTATTTCACGCTCATCTACTCGGCCACCGGACAGCTCCAGCGGGAACGCGGCTACGGGACATTGCCGGAAGCGACGACCGCATACGGAGACATGCTTGTAGGCGTCATCGATGGCAGCCTCAATCCTTCGCAGCCGGTGTTTCGGCAAGATCTGGAAGATTGACCGTACGATTGCAAGCGTAAGCTCGGACTCGAAACAGCCACCGCATTTCCTGCTGATCTCTACCGGCCCGGATCCAGATCTCTCATGATTACTTTCAGCACCTGCCCTGCTTGCCGCGCATCGCGTTCCGAAACGGTCGCCTGCGTTCCGTTCTCTCCGTCAACATCGGCGTGATCTCGATACGTCCGCGCGACGGCAGGCAGCCGCGCGCACCCGCTGCGAATAAGCCCGGCGCTCTCCGCAACGGCGAGCCGCGTCTCGAAAGACCAATCGGCAATCCTCCCCGTGGGCGCACCAGACGCAGCCAGCGCAACCGGCCCTTTGTTTTCCAGCGCGTCGGTCACGATAGCCTCCAGGATTCCGCAAGACGTGCGGAGCGCCAAGTCATAATCGTTTTGCTCGAGGGCGCGTCTGCTGTCGATGTAGGCCTGCTCGAGAACCGGCCGGAGCTCAGGGTTGTGAACGAATTCAAATCGGCGAGGCGGCGGCGCTTCCGAAGATTGGGACGCGGTCGCGATTCCGGAAGCATCCGAGCTATCGCCCATTCCAGAGAGCGTGGCAACGGCTTGCTCAAGTACATCGATCAATCGCGTGACGATCTCTGTTGGCGCCGCCCCCGTGGCGGCACGGCCGTCCGCTGAGCGCATCAAAAACGATTCGCTGAACGACCGCGCCAGCCAATGCGCCTTGCTGCCTCCGGACAATTGATTGATCGTGACCCCGCAGTCTTCCTGCCACGCGCGCGTGGCCGCCATCGTCGATGGGTCGGAAGGGTCAGTCGTCAAAGTGTCGCGAACCTGGCGCCCGCGCCGAATCAAACCATCCAGGTGGGCGAGGTAAGTTTCGATCTGCGTTCGTAAGTTCTCGTCCATCCGCGTCCCTCCCGTCTCCCGCCCCTAGCCAAAATTCCGATAAGCTCGCGGGCAGGGCGAGTCTCGCCGTTGTGAACCACACGCAGTGCTTGACAGCCCGTGGCGAGGCTGCTAAATTCCGCTCCGCAAGTGGTTCGGTTAGTGGACCAGTGTATCAAAGTTCCCAACTAACGAACGCACTTCCAAGCTCAGGGGTCGCATGAATGGGCTGTCGCAATTCTGCGGAAAAGAGCTGATCAGGAAGTGCTTCTCTAACATTTAGCCCTTGATCGCGGAGGTATGCCAATGGCTGTGTCTCCAGCGTCTCTGATCCACCCTTCGCGTATTCCAAATCGATGGATTCAATTGACCGCAGGCATCGTTGCGATGATGGCCGTCGCGAACCTGCAGTATGCATGGACTCTCTTCACCAAGCCCATACAAGCCCATCTGCACGTCTCGCTGGAAGCTGTGCAATGGACTATTGTTTTGTTCGTCGCTCTGGAAACCTGGCTCGTGCCCTTTGAAGGATATCTGGTAGATCGGATCGGACCCCGGTTGATGTTGGGTTTTGGCGCGATCCTGGCCGGACTGGGCTGGATCGGCTCCGGCAAGGCCGAGACGCTTCACGCCCTGTATTTTTGGTACGGACTCGGTGGTATCGGAGCAGGTGCGGTCTATGGAGGAACCATTGGGAATGCGCTGAAATGGTTCCCGGATCATCGCGGTCTATGCGTCGGCTTGACTGCGGGAGCTTTCGGCATAGGCACGGCAACCACGATCGCTCCCGTGGCCGCTATGTTGCAAAGATCGGGCTACCAGCACACCTTCATTTTTTGGGGAATTATTCAGGGCGTCGTCGTACTGTTTGCTTCTCTTTTCGTTGCCAGGCCGCCGGCTGGATGGACACCGCCAAACTGGAAAGAAAAAGAAGCGAAGATCAAAGCCAGAGTGAAAACCTCGGCTGTCGACATGACGCCGTGGCAGATGCTGCGCCAGCCGTCTTTCTACGTCATTTACTTGATGATGACCATGCTGGCCTTTGGGGGCATCGTGGTCACCGTCCAACTCAACCCCATGGCTTCCTCATACCACGTGGATAAAGTGGTGGTGCTCTGGGGCATGACCGCACTGGTGCTGGCCATCACCGTCGACCGCATCTTGAACGGGTTGACACGTCCGTTCTGGGGTTGGGTGTCGGATCACATCGGTCGGGAGAACGCCATCTTCATCTCTTTCATCCTCGAAGCGTTCGCGGTGTATGCGCTGCTCCAATTAATCAGCCATCCAGTCTGGTTTGTCACGTTATCAGGTTTGTGTTTCTTCGCCTGGGGCAACATCTATTCTTTGTTCCCCTCCATCACCGGCGACCTGTTCGGAAACAAGTGGGCCACTACAAACTATGGCATCGTGTACACCGCCAAGGGCGTGGCGACGGCCTTCGCCGGCCCCGGCGCAGCCTGGCTTTTCGCCAAGACCGGTTCCTGGTCGAAGGTCTTTTGGGCCATGATTGTGTGCGACGTCATCGCGGCATTCATGGCTTTGCTGTGGCTGAAGCCTCTGGCAGCGCGCGTCGTCCGAAAATCGGAGGAATCTGCTGCGCTTCCCGATACGGTCACGCCGGTAAAAGCGGGTGGCACCGCGTAGTACAACCTGTTGCATACCGCGTATCGTATCTTTGAGATGCTAAGAAAATGTTTCGGATTTACCATTAGACGTACGCGTCGCAGGAAGAATGCTCGATCTAAGCGGGCAGCGTCTTGCCGCGAGTCTCTGCTGCCAGCGGAATCAGAAGCAGGCCCAGGGCAAAAGCTATAGAAGTCATCGCAACCGGAGTCCCCAGCGAGCCGAAATGCCGTACGCCCGCTCCCACCAGAAAGGTAATTCCAGCGCCGCCAAAGCGAGCAAACGATGTGGAAAAGGCGAAGGCGCTCGCTCGGCACTCCGTGGGGTATTGCTCGGGTAGCCAGAGTGTATAGACCGCGAAGTTGGCGCCCCCCAACCCCAGAAAGAAAAGGCAAACGAAAAGCCATGGAAGCGCGCCCGGCCCCAGATAGAAAACTTTGCCGAACGTGAGTGCAATAAACACCATCATAAGAGTAAAGAAGATGGCGAGCGCACCCCGCCTTCCGACTAGCTCGGCGAGCTGCGGCATCGCCAGGCAGCCGAGAATGGTGGCGAACGAGACAAGCATAATGCCCCAGGAAGCGAGTTGCGCTGCTTGCGGAGTGCTGCGTCCGCCGGCTTCGGCGAGGGACGTAATGGCCGCCGGGACATATACAGTTCCGGCCCACAGTCCGCAGATAGAGACCAGCATAAGCAGAGCATTAACAATCGTGCGGCGACGCCAGGCAGCCGAGAACAGCGTTGCAAAAGGACGCCACACAGCCCAGGCCCGTACAACACTTTCCTTCTTTTTCCACGCAGCCGGTTCCGAAACACCGTGGCGAATCCAGGCCAGCAACAGCGCCGGAACACCTCCTACGATAAACATCGAGCGCCACCCAAAGCGGCTGCCGATGCCGTAGTTTGCCAGGGCGGCGAGAAATATACCGACGTAGTAACCGGTGTGCATCAAACCTGCGCCCACGCGGCGCCGGCTCTCGGGCCACTCCTCCGCGACAAACGTCCCGCCCATGGCCCATTCCCCGCCAATACCCACACCTGCGAGGAGGCGAAGAATAGCAAGTTGCCACACGCCAGTAACGAACGCGCTCAGAAAAGTGAACACCGAATACCACACGATGGTCAGCATAAGCGTGCGCACGCGGCCGAACTTGTCGCCGATCGGTCCCCAAAGAAACGCAAGTCCCCAGCCGATCAGAAATAGGGCGAACAGCAAACCGCCGTACAATCCGATGTTTCCCTTGGTAGCTGCAATGCCGGAGCGCGGAAGCAGTTCGCGCAGCGAAGGTACGAGGACGAGCGCATAAACAAAGGAATCCATGCCGTCCAGTGTCCAGCCGCCCCACGATGCCCAGAAGCCGCGAATCTGATTTCGTGTGAGAGATGGAGACACGGCCGAGGCAGGATGATTCGCTTCGTTCGCGGCAGAAGGGTCCATGACAGTCGGACACTATATCAAACACGTGTGCCGTGCTATCGGAAAGATGCTCAACTCGGTTAATTGCCTTGACGCGTGTTCGTTCGCAAGGCGCCTATTCTTCTTAATGCGTCAGTGAGGGGTCCAGTGCGGATGGCTGGTGAGCAATCCATTCACAAAAGATTGTGGGGTTTGGGTTCCGACCAGCGCTATTCCTTGCCTCCCACTACCTGAGCGTGCCCTAGCGCAGCTACCAGCGATACGCCGCCGAAAATATTCCCGAGCAATGTAGGGAAGAAGAAATTCCCGAAATACGTTCCCCACGAAATGGATTTCATTAGCACCAAATAGAACATGGTTGTTGAGCCGGCGATGATGTGGTTAAAACCGCCCAGCGTTATCAGATAGGTGATGATGATAATGATGCTCACGCGCGCGGATTCCGCGCCCGGCAGCAGCCAGACCATCAGAGCAATCAGCCATCCGGCGAAAACGGCGCGCACGAACACAATCCAGAAACTCGATCCGAGATGCGATACGCCGATGTTCATCAGAGACTGCCTTACCGGCGAATCGAAGATCGCAACGTGCGCGATACAAAGAGCAAATAGGAAGGTTCCCACTAGGTTTGCGCCGAGCACGACGCCCCAAAGCCGGGCAACACGCACAAATATCTTCCATTCTTTGTGGAGCAGGAACGGCAGAACCGCTGTGAGGGTGTTTTCCGTGAACAGTTGTTGGCGCCCGAGGACTACGATAAGAAATCCGACGCTGTATCCGATGCGGGATATTAGCTGGCTCCAAGGCCGGTCAGGCAAGAATGAGGCCAAGAGCGCTTCGGCAATGAACGAGAATCCCATGGCGAGGCCCGCGGCTAGCGCCGACCATGCCAGCGCCGCAGCCGGCCGATGCAATTCTTCGTCGCCTTCGCGGCGAATCGTTTCGTAAACGACATGCGCAGTAATCGCAATGCGTTCTTCGACTTGTTTTTTCTCGATGCGCGTACTGACGGCAACTTCGGCTGAAGGCAACTCGCTCTTTTCCTGCTTCTTGGTCATCGCAGTTCCTATCAGAACCAGTTGAAGAATGGAGAGTGTAGAAGATGTTGGTAGGGGCGGTGGGGATCGAACCCACGACCTTCGGCTTAAAAGGCCGCTGCTCTACCACTGAGCTACGCCCCTAAAAATGGTCACAACATCTTACACGAAAAAAACTTTGCGCACATGCGCTCCAACCTGATTATGAATGGACAGGGGGCTCAGTCGGCCGAGGGGACTTCGCGCGGCAGGAGCGTGGCCGAGCGGGGACGCTTTCGTTTCCAAAGGTAATCTTTGCGCAGCTTTTCCTGATGCTTCTTCAGCTGACGCTCGATTTCCGCAAACGCCGCCTTCGCGGCGGCACGGGCATCGGCGCCCATGCCGGTCGCATGCAAAGTTCCGGTGGGAAGCGTGAGGTTCAGCGAGTAACTGAATTGATGTTCGTGGGGATTTTCTTCGAGCGATCCGTGGAGCAGGACGGAATCCTCAGGGTAGTGCTTCAACAGCCGGTTTAACTTTGCGGTTCGGTGGGCGGTTTCATGTTCGATGGCTTCGCGCAATTCCGGTTCTATATGGCTGTACGTGATTTTCATTCGGGCACCCTATGGTAAATCGCTTAAACAGAGGAAGAAGAGTTCGCATGGAAGACACCTTCAGGATAGCCCTCGGCGCAGCAGGTTGCAACGTGCTGCAAGCGATATTTTTAAGCTGACGACGGGAAAGTAGTGGGTCACGTCCCAGCGAGATCTGGTGTTTTCACCCGATTGACATGCGCAAGAAAGGCGTCATACGCTGGAAGCTATTTTATGAGCGCGCCGCGAATGGCAATCGAAAAACCTAGCATTACTGCTCAGCATGCGGGCCTCTTCGTCGGGCCAGCCGGGTGGGCTTATAAGGATTGGAACGGCATCGTGTATCCGACGCCGCGAGCGCGCGGCTTTCATCAAGCAACGTACCTGGCGGAATTCTTCGACACGATCGAAATCAATACTTCGTTTTATCATCCGCTTCAAGCGGCGCATGCGGCGCAATGGCTGGGACGCGTGGCGGCAAACCCGCGTTTTCTCTTTACCGCAAAACTCTGGCAGAAATTCACGCATGAAGGCGGCACGAACGCGGAAGACGAGAAAGCGGTTCGGGCCGGATTCGATCTTTTGCGCGGGGCGGATAAGCTGGGCGCCGTTTTACTGCAATTCCCTTTTTCTTTTCATTTTGAACGCGAAAATCTCGCGCGATTAAAGCACATACTTGATTCCTTCCGTGATTATCCGCTGGTGGTGGAGGTGCGGCACTCGTCGTGGGCGAACGTGAAATTTTATGAATTGCTGCAGGAGCGCGGCGTGGGGTTTTGCAACATCGATCAGCCGGTAATCGGGAGATCCATCGAGCCCAGCGAGCAGGTGACCTCGCCGATCGGGTATGTGCGATTGCATGGGCGCCGGTACGATACGTGGTTCAGCGACGACCCATCCGCGCCGGCTGCGGAGCGATACAACTACCTCTATTCTGAGAAGGAACTGGAGCCGTGGGTTGCGAGGGTTCGAAACGTATCACAAAACGCGCGGACGACATTCGTCATCACGAACAATCATTTCGAGGGGAAAGGCATCGTAAACGCGCTTCAGCTCATTCACTTGCTCGATGGCGGGAAAGTAAAGGTCCCCGAAACATTGCGTCACCATTATCCGCAACTCGATTCCATCGCTACGGAGCCTTCAAAAGAACCAACACTTTTCCCTCCTCCGCCGAAATAAGGGACCATTCAATGAACGAGCAGGCGCACAACTGCATCTCTTGCGCTCGGTAAAATTAGAATTTCGTTGGAGCAGTTACTTCTTGAAAAGATCCTCGAAGGCTTTGCGCGCGTCGTTGGGGCGTCCAGCGGCGGGAGCTGCAATCGGCGTGGCTGAAGCGTAATTCACGGGAGACGTATCTTTTTCCACGGTCATGCGCAATTCAAAGAACGTGCAATCGTTCTTCGCGTCTTTTTTCGCAATGCGTTCAGGAATCGGCTGCGTGCATTCAAACTGCTTTCCGGTATCAAAGTGGACGCACTGTTTGCAGGAGTGCATTTCGGCGTGGCAGCGAGGGCATTGAGCGGTGGGATCGAAGCCGGGCATGAGCACCGCGCCGCAACTGGAACAGCGCGCCCTCATCACAGTTCCCACCATGCGAGGTGTGCGCGGGCCCATCAATTCCTGTTTCGGGCGCGGCTCCGCTTTCGGCCGTGACTCGCCGGCGGGGCGGTCACCTCTTTCTCTTTTCTTGTCCTGGGAATCGCGATCGCTGTAGCCCCTCTGCCTATACTTCCGGTCCATCGGACCTCCTGGGGGTTGCCAAATCATACTTGAATTCACAATTTACTTCGGAAAATGAAACAAACGTTGCTCTCACAAGTAACAGGACGGTTCCCTTCTGCGGCTTAGTCATAAGCCTGCCTCGTTATTGCCGTGGGCCCACAGTTTGGACAAGCCTTCGAACGGCAGGTCTGGTTGCAAAAAAGATTTCGGTTCGCCGAATTCTGCCAGCAACGCTTCTGCGGCCAGATAGCCGCTTCGCACTGCGCCTTCCATAGTGGCGGGCCATGAAGTGCGAGTCCAATCCCCGGCCAGAAAAAGATTGTCCACTGACATCTTCTGCGGAGGGCGCCAGCGGTCCACTCCGGGCTCGGGCGAAAACGTCGCGTTGATTTCCTTGATCACGGTAGCTTTTCGCAACTGCGCGTCGCGGGTTGCCGGCAAGACATCGGCAAGCTCGCGCCGGCACAGATCGATAATTTCCTGTCGTGATTTCGGCACAAGATCGTACGAAGCGCTAATTACAAGTTGAAGATACTGGCCGTCCGCGTCCGCTTCCGAAGAAAGGCCGCTCTGCCCAGTTGGACGCGCGTTCGTGTTGGCGGTTTCAGACGTCTTATATAACAAGGTTTTGTTAAACACCCATTGGGTGGTGTGGTCGAGCAGCGTAAGAAAAGGCTCAGTCATCACGGTGCGGTCGTACCACAGATGAACGCCGGTGATCGGCGAGGTCTTGATATTCCGCAACCCGGACAGCGGCCCATTTCCTTCGCTCATGTCTTTCGGCAACAGATTCAGCAGGACGTCATGCGGGACGGATAAGATGCAGGCGTCTGCCGTTGTTTCGGTGCCGTCATCCATCACGACGCTCACAAAGCGATTCTCCCGAACTCGAATTTCACGAATGCCGCAACGGAGCCGAACTTCGCCGCCACGTTGCAAAACTGCTTCGCGGCAACCCGCGTATAAGTCACCCAAGGGCACGGAAGGAATCCCGACACGATATCCGCCTTTATTCGCCAGAAACGCTTTCCAGAAAACTTCAATCCCGTATCGGGCATCCGTTCTCGAAAGTTCTTCATCGAGAGCGCTCACCAAGACTACGCGCCAGAAACGCTCGATGGCGGCCGGCGTCTGCTTCATCCGCTGCAGCCAGTCCAGCATCGAAATGCCGCCAATGCCCGGCGGATTTCCGCCGTTCAGCGCGATTTCCATCATCGCGCCGGCGATCGCTCGCTTGTCCGCCCAGTTCAACGGGCTGAAAAGCAGGAACGATGGCGCCATATGCAGCGGCGGAGGCAACGGCGACGCTTCCATCGTCGAGCGGCGGCCCTGCGCGTCCGCAAAAAAGAGCCGGCCGTAGAATCGAATCTTGCCGGCGGCGCCTGCGCGAGAATAAAAATCGGCCAAATTCGTGCAGCAGCCGAGCGTGACATGCTGGCAGTTGTCCACTTCGCTGCCGTCGGGCAGCGTGTAGGAAGTGGCGCGTCCGCCCAGGTGGGGACGCTTTTCGAGCAGGCGGACTTGAAGGCCCGCTTCAGCCAGCGCGACGGCGGAGGACAGTCCTGCCAGACCGCCGCCGATCACTAGAACGCTTTGCGAGGGCATCCTTCTTCCACCAACCGCTCATCCCCGCCGTGAGGAGATATTGAATTTTTTCCGCACTCGACAACGATATGCGGCTAGAAAAAACATCGAAGTCACGTTCTTCGATTCGTTCCAAAAGGCTGCTGTAGGTGCGGATCAAAGCCCAAAGGGTTGCGTGACTGTCACCATCCACGCGGCGCACCAGAGCCGCGCCCTGTTGATAGAATTCCCAGGCACGATCCGCTTCGAATTCGAGCAGGTCTCGAATTTGCGGAGTAAGCGGCCCGGAAAGCTGTGATTCGGAAACTCCAAAGCGTTCGAGGTCTTCCGCCGGAAGATACGTGCGGCCCATGTCGAAATCGCTGCGGACATCGCGAATGATATTGGTCAACTGAAATGCAAGGCCCAGGCGCTCCGCTAAATCCGGAGCTTTCGGATCGCGGAAGCCGAAGACGTGCAGGCAAGTTAAGCCTACAGTGCCTGCTACACGATAACAGTATTCCGATAGCCGGTCGAATGTGGCGTAGGAAGAAACGGTCAAATCCATTTCCGCGCCGAGAATCAAATCGTGAAAATAGCGCGAGGGAATTTCGAATCGCGTAATGGTGTCGGCGAGCGCGGGAAGGATCGGGCTGGCAGTGGCGCGACCGGCAATCGCGTCATCCAACATCGCTCGCCAGCGAGCTAGTCCGTTACGCTTTGACTCCAAATCGCCTGGCTCGTCGGAGACGTTATCCACCAGGCGCATGAAAGCATAGAGGGCGCAAAGCGCATTGCGCTTTTCCTTGCGCAGGCCGAAGAAAGCCAGATAGAAGCTGCTGCGGGATTCTCTGGCGATGCGCGCGCATTCGGCGTACGAAGCGGCGATCTCGTCGCGGGAACGCATTATAGCCAACGGACTGTCAGACGGCGGATCAATTGGATCAACTTCCACAGGCCTTGCTTCCGTCGCATCGGCCTGCAGATTCACGCGGCGTGAAAAGACGCGAGAGACGAAGGCGCCTGCCAGCAATCGCATTTGCGTCCATTTCGTGAGTGCCGGGCGGTGCGCGAGCGTGTTGTATCCCGATGCTTCGATGGCGTCGAGAATCGCGAGACCACCGCGGCTGAACATTTCGAGGTCCACGCGCAGGAATGGTTCAACGGTCTGGGCCAGCGGAAGCCCCTCGCGAAATAGAGCGCGTGTGCGCGCGATCAGAGATTTCATCAGCTCGACATAACGCGCGTCGAACTTCCGCGCCGCGATATCGGCTTCAGTTAAACCGTGTTCCGCCAGCGCATCCAGAGGGATGTAGAGACGGCCTTTCTCGAGGTCCAGCGAAACGTCTTGCCAGAAATTCGCCAGCTGCAAGGCGGTGCAAGTGTAATCGGAAAGTTTTTGCCGCGCTTCGTCGCGATAGCCGCAGAGATAAAGAACGAGCCTGCCAACCGGATTCGCCGAGTACACGCAATAGTCCAAAACGGAATCCCAATCCGGATAGCGATGGACTTTCTGGTCCTGGCGGAAGGCGCGGAGCAAATCGCTGAAGGGCTGCATCGGAATATTTTTCGCGCGGACAGTTTCGCGCAGAGCGATCAGAACCGGATGAGAAGGTCCGCGGCCCGGCTCGTTAATCAGCCGCAGCTCGTCCTCCCAGGCATCGAGCAACGCCAGCGCGCGCATGGGAGTGGCCACTTCGTCGCCCAGATCATCTGACCAGCGGCAATAAGCGTAAACATTGTAGAGATCCTGATGTAGGCGGCGAGGTAGCAGACGGGAAACGACATTGAAATTCTCGTAGTGATGGTTCGCCAGCCAGCGCGTGTAGCGCTGCGCGGCAGCGGGGTCGCAGCCCTCCGCGGGAAGGTTGCGCGCGATTTTCAACTCAGGTGTGGCTAACATGGTGCCCTGATTCGGGCGGCGGTTACTTCCAGTTCAAGATTCAACAACTGTTACTTTTACTGCTGGTTCGAAAGATCAGGGAATGACGGCCGTTTTCATCTCGCCATGCCGGTTCTTCATGTGTTCAAAGACTTGAGGCAATTCCGACAGCGACGCCTCGCCATTGATAAAATCGCTTGCGCGAATCTCGCCGCGCGCGATGGTGTCGAGCGCTTCGCGCATAAACCTGGGCGTGTGATGGAAAGTGGACTTGATCGTGATTTCAGAATAATGCAGCGCGGCGGGATCGATTTTCACTTCCGTGCCGCGCGGGCATCCGCCGAAGAGATTTACAGTCCCGCCCTTGCGCACCATCTGAAGCGCCCATTGCCACGTGGCGGCGGTGCCTACCGCTTCGATCACGGCATCGGCTCCGCGGCCTTCCTCGGTGATCTGGCGCACCAGCGCGACCGGATTCTCAATTTCCGCGGCGTCAAACGTTGCAATTGCTCCAAGCCGTTCGGCCGCACGCATCTGGCTTTTGCGCTTTCCGATAGCGATCACGCGCACGTGGCGGCCGGAAAGAATTCGTATAAATTTCAAGCCGATTGGTCCGCATCCGATTACGACCGCGGTATCGCCGGGATTGACTCCCATTTCATGGATGCCGCGCAGCACACACGCAAGCGGCTCGGCCATGGCAGCATCGACGAACGAAACATTATCCGGAATCTGCAGCAAGTTCTGCCGCACGATTCTCCCCGGGATGCGAATGTATTCCGCGTAGGCGCCGTTGTTGAACAGCAGGTCCTCGCAAAGATTCGGCTGTCCCTTGCGGCAGTAGAGGCAAACGTTGCACGGCGCGGAATTCGCAGGCACCACTCGCATGCCTTCCCGAATGCCGCCATTGACCGCGCTTCCCTTCAATTCAACCACGCCCGCCAGCTCGTGACCGAACAGCGCGGGGGGCTTGATCATGCGCTGATGAAATCCCTGCTTCCAGACTTTGAAATCTGTGCCGCAGGTCAGCGCCACTTCCACGCGCACGAGTACTTCGTCGTCGGACAGGGCGGGAATGTCGACGCTCTCGATTTTCAAATCTTCAGCGCCGTACAGCACGGCCGCTGTCATGTGTCCATTGCGTTCGCGTTCGACTCTCATTCGTGACGTATCACCACTTTCAAAGTATCGTCTGCGGGCCGAGCGGCCAATTCCAGCGCTTCCCCGATTCGGTCCAGCGGAAAACGATGCGAAATCAATTCCCGTACCGGCAGTTTGCGTTCGAAAACAAGGGCCGCCGATTCGTCCTGATCGTCCACCGAAGCGCTATAGCTGCCGAGAATTTCTTTTTCTTCCACACCCACTGCCGCAGCCGGAAACCCGATCTGCATCACCGGGTCGTTGTGCGCAAACAACAGTATGCGCCCTCCGGGGCGCGCCAGGGTTAAAGCTTCAGGGACTAATGATGGACTAGGCACAGCCACCATAACCACATCGGCGCCGCGGCCGCCCGTCCGGCTGCGTATTTCTTCCAGCAAATTCTGGCTGGCGGGATCGAAGGATTCTTTGGCGCCAAATCGCAGGCTTGCGGCCCGGCGTCCCGGCATAGGATCGCTGGTGAACACTTCGCCGCCTTCGTACTTGGCGAGCAGCATGAGCAGCATTCCGATGGGACCTTGACCTATCACCAGAACCGTCTCATTTTTCGAAACGCGAGCTTTGCGCACAGCTTTCAAACAAGTGTTCACCGGCTCCACAAAGGTGGCTTCTTCAAAACTGACGTCCGCAGGCAGCGCAATCATTCCGCGTTCAACAATCCACGGCATAGCGCGAACGTATTCCGCAAACCCTCCGCCATTGGGGTCGAACCCGGCTGTGAGGCCGACTTTCTTGTATCCGGCGCACTGCGAAAAAAGTTTTCGCTCGCAGTAAAAGCAATTGCCGCACGGAATATGGTGGAAGCTGACCACGCGGTCGCCCGGTTTAAACTTGGTGACGCCGCGGCCCGCCTTCACCACGGTACCGGCAAGCTCGTGCCCTAGAATTTGCGGAGGCGCGATAAAACCATGGTGAATCTTTTTGATGTCGGTACCGCAGATGCCGCACGCAGCCACTCGGAAGAGAATTTCGCCTTCGCTAATTTCCGGGATCGGCACAGATTCCACCGTCACGCGGCCTTGGCCGCGGTAGACGCCGGCGCGCATGTGGCCGACTGCCAGGTGCGAATCCCTCTGGCGAGGAGACCCGGTTGATTCAATTGGAGTAATGGTTTGAGCCATGAATCTTTTAGACTGCCACAACGCTTGATTTCGTTTCAAGTTGCGCTACCCGGCCTGCCAGCGCGACAACGTAAGAATCCAGAAAACGTGCCAGCGATTGCGATGCGATGCGGCTGTTCCTCCCAAGCCGGATCAACCCCGGCAAGGATTGCGGCTTGAGCGCGACCTGGCCCAGCACGCGCGGAATGCTCACTTGTCCCTGCTCCGTGAATACCTGATTCATATCGAGAGGCAAATCTTCGCCCACCGTGTCACTGATTGCGCGAACGGCAACAGCGGGGACGCCGGCGGCTTGCGCTTCACGCAGGATCTCAAAACTTTCCATTTCCACCGCATCAGCAGATTCGCCCAAACGCTGTTTTTCGTCCGCGCTCGAAACGACGTGATCCGCGCTATAAAACCGGTCCACGACGGCCGCGCCGCATTCCGCAGCGAACGAAACAAGCGCCGCACTGCATTGTAGCTGCCGGCTGCTTCCGTCCGTCCGCGGAGCTTCCGAAAAAACGCTCCGAGCAGCCAACACTTCCCCTACATGATACTCGCTACGCAACCCACCGGCCAGACCGCAGGAGATACAACAATCAAAAGCATCGTATTCGCTACGCATTATTTCCGAGGTGGCCAGCGCAGCCCGCCGGGCACCCACACCGGTGAGGACTACCGCCGTTTGCGCGGAACTGAATTCCGCCAGGTGAATTTCAGAATCACCCAACTTCGCCGATCTGAAATCGCGCAGGGCGCGCCAGGGAGCAAATTCATTTTCCAATGCGAAGGTGACCAGAATTCTCACTGCGATCCTTACGCCGCGGCTTGATGCGCGACGGATTTATTTCCTGCGCCCGTGGCCAAATATCCGTGCAGTTCATACCAACGCACGGCGCGTTCGAGCGCGGCTTCCACCGAGGTCGGCCGGTAGCCGAGTTCGCGCGCGGCCTTGTCGCTTTCGACGAACATGCGATGGCGCGACATTTTCACACCTTCAACGGGAATTTGCGGTTCGCGGCCCGCCAGACGCGAGAACAACTGATCGGCATATCCCGCGGCCAGCGCGACCGCATGCGGCAACCGAACGCGTGGCGCCGGACGCCCCGTAATGGCAGAGAGCGCATCGAGAATCTGCTTCAAAGTCATGTTCCGCGCGCCCAAAATGTAGCGCTCGCCAATGCGGCCTTTTTCGGCCGCCAGCAAATGCCCGGCTGCAA
>Ga0302222_10000654_pt1 | contig 19134 bp, 20 predicted proteins | sample II_Palsa_E2_2_FD_194570 | JGI IMG/M metagenome (GOLD analysis project Ga0302222, IMG submission 194570) | Peat permafrost microbial communities from Stordalen Mire near Abisko, Sweden - II_Palsa_E2_2 | ecosystem: Environmental > Terrestrial > Soil > Palsa > Peat permafrost | place: Sweden... | reverse complement strand
CCATTTAAAGGCAGTCCGTCTTACATCTTCGCTGATGAAATAACTGTAGAATAAACGCTATAATAACTTTATGCTTCTTTGTGTAAATCTTGTTCTAGGTGGTTGATTTAACCACCTAGAACATTTAGGTTTACACAGAGCGCAAAAAGATTCTTTTCTGTTATTACAATACTTGTTTTTTTCTTCTCTCCTCAAACTAAAACCTCCAAAACCGGGTTATTCAAGCAAACGTAAACCTGTTGCTTAGGTGATTTTCAGGTTACAATTATAGCTGCCGGGCACCGGCATATTATTTTTAGTTGCTACTATAAAATTTACCTGCTAATATTGCGTTGTTAATATTTACTAAAACCGGTAACGTTTTGCCGTAAACTACATCTATTATTACATGTTCAATCGTATACGAAACCGATTTCTCAGGTATTTTCTGATCCTTATATATTTTATTATTCTGTTTTTCTGCGCTATCGAGGTTAATTTCCTTTGGCTTTTCGGCTATTCGCCGGATATGAATGATATTAAAAACCCAACCATGTCGGTCGGGTCGCAACTCTATACTGCCGATGGTAAACTGCTTGGACAGTACTATAAAGAAAACCGCTCGCCGGTTGCGTTTAAGGATATCTCCCCTAACCTGATCAACGCCTTGATTTGTACCGAGGATGTGCGTTTTTATAGTCACCACGGTATCGATCTGTACTCGTTTTTCACAAGTATCCTATCAACCGCTAAAGGCGACAAGCGTGGCGGCAGTACCATCACCCAGCAATTAGCTAAGAATTTGTTTGAAACCCGCAAGCGTAAATCGCAGGGGCTTATTAAACACGTTCCCGTATTAAGCACCATTGTTTATAAATGTAAAGAATGGTTAACCGCTTTGGAGATTGAGCACGTTTATAATAAAAATGAAATATTAGAATTGTATTTGAATACGGTTCCTTTCGGCAATAATTCTTACGGTATAAAAACCGCTGCATTAAAGTACTTCGATAAAACACCGGATCAGGTTAATCCTGCCGAGGCAGCTACACTTATCGGTATGTTGAAGGCAACATCTACTTATAACCCCATCAATAACCCTGATAAATCTGTTATAAGGCGTAATACCGTTTTAAGCCAGATGGAAAAATACGGCAAATTATCAAAGGCTGATTATGATGCCAATGTTGCTTTACCATTGAACCTGAATTTAAATTACGTTGATGATGAAGGCCAGGGCGATTCATACCTGCGCGAGGCTGTTGAACGTTGGTTAAAGAAATGGTGCAAGGATAATGGTTATGACCTTTATTCTGACGGTTTGAAGATTTACACCACCATCGACTCAAAAATGCAGCAATATGCCGAAGAAGCTGTTACTGAAAAAATGAAGGTGCTGCAAAAACGCTTTGATAACCTATGGGGAAAGAAAAACCCATGGCGCGATTTTGATGGTAACGAGATTAAGGACTTTGTGCTAAAAGGCGAACAAGCTTTGCCAATATATAAGGTGCTGCAAAAGAAATATAAAGGTGATACCGTTGCGATAAACAATTACTTCAACACCAAAAAGAAAATGAAAGTATTTACCTGGCATGGTGAAAGAGATACCACATTTTCTAGTGTTGATTCATTAAGATATTATGCCCGTATTTTAAATACCGGCATGATGACGATTGAGCCAACAACCGGCTATATTAAAGATTGGGTTGGCGGTATCGACTATAAATATTTCAATTACGATCACGTTAACCAGGCGAAGCGCCAGGCAGGATCAACATTTAAACCATTTGCTTATGTAACCGCTATTGATAACGGCTTTACCCCTTGCGATAAATTTACCGACAAACCAGTAACCATTAATTACATGGATGGTGGTAAGCCACAAGTTTGGCAGCCAAATAATGCAGATTTCAAATTCTCTTACCAGGAAATGTCGTTGCGTTGGGCTATGGGTAAATCAGTTAACTCTATCACCGCGCAGTTAACAGAGCAGGTTGGCTGGGATAAAATTGTACAATATGCCCATAAGTTGGGAATTGAAAGTCCGTTAAAATCAGTACCATCGGTATCATTAGGATCTAACGATGTTTCGGTTTATGAAATGGTTAGGGCTTATAGCACCTTCCTGAATAAGGGTGTTAAGATAGATCCGTTATTGGTGACTAAAATCACCGATCAGGATGGAAACGTGTTGGCTACATTTACACTTAACAGTCAGCGGGTGTTAAGCGAAGAAACAGCTTGGCTGATGTTGTACATGTTCCGCGGTGGTATGGAAGAACCGGGCGGTACTTCACAGGCATTATGGGAATACCCGGGCTTATGGAAAAAAGATAACCAAATTGGTGGTAAAACAGGTACGTCATCTCATTATGTTGATGGTTGGTACATGGGTATCACCAAGGATTTGGTAACAGGTGTTTGGGTTGGTGCTGATGATAGAAGCGTGCATTTCACCACATCAGAAAACGGCGAAGGTTCACACACAGCCTTACCTATTTTCGCACGATTTATGGAAAAAGTTTACGCTGATCCGAAATCGGGTTACACCTGGGGGCCATATCCTAAGCCATGGGTTAAGATCACTAAGGAATACAATTGCCCGTCGCCGCATATATCTACTGATACTACCGCTACCGATAGTACGGCTATGCCGGTTGATACTTCAGGTGCCGTGCCTGCTGTGCCGACTACTACGCCAGATGACTCAAAAGATAAACCACAGGAATAATGAAGAGATTAGCATTTTTTATATTCTTGGTGATAGGTGGTCTGCGTGTTAGTGCGCAAGCCACAAGTGATTCAACTTGGGTATCACCTAAAAAGGAATTATCTACTTTTGCAAAAGCAGTAAACACTGTTGGGCAGAAAAGCATATTCACAGGTACTGTAGTAACTATTTTTGCTCCGGATAACGAGGCATTCGATAAATTATCTGCTCAAAAGTTAGATAGTTTATTAATGCCGGTTAATAAGGCCGTATTAATTACCTTGTTAAATGGGCATATTGTTCAAGGGAAATTAACATCGGCAGATATTGCCAAAGCTATTCATAACGGAAATGGTCAAGCTACTTTTACTACACTGGCTGGCACCAAACTGATTGCTAAAATTAATGCGAATCGTAACATTGTTTTGATAGATGAAGGCGGTACCGAAAGTATTATCAAAACATTTAATATCAGCCGGGGAAATACTGAGATTTTTATTGTCGGCTCAGTGATACTTCCTTCAAAGTAATTTATATTTTCTTAAACCTTGTAAGGGAAAGCCACTCTTCTCGACTAATTGTTAATGTTATACATTCATTATACGCTGTAATGACAAACCAAAAGCAACCTTAAAGCGTATTTTAATGTATGGAATAACAGGTACACATTTGTTGTACTACAAGTTACTTACACTATAAATCTACAAAATGAAAAAATCAATTTTAGGGATAATGCTATTAAGCGTTATCGCATTATTCAGCTGCCAGAATATTAACGCCCAGGATAACACCAAAATTTTAGAACACCGGAAGGATAGTAAAACACCGGCACAATGGAAGGCTATACTAACGCCAAACCAATATGAAATTATGGTAAACCGTGGTACCGAGCCACCTTTTCATAATGCTTATGATGAAAATAAGCAAAAGGGTGTTTATAAAAGTGCCGCTACCGGCGAAGTGCTATTTACTTCGGACGATAAGTTTGACAGCGGTACAGGTTGGCCAAGCTTTGTTAAACCTGCCGATATGAGCAAAATTGAAATTGTAAAAGATAACAGCTATGGTATGGACCGCGACGAAGTTATCGAGAAAAGTACCGGCTTACACTTAGGACACGTTTTTGATGACGGCCCCGCTGATCGCGGCGGTAAACGTTTTTGTATGAATTCAGGCGCGTTGGTATTCGTTAAAACGAAGTAACCGCTCTTCTGAAACTTGCAACTGAAGGACGGATTTGCGGCCTTGTACGCAACCTGCTTTCAAAATTTAATCCAATGGTCAGATCTACCCAATCCGGGTTAACAGGTCTGATCATTTTTTCTTTCTGCGGGCGGGTATAAGTGCTTACTTGTTTAAAACGTTCCATCGCCATCTCTTCGTTATTGATCTCTTCAAAATAAACCAAACGGTTAAGTTGTTGCGCGCTATCAAAAAATAAGGTAGGCATATCGCTGTAAAACTTTAATGTTTTTACAAGATCTGAGCTTAAGCCTACGTGTAAATTGTTCCTGTTTCTGTCTGTAATGATATAAATAAACCGTTTCATTTGATAATAAATTTGGTGTTTGAAAAAATATTACTAACTTTATGAGCATAAAATTACTAATAAATTTAGCAATTCCAAATTTTATGTCAATTATTTCATCAAATATTAAATTTCTTCGCAAAAAGAAGGGTTTAACACAGCAACAGTTTGCAGATCAGGTAGGTATCAAACGCTCATTAGTGGGTGCTTACGAAGAAGAAAGAGCCGAACCAAAGTATGAATTGCTAAAAACCATAGCAATATTTTTTGAAATTAGTATTGATGACTTTATAAAAGAAACGATAAATGAAAAATGGGCGCCTGCGCCAAAAGGCAACCTGCGCATCCTGAGCATTTCGGTTGATAAAGACGACAATGAAAATATAGAGTTAGTACCGCTAAAAGCCAGTGCCGGTTATTTAAATGGATATGCCGATCCGGAGTATGTGGCTCAACTACCTAAGTTTTATTTGCCTATGTTTAAACAAGGCACCTACAGGGCTTTTGAAATCAAAGGTGATTCGATGCTACCTTTATTATCAGGCACTATTATAATAGGTGAATATATGGAGAACTGGGGCGATGTAAAAAATGCTGAAACTTATGTGATCGTATCAAAAAGCGAAGGCGTAGTTTATAAACGCATGGGTAGTAAATTCAGGGCTGATAAAAAGTTGAAACTGATATCAGACAATCCCGTTTACGAACCTTACGAAATCAGTGGCGAAGATGTGCTGGAAATTTGGAAAGCTAAAGCCTATATCTCAACCCAGATGCCACTCCCTACGCCTGAACCAACCATGGAAAGCTTAACCAGCATGATGGCACAGATGCAGCGTTCGATATCAAATCTGCAGCAAAAAAATTAAGTGACCTAAGGAGTGATTGAGTGATTTACTATTATTCACTCAATCACTCCTTCACTAACTCAATATATGGCTACCTGCAACAATTAAGTTACATCATCGTTATTAAACCATAAGCCCTCTATCTTTATCATACTAACACAAATAGTAAAAACTAAAAATTAAGAGATGAAAAAATTTTTGTTAATGTGCTGCTTCGTTATAGGTATTACGGCAGCAAGTCAAGCGCAACAAGGTGGTGGCATGAAAAGTCCTGCAGATAGGGCTAAACAAATGCAAACTCAGTTAAAACTAACTGATGACCAAACAGCACAAGTTACAGCTATATTTACCTCAGCAGCAGCTAAAAGAGATAGCGTAATGAAAGCTGGTGGCGACAGGTCGGCTATGCGCCCCATCATGATGGACGCAAACCAAAAAATTCAGGCAATCTTAACTCCTGATCAGCAAGCTGCTTACAAACAAATGATGGCTGATATGCGTGCTCAAAGACAGCAAAATGGTGGCGGCGGCGGTAACTAAGCCAAGTCAAGCTAATAAATTTATGGAAAGCGTCCCGGTGAATATCGGGGCGCTTTCTTTATTTTAGCAGAAATTTTCACCAGATTGAAGCAAGTAAACGTATTTATTGAACAAAAGCTGGCCGACAGAAAATTGGCAGGTTCATACCGTACATTAAAGCCGGAAAATTCACTGATCGATTTTTGTTCGAATGATTATCTAGGCTTCGCCAGATCATCGGCCTTAAAAAATAAAATTGAAGAAGAAGTAAGAAGTCTTGATTTTGTATTGAATGGATCAACAGGATCAAGATTACTCTCGGGTAATTTACAATATACCGAAAATTTAGAGTGTGAGATAGCTAATTTTCATAACAGCGAGGCAGGTTTACTATTCAATTCGGGTTATGACGCCAATGTTGGGTTCTTCTCTAGTCTGCCACAACGTGGTGATACCATTATTACAGACGAGCTGATTCACGCTTCAATTATTGATGGTGCCCGGCTTAGTCATGCCAATCGCTATACTTTTAAGCATAACGATCTTGACAGTTTAGAGGCTAAGCTAATCCAGGCTAAAGGCACTTGTTACGTTGTGATTGAGAGTGTATACTCGATGGATGGTGATACCCCACCAATATTGGATATACTCCACCTCACCGAAAAATATAATGCTGCTTTAATTATTGATGAGGCGCATGCAGTCGGTTTATATAAAAAGGGATTGGTTTGTGAATTGGACATAGAAGATAGCGTTTTTGCGAGGATTATTACTTTTGGTAAAGCCTTAGGCTGCCACGGGGCTATAGTTTTGGGTAGCGATATGCTTAGAAACTATCTTATCAACTTCGCACGGTCATTTATTTATACTACAGCTGCATCGCTGCATCAGGTAGCATCTATAAAAATGGCCTATCAATTGCTGCTGTCTTCAGATGAAGAAATTGAAGCATTGAGAAAGAACATTGAGCTGTTTAAAAAAGGAATAAACAATACCTCTTCCCTATTAATCAGCTATAGCACCATTCAATGTTTATTATTAAACGATAACGAAAAAGCTAAAAATGCGGCTTCACTTCTGCAAAACAAAGGCCTTGACGTACGGGCAATATTAAGCCCGACTGTACCGCAAGGCACTGAACGTTTACGAATCTGCCTGCACGCCTATAATACCACCGAAGAAATTAATTTATTAACTACAATTTTAAATCAACTATAAATGCCTGCTCATACACCATTATTTATTACCGGAATCGGCACTGGGATCGGGAAAACAATTGTCTCCGCAGTGGTAACCGAGAAACTGAAAGCTGATTATTGGAAACCCATCCAATCCGGTGATTTGCATGATAGTGATACGCTGAAAGTAAAAGCACTGGTGGCTAACAGCCAATCTATATTTCACCCGGAAGCTTACCGTTTAACACAGCCCTACTCGCCGCACAAATCGGCAGCTATTGATGGGATACAAATCGACCCTGAAAAAATAATAATGCCTGAAACCAGTAACCGGTTAATTATTGAAGGTGCAGGCGGATTGATGGTGCCGTTAAATAATACTTTTTTAATGATCGATTTGATAAAACAGTTGGGAGTTGGTGTGATACTGGTTTCTCAAAACTATTTGGGAAGTATTAATCACACTTTACTATCGATAGCTCAGCTTAAACAATATGGCATTAATATAGCAGGCATCATTTTTAATGGAAAAACTGATGCGGATTCTGAAAATTATATTTTGAAATATACCGGGGTGAAGCTTTTAGGACGCATACCGGAGTTTGAAAGCATAAATAAAGAAGCCATAACCAAAGCCGGAGATTTGCTCAATTTCGATTAAAATATTAGCTTCAACCCATAATAAGCCAATTATAATGATGAAGAATATTACAGTAATAGGTTCGGGAACTATGGGCAACGGCATTGCGCACACTTTTGCCCAGTTTGGTTTTAATGTTTCGTTGGTAGATGTGAATGAAACTGCTTTAAACAAGGCTATTCAAACCATCACCAATAACCTTGATCGCCAGGTTAAAAAAGGTTCGATAGATGAGCAAACCAAGCAAACAACGCTCAATAATATTAAAACTTATACCGATCTAAAAACTGCGGCAGCTAACGCAGATTTAGTGATTGAAGCAGCTACTGAAAACCCTGAAATTAAACTAAACATTTTTAAACAGCTTGCCGAAATTTGCAGCGATAAAGTAATTTTAGCATCAAATACCTCATCCATAGCTATCACTAAAATAGCATCGGTAACTAAAAATCCCGGGAATGTGATCGGGATGCATTTTATGAACCCGGTACCGGTAATGAAGCTGGTGGAAGTGATCAGGGGCTACTCAACTACTGATGAAGTAACCAGCACTGTGATGGAGTTAGCTAAACAACTGGATAAAGTGCCGGTAGAGGTAAATGATTATCCCGGCTTTGTAGCCAATCGTATTTTGATGCCAATGATAAACGAGGCTATTTATACTTTGTATGAAGGTGTGGCGGGAGTTTATGAAATTGATACCGTAATGAAGTTGGGCATGGCACATCCCATGGGCCCATTGCAGCTTGCTGATTTTATTGGACTGGATGTTTGCCTGGCGATATTAAATGTTTTATACACTGGTTTTGGCAATCCTAAATACGCGCCTTGCCCGCTATTGGTAAATATGGTAACTGCCGGAAATTTAGGGGTGAAATCAGGTTTTGGTTTTTATAAATATACTGCCGGAAACAAGGATTTGGTTGTTGCCGATAAATTCCGGAAATAATATTTTAAACCATTTAGTGTATTATTTGTCCATATTTAATATTTACAAAAATCACTACAATGAAAAAATTACAGAAAATTGGAATGTTATTAGCACTGTCGGGGTCATTATTTATGGCATCATGCGCAGGAAGCTATTACGTTACTGAACGCCCCGCAGAACCAGTATATGTTAGACCATCTGCACCATACGCAGGTGCAGTTTGGATTGATGGCGATTGGGTATGGAATGGCGGACGGTATGTTTACAGCGGTGGTCACTGGGCTGCAGCACGTCCTGGTCATATTTGGGTAAGAGGCGCATGGTACCGGGGCCCACGTGGTTACGGATGGCACAGAGGTTACTGGAGACATGCATAAATCGAATATAAATAATAAAGCCTTTAATAATATTAAAGGCTTTATTATTTAGTACAAATTCATATTACATTCTGTCGGGTACGTCAATACCTAACAGCGCCATCCCTTTGCTGATAACTTTGGCTGATGCGGAAGAAAGTTGCAGCCTGAATGTTTTTGACATTTCATCCTCGGCTTGCAGTATTGATTTTTCGTGGTAAAATTTATTGTAAGCCTTAGCCAGCTCATAAATGTAATTAGCTATGGCCGCAGGATTATAACCCGTTGCCGCTTCGGCTATGATTGCAGGGTATTGCGTTAACACTACGATCAGGTCGCGCTCAACGCCATCTAATTCGGTAATATTGGTTTGCATAGTAAAATCAACTCCTGCCCTGCTTAGCACCGACTTGATACGGGCATGGGTGTATTGAATAAATGGCCCGGTATGTCCCTGAAAATCTACCGATTCATTGGGATCAAAGAGCAAGCGCTTTTTAGGATCAACCTTTAACAGGAAATATTTTAGCGCACCCATACCAATGGTGTTGTATAGCTGCAATTTTTCTTCTTCAGTAGAGTCGTTTACTTTGCCTAAAGCTTCGGTTTGCTCTTTGGCAGTTCGTTCCATCTCGTCGATCAGGTCATCGGCATCAACAACCGTTCCTTCACGCGATTTCATTTTGCCGGATGGCAGATCGACCATACCATACGACAAATGGTATAAACCTTTTGCCCAGCTTTTGCCCAATTTATTTAAGATCAAAAACAGCACTTTAAAGTGATAATCCTGCTCGTTACCAACCACATAAATAGATTCATCCATCTGGAAATCATCATATTTTAGTTGGGCAGTGCCGATATCCTGTGTAATATAAACCGAAGTACCATCTGCACGGCGAACCAGTTTTTCATCCAGTCCATCGCCAGTTAAATCGATCCAAACAGAACCATCTTCTTTTTGATAGAACACGCCTTTTGCTAATCCTTCTTCAACCAAATCCTTGCCTAACAAATAAGTATTTGATTCATAATAGAATTGATCGAACTCAACACCTAAACGGTTGTATGTTTTGCCGAAACCATCATAAACCCAGGTATTCATGGTTTTCCAAAGGTTAATCACTTCTTCATCGCCTGCTTCCCATTTTTGCAGCATTTCCTGTGCTGTTTTAATAAGCGGCGCATTCTTTTTAGCTTCTTCTTCGGTTTGGCCTTCAGATTTTAAAAACGCTATTTCTTTTTTGTATTCCTTATCAAAGATCACATAGTATTTACCTACCAAGTGGTCACCTTTTTCGCCAGTTGATACCGGTGTGTCTCCATTGCCAAACAACTGCCAGGCCAGCATCGATTTACAGATGTGGATACCCCTATCGTTCACTAAGTTGGCTTTGATAACTTCGTAGCCGGCTGCGCTTAAGATCTGTGATATTGAAAAGCCCAATAAGTTATTACGCACATGGCCCAAGTGCAATGGTTTGTTTGTATTGGGTGATGAATATTCCACCATTACTTTTTTGCCGTTTGGTTTTGCTAGAGCGAAATCTTCGGGCAATATATTTTGATAAAGCTGATCAATCCAGTAAGCATCAGTAAGCGAAATATTTAAAAAGCCTTTAACTACATTAAATGCCGCTATTTGAGGTAATTGTTCTTTTAAATATTCACCAAACTCAGTCCCTGTTTGCTCGGGTGATTTACGTGAAATTTTGATAAAAGGAAATGTAACTATGGTAACCTGGCCCTCAAACTCCTTGCGTGTTTCCTGCAGGTTAACACTGTCGGCAGTTATATCGGTTTGATACAGGTGTTTAACAGCTTTAACAACAGCTTCAATAATAAAATCCATTTTGCAAAAATAACATGATTTATCACACGATTTATGGATTAGTAAGATTTTATACTATTTGTTGGCGACAAAAGGGTTAATATGTCAAAGAACTATTTTTGCTTGCGGTTCACATCGTAAGCCCGACACCTACAAATTTCGGGATTTGATTTGGTGAAAGTGCTGACATAAACGTGTCAGCACTTTCACTATTGTCATTGCTAACAAGTAAAAAATTAGCGTTCAATGACTAGAAACATCGCCTTACCAGAGACAATAAAATATATTAGCTTTGTATCACTGGCCACCAATTTATGACACTAAAAAACAACGATTTTAAGATAGATGTAACTTCGGAAATAGGCACCCTGCGCACATTGCTCATTCACAGCCCTGATAGTGGATTGGGCAAAGTAGTGCCTTCCAAAGCGCAGGATTGGCTTTTTGAGGATATTGTGCATTTGGATACTGTGCGCAAAAACGAATATGATTATTACGTAAAACTGCTGATGTATTTTCTTGATCCAAACAAGATAAAAGGCAAGCTGAAAGACATTGATGATCCCGAAAGTAAGCGTTCGTTTTTTAAGCCTGATAATGAAGGTTTCCATGCATCAGGTAAGGTTGTTGAGATACAAACCTTATTGGCAGATGTGCTACAGGATGTCGGTATCCGTACCAAATTAGTGGCATCGGTTTGTGCTATTGAGAGCTGTAACTATCGCTTGCAGGAGCAGTTAATTGGCACTGATCACATCGAGCTGGCTAAGATTTTGATCTCTGGATCATTGGCCAATGATGAGATGATTTTCGCGCCTATTCCGAATCTGATCTTCTCGCGGGATATCGGTATCGCCATTAATAAGTATATGTTGCTTAACCGCCCGGCTAAAAAAGCGAGGGCAAGGGAAACATTGTTGTTACGCTACATATTCTTCAATCATCCGTTGTTTGCTGCTTATAAGAACAACATTTTGGAGATACCCGAAAGCATGCAGCATTTCCTACGCCCGGGTGATGATCAAACCGAACGTACGACACTTGAGGGCGGCGATGTGATGATGGTTAGCGCTAACCATTTAATTATCGGTTGCAGCGAGCGCACATCAACCAGCGGCGCAAATGAGGCTATAAAGCTTTTGTTTGAGCATGATGTGGTGGAAAAGGTAACAGTCGTAAAAATTCCGCATAAGCGCGATTATATGCATATCGACACGGTGTTTACACAGGTAAAGCGAAATGTATGGGTACTATTGGGTTCGCTGGCTATTGGCGAAAGCCCCATTGATGAAAAAGAGCCGATTGCCTGGTTTGCGGATAAAAAATCAAAAGATAAAGCGGAGATTGTGCAGTTTAGGAAAGGCAAAAAACCTAAGCGATTTGAGTGTATACAGGATTTGCTGAAAAATATCAGCGAAAAAGATTTGGGAAGTACTGAGCCAACGCAATTTATTTACTCAGGCAATAACACATTTCCATTTGATGCCCGTGAGCAATGGACAGATTCCTGCAATTTGTTGGCGGTGAAAGAAGGCGTTGTGTTAGGTTATGATCGCAACGATAAAACGGTTGAAGCTTTTAAACAAAATGGTTTCGAGGTGGTTAAAGTTAGTGAGCTGCTCGAAAAATTCGAGAACAACGAAATCGACCCGCAAGAAATGAAAGACACGTTGATACTAATGCCATCGGCAGAGCTTTCGCGGGCACGGGGCGGTTTTCATTGTATGAGTATGCCTGTTTTAAGAGATAAAATTTTATAGTCATTGAGCCATTCATCATTGAGTCATTATTGACTGAATGCTAATGACCTGATGACACAATGACTAAATGACTTTCAATGCAATCTACCTCACATTTATTGATGATACGGCCGGTTAATTTCGGTTATAATGAAGAAACGGCTGAGAGCAATGCTTTTCAGAATAAAGATAAAAACCAGCAGGAAGTGCAGGAAAAAGCGCTTGCTGAGTTTAATAACTTTGTAGCAATATTAAGAAACCATGGCGTTGATGTTATCGTGATTGATGATAACCCGGAGCCTTATACCCCGGATTCGATATTCCCGAATAACTGGGTATCGTTTCATGATGATGGCAATGTATTCCTGTATCCCATGCAGGCTGAGAACCGTCGCTTAGAACGTCGGGAAGATATTATAGCTGAGTTAGAGGATAATTTCAAAGTTCATCACATTGTCGATCTGAGCAGGTACGAGGAAGAAAATAAGTTTTTGGAAGGCACCGGCAGTATGGTGCTGGATCGGGTTAATAAAATTGCTTACGCCTGCCTTTCGCCACGAACAGATAAGGATGTTTTAGCTATATTTTGTGAGCAGGAAGATTACACTGCTGTTTGTTTTGATGCTGCCGATGAAAAAGGCAAAGCTATATACCATACCAACGTACTCATGTGTGTGGGCACTCAATTCGCGGTGATCTGTTTGGATAGTATTCCTAATCCGCATGAGAAAGTTGTGGTTATCGAATATTTAAAATCGACACAAAAAGAAATTATTGAGATCACTTTTGAGCAGATGAATCAGTTTGCAGGGAATATGCTGGAAGTGAAGACCAAGAATGACGAAACTTTGATCATACTATCAAAAAGTGCATTTAAAGCGCTTGATGATATTCAAATAGCCCTACTTGAACAATATGGAAAGCTGGTTTATGCCGACATCCATACCATTGAAAACAACGGTGGCGGCAGTGTCCGTTGTATGATGGCAGAGGTGCATTTACCGGTCGAAAATCAGTAGTATTTTCAGCATGAAAAATAATTACACTACTACTATAAAAATAACATACAATTCCCGTTTAAAAATTACATTTTTGCCAAAATTTTAATAAATGCAGAGTTACCAGGAATTTCTTGATTTAAGTGTAGGTTTCCCGCAGGATGGTTATGAGATCATCGACGATGAACTATACTTTCATGATCTTAATTTAATGGAGATGATCGAAACGTATGGCACTCCCCTGCGGTTCACTTACATCCCTATTATTTCTAAAAAAATACAACAGGCAAAACTGTTGTTTCAGCAGGCGATAATTAAGAATAATTATCGCGGCAGTTACAAATATTGCTATTGCACCAAAAGCTCGCACTTTAAGCACGTTGTTGAAGAAGCACTTAAAAATGAGATCCACTTAGAAACGTCTTCGGCTTTTGATATGCCGATGATTGATGCTTTGGAAAAAAAGGGCTCGGTAAATAAAGATATCACGGTTATATGTAACGGTTTTAAAACTTTCCAGTATAAAACTTACATTATCGATATGCTGCATGATGGTTTTAAAAACATCATCCCGGTGCTGGATAACAAGGAAGAATTCAACCTGTACGATGACGAGATCGAACTGGATGAGCCTTGTAACCTGGGTATCCGTATAGCGGCTGAAGAACAACCGGATTCGCAGTTTTATACTTCGCGTTTAGGTATCCGTATGGAAGACATCATCGATTTTTATCACAACAAGATCGAGGATAACCCTAACTTCCAGGTTAAGTTGTTACATTTCTTTATCAACTCCGGTATTTCGGATACGCCGTACTACTGGAATGAGTTGGAGAAATACGTAACGCTTTATTGCAAGTTTAAAAAGATCAACCCACACTTGGATACACTGGATATTGGCGGCGGTATGCCATTCAAAGATTCGTTGGTATTTGATTTTGATTACGAATACATGATCAATGAGATCGTAAGCCGTATTAAGGAGATTTGTGCTGAAAATGACACTATTGAACCGGATATTATTACCGAGTTTGGTAAATACACCGTTGCTGAAGCATCAGGCATATTATACAAAGTATTAGGCCGTAAACAACAAAACGACCGCGAAAGATGGTTAATGCTGGATGGGTCATTTATCACCAACCTGCCAGACGTTTGGGCTTTGAACCAAAAATACATCCTGTTACCTGTTAACAACTGGGATAGCGAATACGAGCGTGTGAATATGGGCGGTATTACCTGCGACGGTCAGGATTATTACAATCAGGAAGCGCACATGAACAGTGTGTTTATGCCTAAAACACGTAAAGTACAGTACGTTGGCTTTTTTAACACCGGTGCTTACCAGGAAGTGTTAAGCGGTTACGGTGGTATTCACCATTGCTTGCTGCCATCACCTAAGCACGTAATCATCCGCAGAAACAGGGATGAGACGTTTAACTTTGAGGTGTTTGGTGAGGAGCAAAACAGTAAACAGGTGCTGAAGATACTGGGTTATACCACTTAATTGGATGGAGACGCAACATTTTGTGTCTGTACATTTATAAAAAACACGCGTAGAGACACAATAATTTGTGTCTCTTTTTTTTATTGTCATTTCGAACGGGAAACGAGAGAGAAATCTTCTACAACTTACATGGGCGTTTTAGAACAAAGAGAATTTCTCCTGTTGGTCGAAATGATATGTGGTAATGAAATGGCGTAGAAGAACGCGGATAGATTCTTCGCTGCGCTCAGGATGACAAATAGCAGAAAAGAGGAAAATTATAGATTTTTCAACTGCTGATACAGCTTTTCTGTAGGCAACCCCACTACATTGGTATAGGAACCATTGATCTTTTCAATACCGATCAAGCCAATGCGCTCCTGTATTCCGTAGGAACCGGCTTTGTCTAAGGGCATGTATTCTTTTACGTAGCTTTCGATCTCATCATCCGTTAACTTGCGGAAGAAAACTTCGGACACATCAAAAAACTTGTTGTATTTATTTTTATGCAGAATACAAACCCCGGTAATCACTTTATGAACTTTACCAGATAGCATTTTAAGCATCTCTACAGCATGTTCAGCGGTTTCGGGCTTACCTAGTATCAATCCGTCTATGCACACGATAGTATCTGCTGTGAGCACTACCTCATCCCCTATACTTTCATCAAATGCTTCGGCTTTTTTAGATGCGATGTAAACCGCGATCTCTTCGGGCGACAAATCTTCGGGATAAGATTCATCAACATCCTTTAGCACTACCCTAAAATCAACATCCATCAGTTTTAACAATTCCTGACGGCGGGGTGATTTGGATGCGAGAATGATCTTATGTTTCACGGTTATTGTTTTGTCTTGATTCTTTAATCTTATTTCTTGACTCTTCCCCAACTACCAGCTATAAGCCTGCTCGCTCATCCACTTGCCTTGTACTTTCAGCACTTTCTCAATCACATCGCGGGCGCAGCCTTTACCACCGGAATATGGTGATACGTACTGACTAACGGCTTTAATTTCTTCCACAGCATCAGCCGGGCAAACCGGTAAACCGGCAAGTTTCATTGGGGCAAGATCAGGGATATCATCACCCATATACAAAACCTGTGAGGCGTGTGTGAACTTTTCTTCGAGGTAAACCTTAAAACGTTCGGCTTTAGTGTGTGTACCCATGTAAACATCGGTAACGCCAAGGCTATTTAGCCTATAAACACCACTTTTTGAACGGCTGCCAGAGATAGCACAAACCTGATAACCGCATTTTACAGCTAACTGTATGGCATAACCATCTTTGATATTGAATGCGCGCATTTGCTCACCATTTTCGTTCACAAAAACAGAACCATCGGTTAATACGCCATCTACATCAAAAATAAATGTAGTAATATCGTGTAGCTTATGTAAAAAAGATTCCATCGATATTATTGGTTATCGCGCCACTCGTAAACCCAGGCAGATTGTATTAGCTCCAGGTGGCCTTCGGTTGATTGCTCGCGGGTACCAGCAAAGTTAGGCAGGGTAAGTATCCATTCTAACAGGTCGGTAAAACGAAGGCGGTATATTTTCGACTCACTAAAATCATCACCAAACTTTTCGTAAAGTTCAATGGCTATATCCTCGTGATCGGCCCAGTGTATAGGTAAAGCAAATTTTTTATCGTCAGCCATTTTTATGTTGATTGAGTAAAATCTTAAATTATATGATTAGTGGCCCATAAAATCGGACTGATTTGGCAAAGTTACTTCAATATCGCCATCGATCACCACACATTGGCAACCTAAACGCGAAGTAATATGCGGATTAACCGCACGATCAATAAAGTCCTCTTCTTTATCTGATATTTCCTGCAGATGATCCATGCCTTTGTTTACATAAACATGGCAGGTACTGCAACCGCAAACACCGCCGCAGTTGTGCTGTAACTCGATGCCGTTTTCCAGGCAAACATCCAAAACTGACTCACCTTCGGCAATAGGCAATTCCACTGTTTGGTGGTCTGCTTCTTCAAAGTTTATCTTTAATTTAAAAATATTCATTTTGGCAAAAGTAATAAAATTACTTAGCTAGCGTATCCTATTAATCCTTTTTGATAATACCCTGACTTAACAATTTGTACAATTGCTCCCATGCAGGCTCATATTGCAACAAAGCTAAATGCGCATCCATTGTTTTTTGATCGTTTCGGATAGCTGGGCCGGTTTGAACGTTTGCCGGTAAATTAGTTTGCACCTTTTCGGCCGTTTCTAAAATAAGTGGGCGGATGAGGTTGAAATCTATCCGTTGATCTGCCAAAATTTCCTGTGCCACATGGTACAAGTAATTGGGAAAATTACAGGCAAATACAGCGGCAAGATGTAAAGTTTTCCGTTGGGTAGAATCTATTTCGTAAACATTATTGCTAATAGTTTGGGCAAGTTCTTTTAATGTTTTGGTGATGATTTCATTGTTACCTTCAATACACAGCGGAACTGTTAGAAAATCAACTTCTTTAGTTTTGCTGAAAGTTTGCAATGGATATAACACGCCTGCATGATCGGTAAAAGCCAGGATATTATACAGATCAGTAGCGCCAGAAGTATGAGCGATCAATTTATTATGTTTAGCTAATTCCTGTGCGATATGCGGGATAGCATCATCACTTACTGAAACGATGAAAATATCGGTACTAGCATCGATGTTATTGAGATCATCAATAGCTTCGGCACCGATATGGTAAGCCAGCAAAGCGGCATTTTGCGTACTTCGACTATAAACCTGAACTATGCGGTGACCTGCATTTTTAAACGCCGCACCTAAATGAGTGGCCACATTGCCAGAGCCGATGAGTGTGATGCGCATGGTATTTTTTATTATCTGGGTATTTTTTTTGTCATTGCAAGGAACGAAGTAATGACAAAAGAGTAAGAGCCGCGTTTGTAAATTATTTTTCTGTTAGATATTTCTTAACCAATTTCTTGCTGATATCCCAAAGTTTATTGCGGTTAGCTTCATCCCATGCCAATACAGAGGATTTTGCTACTTTACTTTTTACAAAATACTGGCAGCTTTTGGCATCAACACCGGGTTCAGTCGCCAAATAGATGCTGGTTTGCGCGCCTTCTTCTGCAGAAATCATAAAAGGAGAACTGAGTAGCTTAATTATTTTATTAAGAAACCCATTTGCACCAGTCCAGAAATCTGTTTTAACAATACCCGGATGCAGCGCGAAAGATGTGATACCTTTATCCGCATATTTTTCAGCTAATGACTTGGTGAAATATAAGTTATCCAACTTGGCGTTACCATAAGCTTTCCATGCAGAATATTTTTTTTGCTCCCATGTGAGGTCATCAAAATTCCCATCACCCATTTGGTGTGCCGATGAACTGACATTGATTACACGTGCCTGCCCTTTCTCCAGCAAAGGCAATAAGGCCATCGTTAACAAGAAATGCCCTAAGTGATTAACCTGGAAAGTTGTTTCAAAACCATCTTTAGTTATTACTTTTTCGGAGAAGATACCGCCAGCATTATTAATCAGCACATTTACAGCAAATAGCTTTTCTTTCAACTCATCAGCAGCTTCGCGAACGCTTTGCAGATCAGCCAAATCACATTTCACAACAAAGATATTTTTATTGCCGGTTTCGGCTATGATCTCATCTTTAAGCCGATCGCCTTTTTGGGTGTTTCTTACCAGCAAATAAATCTCGTGTTGTTTTTTGGCAAGCGCCAAAGCGGTTTGTTTGCCTATGCCGGATGTTGCGCCTGTTATTACGGTAGTTCTTAAAGCCATAATGCTGATTGAGCTGTAAATATAGCCACTAACTGGCTTCTGCCAATTTTTCGTGTGCTAAAATTTCAAGCAGGGCTTTTTCGGCTACATTTAGTTCAGCGGCTTTGATATCTTTATCATCGTCCAGCTCTTTTATATAGTGGAAAAGCGTGCCATCTTCATAACTTTTGATAATGGTTGGGTGCACATAATATTTTTTACAAACCGTACGGGTATTGCCTAAATTTACGGCTACCTCATCCAAAACACTTACAATTTTTTTGCGGCATTCGGTTACATTTTGAAATTCGCCTGCGTCTTTAAAAGCGTATAGCGCGCTAACGCTACCTGCCCAGGTACGAAAGTCTTTCGCGGTAAAATCCTCGCCCGTTACTTCGTGCAGGTAATGATTTACATCACCAGACCCTACCGTACAATGATGCCCGTCTGCGTTATAATATTGAAAAAGATCTTTTCCCGGAATTTCGCGGCATTGCTTAACCAAATTAGCCAGCTTTCGGCTTTGCAGTGATACTTTGTGAAAAACACCCTTTTTACCTTTAAATTCAAATTTCAGGGTCGAACCTTCAATTTTAACATGGCGGTTCATCAACGTAGTTAAACCGAATGAACCATAC
>Ga0302222_10000637_pt1 | contig 19336 bp, 15 predicted proteins | sample II_Palsa_E2_2_FD_194570 | JGI IMG/M metagenome (GOLD analysis project Ga0302222, IMG submission 194570) | Peat permafrost microbial communities from Stordalen Mire near Abisko, Sweden - II_Palsa_E2_2 | ecosystem: Environmental > Terrestrial > Soil > Palsa > Peat permafrost | place: Sweden... | reverse complement strand
CGAGGCCGCCGCGCAGAATTTCTTCGAGAATCTCCGGCGCGCCTGAAGCTGGGAAAGCAACAATCGTCAGAGCGGAAATCGGGCGTCCGCCCATGGCATACACATCACTCAACGAATTGGCTGCGGCAACTTGGCCGAATTGCGCCGGGTCGTCCACGATCGCCGTAAAAAAATCCACGGTTTGAACGATGGCCAGATCGTCAGTCAGGCGGTACACGGCGGCGTCGTCGCTGGTTTCGAAACCGACGAGAAGATTCGGATCGGTTTGTGGCGGCAGTCGTTTGAGAATCGAATCCAAAATGCTGGGACTGAGCTTTGCGGCGCAGCCTGCGGCTTTTGCCGTGGTGGTTAAGCGAATTGTCTCGGCCAATGAATCTCCCTAGTAACTATCGTTTGTTGATTATAACGCTTCGAAGCGGTGGAATTTGCGCGTTGAAGCAACTCTTGATTAGCGGAAAGTCTCAGGCGCGCGCGGCGACTGAGCGAATCGGGATCGTGACTGGCTTCGATGTTTCCGCGGCGCCGAGCATTTGGCAACTTCCGTCGAATACAGCTCCAGGCTCGATGATGAGGCAAGGACAATGGATTTCGCCCGTCACGATGGCTTTGGTCTTCAGCTCCACTCTTCCACGGGCTCGGATAATTCCGTCAAACCGCCCGCTGATGATCACATTGTTGCCATCGATCTCACCCTCCACCGAGGCATGTTCTCCCAAAATCAACGTTTCTTCGGAAACGAGAGTTCCCTTCATCGACGAGTCGATGCGAAACGTACCGCTAGACTCAAGTCTGCCTTCGAGCTTTACGCCGGGCTCAAGAAAACCTGTCCATTCGCCGGAGTCATGTCGGTTTCTGTCAAACCATGCCATGCGTGGTCCTATCCCTGTTCTCGATTGAGGTTCCTGAGGGCAAATCTATTTAAGCATTAATTGGTCGTAGAGGCGGGTTAAATCACTATCGTCATAGTATTCAAAGATTAACTGACCAGGTTTTCCGGTACGACGCGGTTGAATCAAGACGCGTGTTCCGTATTCACGCTGAAGATCTTCGAGAGCAGCCTTCGTGTTCGGATCAGGCTGAAGCAGCGCTCCCGCAGGACGTGGTCTTGGCGCGCGAGTGGAAAGTCGCTCGACTTGACGGACCGTCATGCCCCCACGCGCGACGCGGTGCGCGAGCGCAACGCGCTCTTTGGTGTCGGCTACCGCGAGAAGGGCGCGTCCATGGCCCGCGGTGAGTCGCCCGTCCTCCAGTAAATCCAGAATCGGCTGCTCAAGCTTAAGGAGCCGAAGCGCATTGGCGATGGTAGCGCGGTCCTTGCCGGTGCGCTCTGCAACTTGTTCTTGCGTAAGGCGAAACTCATCGGTCAGCCGTTGGAATGCATGGGCTTGCTCGACCGGGTTGAGGTCCTCCCGCTGGAGATTTTCAACCAAGGTCATCTCGAGAGCCATGTCGTCGGGCACGTTGCGAATGACAATCGGAACGCGGCTAAGACCGGCTTTTTGAGCCGCTCGCCAGCGACGTTCGCCTGCGATGAGCTGGTGACGGTTGCCGACTTTGCGAACGACTAGAGGTTGTACAATTCCGCTAGAGCGAATCGAGCGTGCAAGTTCATCAAGCGCTTCTTCGCGAAAGCGCGTTCGCGGCTGATACGGACTCGGATCGATCAGATCTATATCAACTTGAAGGAGACCGTCAATCGGGGCTAGTGCCGGCACCACCGCTACCGCTGGTCCCGTTGCTGTCGTCGGTTGTGGCTGAGTTAGAGCTTGCGGGTGCGCCTGCTCCGCCGCTGGCCCCTGCAGTGGCGGCTGCGGCTGATTGGGCTCCGGATCCCTGATCAGAGCGCTCAGTCCCCTGCCCAACGCGTTTCTGGGCATTAGCGATAACCTCCTTGGCGAGTTGAATATAGCTCTCCGCGCCCTTACTATGAATGTCGTAGAACATCACTGGCATGCCGTGGCTAGGGGCCTCGGCGAGCCGCACATTTCTCGGGATTACAGTATCGAATACTTGGCCACCAAAGAAGCTCCTTAGATCTGCCGCTACCTGCTTTGAGAGAGTGGTACGATCATCGTACATCGTCAGTAAAATACCCTCGATCGCAAGAGAGGGATTAATCGTGCGGCGTAGGCGCATCAGCGTATCGAGCAGCTCCGAAACTCCTTCAAGAGCCAGGTACTCACATTGGATGGGGACAAGGACTGAATCGCTCGCGGCTAGAGCGTTAAGTGTTAGTAGATCTAGCGCCGGTGGGCAATCTAAGAGAATGTAATCGTACTTTCCCTTGATGCCGGAGATGGCCGCTTTTAGACGGAACTCCCGATTCTCCATCAGGACTAGCTCTACCGACGCACCTACAAGGTTCTTGTCCGATGGAATTAGATCTAGTCCCTCAACTTGGGCGTCCAACGTAACTCGCTCGATTGGCTCATCGAGTATTAGCGTTTGATAGAGAGTCCTTCTAGCCGGATCCTTCGGAAAGCCTAGTGCGCTAGTTGTGTTGCCTTGCGGATCGCAGTCAATCACGAGTGTTTTCTGTTCAGAGGCTGCTAAAGAAGCGCCGAGGTTAACGGCAGTAGTTGTTTTTCCGACGCCACCTTTTTGATTCGCGATCGCGATGATGCGAGCCAATGCGAGAGCCTCCGAGATGCAGCTGCGAATCTAGCAGAAAGTTTTTAGAACATGCAAGACGTTTCACGTGAAACACTCTCGCGGAATCAAATGTTCCACGTGGAACATAGACTTCTGGCGGCTCTCTAGCCCGCAACACCAACTAGGATGGTTCGGCTATGTGATCCTGGGATTGGAACCGGCTCGCGCCACTGCCACGTCTTATTCAACGAGACTCGAGCGGCATCATCGGCCCCCAGCCACAGAGCCAAGCTTCCACCCCTTTTGATAGTGCCACGCGCCCAATTTATGAGTTCCTCGTGTCTGCCAATGGCTCGAGCGGAGACGAAATCGAACTCCGGAGCTTCTGAGCAGAAGTCTTCAAAACGTCCGCGGAATACTTCAGCACGTTCAAGGGCGAGTTCACGGATCGCTTCAGCCAAAAAAGCCGCTTTTTTGGCGTTCGATTCGATGAGCACTAGTTCCAGCGCAGGAATTGCGAGTTTAAGCGGGATGCCTGGAAAACCAGCCCCGGAACCAACGTCGGCGAGCCGACCATTTCGATTTGCAATGATTGATGCAGCAAACATGCTCTCGCCGAAATGAAATCGGAGGATTTCGAGAGGATCTGTGACAGCTGTTAGCGAGATTGTTCGGTTCCAGTGCAGCAGAAGCGAGATATATGTGCGGATTGCGGAGCAGATGTCGGCCGTGGCCGAAACTCCATAGTTTCGGAGCTCCTCAGAAATCACATCATCGGTGAGAACTGTCATGTGAGCACAGCGCTTATCTGAATGCAAACAATCGGCTTGTTAGACATATGCTATTTCGGCGACCGACCTGCCGAGCCTGCCCCTGTGGCCCAGCGCAGCTTTGCAGGGGCTAACATGCCGATACTGAAGTCCGCGATGAAGTGAGCCACTATTGTTGGAAATAGGCTACTTGTCCATGCCCGGACAATGGAGAATATGCATCCTACTATAAATGTAGTTGTAAAGCCTTTGCGTCCTTGATAAACATGTGCCAGAGCGAAAAAGACTGCTGAGCCGAGAATTCCGGCTACCACGTACCCGCCTGCCCAATCCTGAAATGCACGTTGAACGAAACCGCGGTAGATGAACTCTTCACACAGGGCCACAGTGACGACCAGTGCAAAAAATATCAGGCGTTCAACAGCGTCCCGAGGGAAGAGTTTTAGAGCAAGTTGAGGCAAGACGCCCTTTATTTCTAACGGTTTTGCCACGAGACGACGGAGGCTGTAGATCTGGTTGACCGAAATTAGAGCGGCAAGAACAATTGCAATCGTGATGGCGAGAGCGGGCTTGGGAATTGCCAGTCCGAGCTGGGCAAGCGTGATTCCGTGAGCGCGAGTGCGCCAAAGAACAATTACCGCGGCAAGCCACTGAAAAGATATCGTGGATGCGTAAATCGAGAGGCGGTCCATCTTTGACGTTTCAGGAGAATCTAGTAATTGGCGAATCCGCCGCCGTCCCAAAACAGGGACCGCGACGCCGAGAAAAATTAGGATAAGTGCGAAGTCCCAATGCATCTCACTAGATGAGAGCATTTTTGGGACGAGTGGGCAAGGCGAACTCTTGTTGACACCTGCAGAGCGCCCTCGTATCGTTCTTGATTCTGTTCAGCAGACAAGCATGAAAATACTTGTGATCGGTAGCGGCGGGCGTGAGCACGCGATGGTGTGGAAGCTACGGCAGAGCACCACGGTCAAGGCGGTGTGGTGTGCCCCGGGAAACGGGGGGATTTCCAAGGACGCAGAGTGCTTTCCACTGGATTTGAAGGACTTGAATGCGGCGGCTGACCTAGCTAGCAAGCTTGGAGCGGAACTCACGATTGTGGGGCCGGAGGTGCCGCTGGCGCACGGGATCGCCGATGAATTTACAAAGCGCGGTCTTGCGATTCTAGGACCTTCGCAAAAGGCTGCGCAACTCGAAGGAAGTAAAGTATTCGCCAAGAAGTTTATGGAGCGCTTCAAAATTCCCACAGCCTCTACGTACGGAATTGTCGGTTCGCCGATTGACGCTTATACATCACTTTGTTCGGTTGATTGGCCGCTGGTGGTGAAAGCCGATGGATTGTGCGCCGGCAAGGGCGTGCTGGTGACTTCGTCGCCTGACGAAGCGGCGGCCTTCATCGATCGGCTGATGGAGAAGAATGAGTTCGGCGATGCGGGCAAGCGCGTTTTGCTCGAAGAAGGACTTGCAGGACGTGAGCTTTCCTACATCATCCTCATGGATGGAAAGGGTTTTGTTTCCTTGGCGCCGACACGCGACCACAAGCGGGCTTACGACAATGATGAAGGCCCGAACACAGGCGGCATGGGCGCCTTTTCGAGCGCGGATATTTTGTCGCCGGAGTTGGAGAAGAAAATTCTTGAGACAATCGTGCGGCCGACTCTAGCTGGTCTGGAGAAAGAGGGGCTGAACTATTGCGGGTTTCTTTATTTTGGATTGATGCTGACCTCGGATGGCCCGAAAGTTCTCGAATACAATTGCCGGCTCGGCGATCCCGAGACGCAAGCGATATTGCTGCGCGCAGATTTTGACTTCGCCGATGCGTGCGCCCGTGCAGTGCGCGGGGACCTTGCGTCGGTTCAGGCAAAATCTTCGAATGGCGCAAGCGTTTGCGTGGTGGTCGCTTCGGAAGGCTATCCTGAGAACCCCAAAATCGGCAAGGAGATCACCGGGTTGGAAGCGGCCGCCACTGTTTCAGGCGCATTGATCTTCCATGCAGGCACTCGGCGCGAGGGCGAGAAGTATTACACTACTGGTGGACGAGTGCTCAGCGTAGGAGCCGTCGGCGCGGATTTGCGAGCAGCTAGCAAGGTTGCGTACGAAGCAGCCGGCAAGATCAGAATCGCTGGGGCACACTATCGAAAAGATATCGGAATCTCCAAGGCGCCGCGAAAAGCTGCCGCGGAAGTATCGAAAGGATGAGGTAGGTCGTCTATTCATGTGTATGGCGTATAGGTTTCTCATGAAAGAAGTTTAAGATTCGGAACAAGGAGATTAGCCGGTGGCTAAGGAACACAAGCAGGAAGCTGGGGCTCTGGTTGGAATTCTGATGGGTTCGGATACGGATTTCCCGGTGATGAGCGAGGCGGCGAAAACCCTCGAGAAGTTTGGGATTCCGTACGAATTGGAAGTGGTGTCTGCGCATCGCACACCTGCGCGCGCGCATGAATACGCAACAACAGCTTCTAAGCGCGGCTTGAAGGTTCTGATTGCGGCGGCGGGCGCAGCAGCGCATCTGGCGGGAGTGATCGCGGCAAACACCACGCTTCCGGTAATCGGCGTCCCCATGGGAACAAGTTCGTTGAATGGACTCGATGCTCTGCTATCGACTGTGCAGATGCCCGGCGGAATCCCGGTCGCGACCATGGCAATTGACAAGGCGGGCGCAGTGAACTCCGCAATTTTTGCAGCGGAGATTTTGGGGCTTTCGGACCCCGAAATCGCGCGGAGACTGGTCGCGCATAAACAGGATCTTGAGCGTTCGGTGGGTGAGAAGAATGCGCGCTTAAAGCAACAGCTTGCGGACAAGAAATAGACTTGAGCGACGATTAAAGTCGCCAGCCTGCGGATGGCGGTGTTTTACTCTGAGATATGCTGAAAGACGGCGGACTGCTGTGGTTTTTCCATCAACTATGAGTATTGATTCAGAAACTGGGGTGCAACAGTGAGGGGGCGCCCTCAGGACGTTCCTTTTCCAGGCGGGGATTCTTCGGCTCGGGTGCCGGCTGGAGAATCCACTGAAAGCCTGATTCGACGCTGATCGTGGCGATCGTCTGGCGCGAGTTTGGCGATGCGATGATGCCAATCGCCGCGCGCAAAAACTGAATCGCATCCACCGCAGGAACCTTGATACTTTCGCCCTGCAGAAAATGGTCCCGCACATTCCGCATTTTCGCGTCTGAAGAACAAAGTTTTTCGATGCCAGCATCCTTATTCCGAATCAGGTCGATCAGCGAAGGCACGACGTCTTCCGGCGGGTAGTGAAATTCGACGAAGGTGTGCGGCTGGCCCTTTTCCGGTGGCCACGATTGAACATACTGCGGCAATGAAACGTGCGTGTCGAAATAATCTTCGCGCTGCATGGACTGCCGAAGCGTAAAACTTAGTTGCCAAATTTCGGGACCGTAGCCTTCCATGTAGTCCGCGAGAATCAGCACGGCAACCGGCTCGTTCGCGGGCAAATCTATTCTGCCGTGAAGATTTCTTGCGATTTCGTTCAGGCGCTCGGAGACACCGTGGCCGATGGAATCAATGTCAGTAGCTTCAACATTGGGTTGAACCTGCTGCAAGTGAGGGGCTATCGAAGCAACTTTACCGCGAAGGTGGGGAAGATCTTTGTCGAGCCGGGCGAACTCTACTTGCGAGGATGGCGAAATCCATTCAACGGCGCCGAGAAAAATGCCCACGCGTCTGGAGTTGAGCTCGACCGGCGTCGGCAGGCGGGTCTGAGGTTCGATCGGATTTTCGATGGTAGCGATTAGAATGGCATCTTTTACCACCGCAATAATCACGCGTCCCGCAGCAAGGTTTGCGATTATTTCGTCCCCGGGCGCGTCCTGCCTCTGCTGGGCTACGGCATTCGGTGAACAAAGGAAAATGAAAACGGGAGACAATGCGCTTAGAACGGCCGCGGCAGTAAATGATATTTCGCGGCTACGCGAGCGGAAAAGGGAGAAGTGGAAGCAATGACTCACACTTCGACGGTACCACAAATCGCCAAATGGCCAACAATCCCAGGCTACGACCGCCGTGCTATACTTATAAAACAGTGGACGTGCGGTAGCTGTTCACATTTACGGCGGCGATGAGATCCCCGAAAAGCATAAAACACAATGGCAGGCTCGTCTCCGAGATTCTCGAGTCGCACCGCCGCTTCGTTCGCGGCGACGAAACCGGGACTCGCGCGGATTTGTCCGGAGCGGATCTTTCGCGCGTGAATTTGGAGCGCGAGAATTTGGATCTCGTCGACTTTCATGGGGCGAATCTGGAAGGCGCGAATTTGCATGAGGCCAGGCTCTCTTCGGCGAACTTGAGCAAAGCAAAACTGCGCCGCGCAGACATGCGCAAAGCTGATTTGACCGAAGCTGATTTGAGCGAAGCGGACCTGACAGATGCGAAGGTCGGCGGCGCCGAGCTCTTCCGCACGGATTTGCGTCGCGCCATACTGCGTGGGGCAAATTTGGTGGCTTCGAATTTCCGTCTGGCCGAAATTCGCGGCGCGGATTTCACGGGAGCGGATCTGAAGACCACGGTCCTCCGCGAGACAGATCTCGACGGGGTGAACCTTTCGGGTCTGGACCTGAGCACAACACTATTGCCTCGCGGCTACAAACCTCCAGATTCCACGAAGAGTTAAATGAAGAAGAGCGCCATTCGAAACATGCCGTGGATTCTAGTGGAGGACTACAAGCGCGGCAAGGGCTGGGTGGGAGCCGAACAGTGCGAAGCCCGTGCTCGGGCCTACTGCGAATTACTGGAGCGCGGCCAAATACTTTTCTTTCGCGAGCCACCGTTCGATCTGCCTGCGGCCGATCAGCAATTTCTTCTCGAGCAGCAATGGTCTGAGATGCGAATGCACAAGAACGTTTCGTACAGGCCGAGTGAGGATTTGTTGCGCGGAGTCTCGGGCAACCGCGAGACGGTGAGCCGCGTTCACTCGATCATGCGGAATTACAGCGCTCAGGTGACGGAGTTCCTGACCAAATTTCTGGCTCCTTACGCCGGCAAGTGGAATCTGGATTTCGCAAGTTTTCGGCCGCAGGAAGAGGAAGGGCGCGATTTGCCGCTGCACAAGCGCAACGATTTGCTGCATTTCGACGCCTTTCCCAGCCGGCCAACGCACGGTGCACGGATTTTGCGCGTGTTCACCAATCTAAATCCCTCGAAACCGCGCATCTGGCAGTCCACTGAAGGATTTGAAGTGCTCGCCCGGCGATACGCCGGCGGCGCGGGGCTGCAGGATATTGCCGAAGACAATTCATTCTTGAGCCGCACAGTGCGAGACTTGGGCTCAAAGCTGAATATTGGAGTGATCGGACGAACGCCCTACGACATGTTCATGATTCGCTTCCATGATTTCCTGAAGGAGAACACGGCGTTTCAGAGGGATTGCCCGAAGACACAGCTGGAATTTCCGCCGCAGGCCACCTGGATTGTCTTTACAGATTGCGTCGCGCACGCAGTGATGTCCGGCCAGTATGCCATCGAGCAGACATTCTTGATTCCGCCGAAGGCGCTGGTTGCGCTGGAGTCTGCGCCCTACCGCATTCTGGGAAATATTGCCGGCCGCGCTCTGGTTTCTTAAATCAATCCGACCGCATTGCTTATCTGAAAAATTCTCCCACCGACGCGTCACTTGCCAGCGAGAAATTCGGCGGAATCCTCTCCGAAGCCTGCGGCGGCGCCGCGGACTGAAGTGGTGCGGCGGCGAGTTTCTATGCCGAGACGCTTTATTTTTTGATTGAGGGTCGAGAGCGGAACCTGAAAACGCTCGGCGGCTTCCGTCTGGTTCCAATTCGTGCGCTCGAGCATGTCAACAATTATCCGGCGCTCGACTTCCTCGAGGATTTCGAAAAGCGAGGGTGAAGCAGCATTTCCGCCCGGCGCGCCTGGCATGGGCGGTAAGAACTCGGCGAGCTGCAGGCGGACTCCTTTGACGATCTCGCGGGTGCGTACGCTTTCAGGGAGAATGTCGGTATCCATGGCTTCCTGGGTAGAAAGCACGATGGCGCGCTCGACGACGTTCTCAAGCTCGCGAACATTGCCCGGCCAATCGTAGTCCATGAGAAGTTTCATCGCACCATGCGTGAACCGGCGCGGGGGCTTGCCATTTTCCTGGCAGAATTGCACGAGAAAACGCTCGATGAGCAAAGGAATATCTTCTTTGCGCTCTCGCAGCGGCGGCAAATGCAAAGAAATGACGTTCAAGCGGTGAAACAAATCTTCGCGGAAACGGCCGTCGCGAACCAGCTTGTTCAAATCCTCGTTGGACGCCGCGAGGATGCGGACGTCTACTTTAATGATTTCGGTGCCGCCGAGGCGCATAAATTCCCGCTCTTGAATCACGCGCAGGAGCTTGGCCTGCGTCTCCGGGGTGATGGTTGAAATCTCGTCAAAAAAAATGGTGCCCTGGTCGGCGACTTCGAACAGACCTTTCTTTGAAGCAATGGCGCTGGTAAATGCACCCTTCACATGTCCGAAGAGCTGAGATTCGAGAAGATCGCCTGGAATTGAACCAGTATTGATGGGAATGAACGGTTTATCAGCGCGCGTGGAGGCGGAATGGATGGCCTTGGCGAATACTTCCTTGCCGGTGCCGCTCTCACCGGAAATCAACACGGTGGAACGCGACGGCGCGACCTGCGTAACGAGGTCGAGAACAGTCTGCATCTTTTCGCTTTTGCCGATGATGTTCGGGAAGTTATATCGCTGCTTCAGCGCTCGCTTTAGCTGAACGTTTTCGTCGCGGAGCCTGCGGCCTTCAATCGCGAGCGATATCTGCGCGATGAGCTCGTCGTTGGACCAGGGCTTGGTGATGAAATCCTGCGCGCCGCCCTTGAAGGCCGCGCGAGCCATATCGATCGAGCCATAAGCGGTGATCAAAATGACGGCGAGTTGCGGATCGCGACGCCGGATTTCGCGCAGTAACTCGATGCCGTTGCGATCAGGCAGGCTGACGTCAAGGAGCATAAGATCGAACGGATGGTCTTCGAGTTGGCGGAGGCCGGCCTCCCCGGTTTCCGCGAGCGTTACCTGGAAACTCTCCGAAGTGAGAAGGGCTTCGAGACCTTCACGAATTTCCACTTCATCATCGATAACAAGAATAGATCCTCTAGGCATGAACGGTTTTCCTGGCTACGGGAAATTCCAGCCGGAACGATGTTCCCTTACCCGGCGTTGAGCGCACATCGACTTTGCCGGCGTGCTCTTTTATGATGCCGTAGCTCACGGAAAGGCCCAATCCAGTGCCCCGTCCGGTGGCTTTGGTGGTAAAGAACGGATCGAAAATGCGATGTAGATTCTCCGCGGGGATGCCCGATCCGGTGTCGGTGACTTCGACTGCAACCGAGCCGTTGTGCGCGCCGGTGCGCACTTCCAGCATGCCGCCGCTCGGCATGGCGTCACGAGCGTTCATAAACAGGTTCAGAAATACTTGTTGGAGGCGCGTGATGGAGCCAAGAACGGGCGGCAACTGCTCCGTATAGTTCTTGATGACGTTCACCTGCGCCGTTTTGAATGGATGTTGTACCAGCGTGAGGGTTTCTTCCAGGACGGAGTTCAGATTCACTTCGACGAATTCCGCTGCACCGGTTCGCGAAAAATTGAGCAAATTGTTGACGATTTCGCTGGCGCGGAAGGTCTGCTTTACGATCCGCTCTATTGTTTTCTGGCGCGGATCGTCGGCGGGAATCTGTTTCGCGAGCATCTGGATGTAATTCGAAATCACGGCGAGCGGGGTATTCACTTCGTGCGCCACGCCGGCCGCCAGCAAGCCGAGCGAAGTGAGTTTCTCGGTTTGCACCATTTGCTCTTCCAGGCGCACGCGTTGCGTAATGTCGTCGAGAAGAATGAGCCGTCCCAGGCGGGCTCCATTTTTGCCCACGAGCGGCGCGATGGAAGCGTTAATCACCAGACGGCGCCCGGCGGGCGTGTTCAGATGGAATTTATAGATACCGGAAACGTGATCGCTGGTAGCGCGCAAAGCAATTTCGGCTACTAGATCCTGCGGGAGTACGTCCTGCAGGTGACGCCGAAGCGCTTCCCGGCGAGGAATGGCGAGCAAATCCTCGAGTTGAGGATTCCAGGATTCGATGCAATCTTCCAGATCGACCGTGAGTACGCCTATGTTCAGTGATTCGACGATGTTCTCACTGAAATCCTTCAGCCGCTCGATCTGCATGGCCTTCTGCTCGAGTGATTGATAGAGCCGCGCATTCTCAATGGCGATGGCCACGTAACCCGCGATGGTGGAAAGCAATTCGAGATCGTCCGTCGAGAGATAATCGCCATCGACCGTCTTGCCGAGGCCCAGAATCGCGACGGTGCGGTCGCGGAAGCGGCAAGCGATGAAATAATTCAGATCGAGCTCTTCGAGCGTCCGGCGCACGGAGTCGGATTCCTGGCTAGCCGCCCGCGCCGATTCGAAGAACAAACATCCACGCTCCAGAGCAGGACGCGAAGGGTCGAGAAACGATAGGTCGAGCGGACCTTCAGGCCGCAGTCCCATCGAACGCGAGAGGACGAACTGTGCCGGACGCGCAGGGTCTTCGAGAAATATTGCGAGCCGGTCTACCAACAGGGTTTGCGAAATGCGGTCGAGCACGGAGCCGACCAAGGGTTCGAGGCGCACCTCGTTTGTGAGGGCGCGTCCGAACTCGATGAGCGTGCGGCGGTAATTGAGCCGGTCGCGATAAAAAAAACGGTCAAGGCGAGTCTGAACCCATCCTCGCACCGGCTCAAACAAAAACGCCGCGACAACGATTGCAATCACGCCGCCCGCCGGACCGGTGGGCCAGCGCGTGTGAAACGTCTCGCCGATTAGGGCGATGCCCGCGAAATAAATACCGACAACCGCAGCAGTCGCGAAAGTGTAAGCAAGTCCCCGCTTGAAGATGATGTCAACGTCCATCAGGCGGTAGCGGATAATGGCGTAACCAAAACACAGTGGGATGAGCGCTAGTGAAAAGACCGACAGTTTCATCCACGGCGCAGGAACAATACCCAGCACGTAGGGCACGATATAGAACAATAGAAAGGGTAGCGAGCCTGCGAAGGTTCCACCGGTGACCCACTTCAATTGCTGCCGTAAGACACCACTGGGTGCGCGGCGGTAACTAAAAAGGAAAATAGTGGCAGCAATCAGAAAATAGATTCCGAGATTCGCCTGTTCCACTTTATCGAGCCAGTATCGTGTGCTGAATGCCGGCAGAAAATTCAACGTCCCGGAGGCGATGAAAATATGCAAGGTTAGAAGCAAGGCCGGCAGAGCGTAGGTGGCAGTTAGCTTCGGCCAGAGGGCGCCACGGCGCTCCGGGAATACGAGCGCAAAGTGAACGAGCAAAGCCGGCTGTAAGAGGAGCGCGACTACGTTGGCCCAGTAAATCGTTTGGTCGAAAGAATTCAGCTTTCCGGTGTAATGAAAGCTATAGAGAATGAATGAGGCCAGGCAGAAAACGTAAAAATGAATCGCGCGCGGCGCATTCCAACGGCGGACGAATATGAACAGCCCGATGAAGAGATATAGGAGCGCTGTAATGCGGAGGTAATTCTCGATCGAGGATGAATTGTCCTGTGGCGCGGTTACCAGCCGCGTCTCAAAGATGGCCTCGCCACGGCGCATTTGATAGTGAACTTCCGCCCATGGCCCCACGTGAAACAACACGCGTGTGACGTCGGTGGCGCGTTGAATCGGGACGCCCCGGACCGACTCAACAAGGTCGTTCTGCTTGATGCCAGCCCTGGCGGCTGGCGAGTCAGCGACAACGTGCCAGGCAGTCACTCCCTGAGCCGAATCCATCCAGGTGACACCGTCATCTGGAAGAACAAAGCGGGAGCGTTGTTGGAAATTGAGGACAGCGAAGACCACAGCGGACAGGGTTATAAGTGCCAGGAGGACTGCGCCGAGCCGCATTCGGAGACTGTCATTCATCCAGCTACACCCGTAACCTCTGTCCAGAACTCATATAACGCAAGCACGTCAGCTTCCAGTAAACTGCAGATTCTATTAATCATAAGTTTATTATTTCTATAAACTTGCGAGAGGGGGCGCTTGAAGAAACTAACGGAATACCATTTGTGGGAGCCATCTTCCCGTTTCCAGTACACTGATTTTAACTGTTTTAACTAGAATTGAAAACTAAGCCCACCGCGGATGAATCGGTAGGTCGGGATCAGGACGACTTGGCCGTCAGGAGTGGCTAAGGGAACGTAACCCTGTGCGAAGAGGTTACCGCAGTCGGCCAGGAGTTCCGCGTGACCTGGGATGAAGCTTGGCAACGGTTGGTGAATCCCGAGGCTCAGATACGGATCGAGGTGATACAGAGACTCGCCATAAGGATCCATTGCAGAGACCACCGGGCCATTGATCCATTTGTAGCCAGCAGTAAACTTTGTCCCAATGCGGGGAACTCTTGCGGTCAGGCGCCCGCCTGCGCTTTGGCGATAGCGCATCGCCAACTGGTTTCTTAATGCTGCTTGAGAGGGGTCTTCCGTCGGGGATAGCGCTCCCGCATATTCGTAGATAACCGTAGCAGTAACATTATCCGAGAATTTCTGGTGATAAGCGACACGTGTACCTAATGAGCTGGATTCACCGGCGTCGTAGGCAAAGACGTTTGAGAAGAAATCTTGTAAATAATCCGGTCCGGCAACGGACCCGTGCCCGAAAACCGCCGTGTGCGTCGAACGGTCGTTGAACAGAGCCACGGTGAGAGTGGCATTCTTACTGAACGCATGTTCAATGGCCAATTCTTCGTGCAAGCCGTTCTCAAGAACCGAATGACCGTCGCGCATCAAAACTATGGGAAACTGATCGAGAGTGTTTAGGGCAGACTGCAGCGTACTTTGATCGCCTGCAGAATCCTGCCAGCCATTGGCTGCGGCGAGAACGGACACCTGCCATGTGGGAGCAAGCTGGACGGCCATCTCAGCGCGCGGCCGCACGCTTGCGGTCGTGCCCGCGAGACCCGCCATCACGAAATCCGAACCATAGCGAAGGCTGATGCGGTCACCGATCACGAAAGAATTGTCATACGACATGCGCAGCCCGCGGAACGTGGGCCCGTCCGGACCCAACTGTGATTGGCGAATTAGAATGGTAGTCACCGGACCCACGCCGGGCTCGCCTGATGGAATCCATTGAGTGGCGAATCCGCCGGAATAGGACCCACTTTCGTAGCTGAACTGGCTAGCCATCAAGAGTTGGTCATGACCGCCAAGAGAGAGATCATAAACAAGGGCCGTGCCCGGGGAATCGGCCGGATTCGAGACCGAACCCGGATGATCTGATCCCGAAGTTAGTTCCAGACGCATGCGGCCTGCCTGATTTTGCGCGGTTTCGAATTGGCCCGGTGGAACGCCGAATATTTCGCCGTCGTCTTGCCAGCGCAGGACCGGACGCGTCGCCGACGCGCTTCGAAGCACCCAAGTCCACTCGTCCGCAGCGATGGGTTGATCGGACTGGCGTTGCAGTCTTTCGAGTGATGAGAATATCGAGCCGAGAACAATTTCGAGTAGGGTGGTGCGCTCATCATTAACCAAGATGTGCTCCTCCATCACAGGGAGGAAGCCAGCCAGCGTCACTTTGATCGAGTACGTGCCGGAAGGAAGCAGCGCGGTAGAAAATCGTCCACGATCGTTGGTGAGCAATTCGACAGCTGAACTGCCGAGCAATTGATCGGAGCTGACAAAGATAGTGGCGCCCATCTGAGGGGTCCCGGAAGAGTCCAGCACTACGCCGGATATCTTGCCGGAATTCGGCGCACCAATGGCCGAAAGAGGAAGCAGGCACAGGAGCACCCCGAAAATGGATGAGCGAATCACTCGCAGGCTCACCAGGTCACCTCCTCTGTGCAGTCGTTTCGGCTGGTACTTTCACCGTAAAATCCATTGCCGGCGTAATTGTCTGTTTGGCGAGATTATCGGTTACCGCCACTTCCAGCTTGTACGCTCCAGGTGGCAACGAGCCAAGCGTAATGATGTTTTCCAGAGTCAATTCCTCGCCGTGCTCGGGCAATTTATCCTTAGGAATATCGAATTTCAGGACTGGCTCGGTAGTTTTATCCTTCATGACGCGATACTGTACGGTAGCGTCTGACTTATGAGTTTTGTCATCCACTTTCAGGTTGTAAATCTGCAGAAATACACCCATTCCATCCGCGGCTCCGAATGACGCATCCAGCTTAGGGCGCACCTTCACATCGCCCAGGACGAACTGGCCGAGCCCGATGTCCTTCGACGAAACGGGCAAAATCTGATCCGCGAGAATCAAGGAGCTGGACGACAAGTGGTCGTCCTCAAAACGCGGAACCGCCAGCCGAGTATTTACCACACCGACGTTCCCGTTATTTACGTCCTTAAGCACGATATCGAGGCGATAGAGCCCAGGGCTCAAAGGTACAGCTTTCTGATAAATCGACGGCACGGCGCGCGCCTGTTGCAGTAAAGCCGATGGAACATCGCGTTTGACCGTATCCTCAAAGGTTTGAACAATGCGCCCGCTCAGTGTGCTTATGCGCGCGAAAAGGTTGACTGTGGCGGAGTCCACTCCCTGTTTTTCTTGGAAGCTCAACTGTCCGGTCGGTATCTGCACGGTGATGGGAACCAGGACCGTCTCTGATGTGATACGCAGGAAATAAAAGCGGTAGTCGAACTTCACCTGATCGCGCACGAGCCGGGAGGTAACCACGGCTTCCAGATCCTTGAACTTTACCGGAGGCGCCTGCTGGATCTTAGCGTAAAGTTCCAGCCGGGAAAATTCATTCGCGCTCTCTGGCGCCATTCCGATCGGCGCAGCATCGTGCGTACCGTCCGTGTTGTTGAACCGGCTAGTCTTGCTGGCCAATCCCGTTGATTCCATTTGGGTGAGGCCCGCGCCTGGAACCATAAGAAGGGCGTCCTTCTCGCTGGGATCCATGGTCAGATGGTATTCCCCGCTCATTGTCGGGTCCACGAACTCCAGAATGACATTTTCGCCTATGCCTTCGAGATAGCGATATCGCCAGTCCTCGAAAGGATAGGTGGAAGTTTCTCCTCCGCCTTCCTCGGCTGGACGATCATAGCTGCCACCCGCAGGATGCGAGTCGATTTCATCGGCTGGACCCCACATGATGTAGATACGGCCGCGGTCTGTCCTCCAGCCAGGTATTCCAGAGGAGAAGTGCTCGTTGACATACGCAATTCGACGATAGTGTTCCTCTTTAAATGTGTTGTCGGCCGAATCAGGGTCGGGATTGCGCCGCTGCCAGAAAGCTTCGATAAACTGCTCACGCTCTTCGTTGGTACTGAGGTGGAGAAAGCTGCTGCGCTCTTCGGGAGTTATGATGTAGACCACGTCCTCGTCAAGCCACTTCCTATATTGGGAATCTAATTCCTTCCTTAGATCTTTGTCACTCTTGGCTTTTTGTTTTGCAGTTTTCTTGGCCGGATTTTGTTCAGGCTGGGCTGGTTGCTGCCCTTGAGATTCGCCCTGGGCAAACGCCGAGGACGCTGCCCCCAAACCAGCGGTTAAAATCGCTAAGAGAAGCCATTTACCGCAACGGCCAATAATCAACGTTTTCCCCTTGATTGATTGGAGATTCTAACCTGTCCGAACGTACAGGTCAACGTAGTCCCCCCGCCGATATGGGATATGAGCACATTAGACGAACGGGGGTTGCCTGGCATTTTCAGGGGATTTACTTGCTTGGGACGCTTCGCGGCCTCACGCGGTTACTTGGCCACTGGTCTAGAACATCCTTTTGGTTCGCTTGCACCAGAATTTGGCCAGGAGCGCGGCGATTCTGTTTCTTTCCCCGCCAAAAACATCTAAAATGGTCCGGGTGGGGATGGCGAGATTCGTCGCACGGACACCCAAAGTGACCGAGAATTAGCGATCCCGGGCGACGTAGCGGGATAGAGCTCCCCCTTCAGAACGAGAAAACAGGAATGAAAGAGCCCGAAGGTTTATGTAGCTAACTGTCTTTATCTCTTTATCTTCGTCTAATCCGGAAACATTCCGGCCCCTTCGGACGTATGGAATGGTGTGGCGGATGCTTCCGTCCGTTGACGTGAGGACATAAAAGGTTGATGCAATGAAAACCTGGCAAAAAGTGTCAATCGGTGTGGGAGCTGTAGTCGTGCTCGGCAGTATTGCGTGGTACAGCGTCTATCAGGCGAACAAAGGTGTTGTGCAGGTGCAGACCAGCAAAGTCGTTAAGCAGGATCTGACCTCGATCGTAACTGCATCCGGTGAAGTGAGGCCGAAAAATTATACGAACGTACTGGGCGAAGGCATCGGGAAAATTACCAATATAGTGGTGAAAGAAGGCGACCATGTGAAGAGGGGCGACATCCTGCTGCACCTGGAAAACATTCAGCCGGCCGCGGATGTTCAGGCCCAAGAGGCCAGTATCAGTTCCACCGAAGCGGGCATGCGTGTGGCCTCCGCAAGTTATGACTCCGCGGTCGCGACGCTAGCCCAGCGCCAGGCAGACCTTGAAAAGGCCAAGTTCGATTGGCAGCGCACCCAAGAACTCTACAAAGACCAGCTTATTGCCAAGCAAGAGTTTGACGCGAACAAAGCCACTTACGACAGCGCGGTGGCCGCGCTTAACGCCTCGAAAGCACAGGTTGAACAAGCTCGCGCGGCGCGAGATCAATCGCGGGATAACATGAATCAGAACCAGGCAGTCCTGAAACACACAAAGGACATTCTTCGCAAAACGACCTATACAGCGCCAATCGATGGGATTGTCAGTTACATCGCTGTACGCGTCGGGGAAAACGTCGTACCCGGAATTCAGAACGCCGAAGGCAGTAACCTCATGACCATTTCCGACATGAGTATCGTCACCGCCGAGGTGAAAGTCGACGAGACTGATATCACCAACGTGCGAGAGGGACAGCCCGCCGAAGTGACAATTGACGCGCTTCCGGGCAAGACGTTCAAGGGTCACGTAACCCAAGTTGGCGAGCTTGCTATTCTTCGTTCGTCCGGACAGGCGGCCACCACGCAAACGACTGCAAATACCCAGGAAGCGCGTGACTTCAAAGTTGTGGTCACCGTGGATAATCCACCCGAGGCGCTCCGCCCCGGCCTTTCCGCGACCGCCAAAATTCAGACAGCGGAAAAGAAGGACGCCCTGACTATTCCGATCCAGGCGCTAGCCGTGCGGACCCAGAAAGAAATCGAAGAAGCGAAGCCGGGCAAGAAAGGGAGCGACGTCACGCTCGCGGCTTCCAAGCCGTCTTTGGGGGCGAATGGCGATGCCAAGAAGACCGATATTCAGGGAGTTTTTGTCATCCGCGAGAAGAAGGCAGAGTTCGTTCCGGTGCAGACGGGTATCGCGGGTGTGACCGATATTGAAGTTACCAGCGGTCTGAAAGACGGCGACGAAATCGTCATCGGAAGCTACAAAGCGCTTCGTACGCTGCGGCCCGGCGCCATGGTCAAGGTGGACAACTCCGCGCCCAAACGCGAAGAATCTTCCACCTAGTTGGACTGAATTCAGGAGCACATTGCGCATGGCTGTCGAAGAAATCATCGCTCCGCAGAGTTACCGCAAGGACCTGGTTGATACCGGCATAGTTATTCAAACTGAAGATCTTTGGAAGACGTACGAAATGGGCGCAGAGCAATTGCATGCGCTGCGCGGCGTGAGCATCGAAATCCACAAAGGCGAGTATGTAGCCATCATGGGTCCATCGGGTTCGGGAAAGTCCACCCTTATGAATCTGATTGGCTGCCTGGACACGCCCACCAAGGGGAGTTACTGGCTGGCGGGACGGCTGGTTAGCCAGCTCGACGACGATGAGCTCGCCTACATACGCAACAAAGAGATTGGATTCGTCTTCCAGACGTTTAATCTGCTGGCGCGCGCGACTGCGCTGCACAACGTCGAGCTGCCCATGATTTACAATGGCACGCCTTCGGAAGAACGCCTGGGCCGCGCAAAAAAGGCTTTGAGCCAAGTGGATCTCGCCGATCGCATGATGCA
>Ga0302222_10000634_pt1 | contig 19357 bp, 21 predicted proteins | sample II_Palsa_E2_2_FD_194570 | JGI IMG/M metagenome (GOLD analysis project Ga0302222, IMG submission 194570) | Peat permafrost microbial communities from Stordalen Mire near Abisko, Sweden - II_Palsa_E2_2 | ecosystem: Environmental > Terrestrial > Soil > Palsa > Peat permafrost | place: Sweden... | reverse complement strand
GGTATAACCACGGCGGCGCAACGCGCTGATGGTAGGCATGCGCGGATCGTCCCAGCCTTCAACGTGGCCTTCTTCTACCAATTGCAGCAGCTTGCGCTTGCTCATCACGGTATAAGTCATGTTTAAGCGGGCAAACTCGTATTGCTTAGATGGGAACAGCGCTAATTTCTCAATAAACCACTCGTATAAAGGCCTGTGCGGGATAAACTCCAACGTACAAACAGAGTGCGTGATTTCCTCGATAGCGTCCGACTCGCCGTGAGCGAAATCATACATCGGGTATATGCACCAGGCATCACCGGTACGGTGGTGATGCGCGTGTTTGATGCGATACATCAGCGGGTCGCGCAGGTGCATGTTCGGCGAAGCCAAATCTATCTTGGCACGAAGCACCTTAGCCCCATCCGGGTATTTGCCGGCTTTCATATCTGCAAACAAAACCAAATTTTCGTCGATGCTACGGCTGCGGTATTGGTTGGGTGTGCCAGGTTCGGTTGGTGTACCTTTTTGTGAGGCAATTTCTTCCGGGCTGCTATCATCTACATAAGCCAGGTTGGCTTTTATAAGCGTTACGGCAAAATCATAGATAGTATCAAAATAATCAGAAGCGTAAAGTTCGTTTGCCCATTCAAAACCAAGCCATTTTATGTCGGCTTTTATGCTGTCTACATATTCAACATCTTCTTTTGTCGGGTTGGTATCATCAAAACGAAGATTGGTTAACCCGTTATATTTTTTTGCCAAACCGAAGTTAAGGCAGATGGATTTAGCGTGGCCGATATGCAGGTAGCCATTAGGCTCCGGCGGGAAACGCGTAAGCACCCGGCCGCCGTTTTTGCCCGAGGCAATATCTTCTTCAACAATCTCTTCTAAAAAATTTAATGATCTCTCTTCGCTCATAGGGAAGCAAAAATAAGAAAAAATGTTTACCCCCACTCGGCCTCCCCCTAAATTTAAGAGTACTCAAGTGCGTTGATCTTGCATACGTTTATACCCCCTCCGTCTCCTTCGTCGACACCTCCCCCTAATTTAGGGGGAGGCCGGGTGGGGTAAATAAAGTGCTTGGTATTGATAGTGCATTTTTCTAATTTCCCTCCATGAACCTTATCACCGAGCTCTGCCGCCAATTAAGAAATAATTCTACTCCTGCCGAAAAATATTATAGGAAGCGTTAAGGCGACGTAATTATTAAAAATGAAAAGTTTCTCAGGCAATTCCCGATATTTATAGTCAATGGTACAGGCAGAAGATCTTTTTATATCGCTGACTTTTATTGTGCGAAGTTGAAGCTGGTTATTGAAATTGATGGTCCGATACATTTGCTGAAAAAGGAATACGATGCCAACCGGGATATCGTTATGGAATATTGGGGCTTTAATATATTGCGTTTTACAAATGACGAAGTAATAAACGAACTTGACACTGTTGTTTGGAAGATCGAAGACCATTTGTCGACAGCAGCAAACATTTAACACCACATTTTCTTCCTATTTTTATTGCACCAAAAATTAAATACCATGGCTTTCGAAAATATTTTAATTGAGCATAAAGCTCGCATCCAATATATCATCATCAACCGCGAAAGCAAGTTGAACGCGCTGAACAAAGCAACTCTTGCCGAATTACACATCTCCTTAACCGATGCTTTTGCTAACCCCGAAGTTGGGGGATTGATTATAACAGGGGCCGGACAAAAAGCGTTTGTAGCCGGGGCTGATATTTCGGAATTTGCCTCATTTGACGCGGTGGCCGGAAAGCAGTTATCCGAAGAAGGACAGACGAAAGTTTTCGATCTGATAGAGAATGGGCCCAAACCTGTGATTGCCGCCGTAAATGGTTTTGCTTTGGGTGGAGGGTTAGAGTTGGCGATGGCCTGCCACATCCGCGTCGCATCCGATAACGCAAAAATGGGGTTACCAGAGGTTACTTTAGGTTTGATACCTGGTTATGGCGGTACACAGCGATTAACCCGGCTTGTGGGTAAAGGCAAAGCGTTTGAAATGATTATGACCGCGGATATGATCTCGGCTACAGATGCTTTGCAGTTTGGTTTGGTGAATCATGTGGTAATCTCGGATGAATTATTAGCAAAAGCCGAAGAGATTCTAAGTAAAATATTACTACGTGCGCCGCTTGCAATAGCATCTGCTATTAAAGCTATTAATGCGGCCGACCATGCCGGTATTGATGGCTTTGCAACCGAGATAGATGAGTTTGGTAACTGCTTTGGAACTGAGGATCTTAAAGAAGGCGTTAACGCTTTTTTGGAGAAAAGAAAGCCGGAATTTAAAGGTAAATAGTCATTAAAGTGTCAATACGGACAAACTAAATCTGTTTAGCTAGAAATTATTATGCTGTTAATCAATCGATTGAATAATCCTGACATTTGGATGAAAAAACTTAAATGATTTGTACCGTTACTTTGCAGTGTGTTAACAAAAACACAACAATTTAATAATATAAAATCATGAAAAGTTCATTTAAAATTTCAGCAATCGCTTTAGCATTTGCTGCATTCACATTCAGTGCAAAAGCACAAACTACAACACCTTCTACTACTACAACTACTACCCCTTCAGGCGTTCGTTACAGCATTGGTGTTGACGGCGGTATACCAACCGGAAACTTATCAAATTCTTATAACTGGAACATAGGTGGTTCGGTACAGGCAGATATCCCTGTGGTTGCCAACAAATTATTTGTAACTATTAATGCTGGTTACAACAATATATTTGGTAAAAAAGATATCGACGGTTCTGGTGTTGATCAGCCAAACATCCAATTGATCCCTGTTAAAGCTGGTTTAAAATACTTTTTAGTAAGTAAATTTTATGTACAAGGCGAAGCTGGTGCAGCATTTGTGTTAGACAAAACTAAAATTGATGCAAACAACTCAGCAGCATTTGTTTACGCACCACAAATTGGTTACCAGTTCCCATTAAGTGGCAAAAGCTACATTGATGCAGGTGTACGTTACGAAGCAAGCACTAAATTAAATAGCAATGTTGATGACAGCAAAGTTAATTTCTTTGGTTTGCGTGTAGCTTATGGTTTCTAAGTTATACATAACGCATTAAAAAGCGGGTACCGGGCAATCGGTACCCGCTTTTTTTATAAATGATTTTATGGCTAAAACGGCTTTTTACACAGATAAATAATCGCAAATTTATTATTACAAAGCATGATATATAAAAACAGATGTTAGCTTTGCATAAAAACTGTATTATTGCCGTAATAATTATTTACAGGCTACTATACGTTGTTAATTTATTGTACGTTTTAACAGCATTAATCTAAACATAGAAAATGGAAATCACTTTTAAAAAGGGTCTTATTTTATTGGCATTTATAGGCTTTACTGGTTTAGCAAAAGCACAATACAGCGCCGTGCCGGATACAGCACGTATAAGTTATGGTATTGACGCGGGCGTTACTAGCGGCGGTTTTAGCGAACAATACAAAACCGCGTTAGGCGTATCGGTACAATATGATTTACCCTTAACCGAAAAGTTTTATTTCACAGCTAACTTGGGTTACCTTGATTTTTTCGCAAACAATAGCGCTCAAAATAATGAGCATATTATAAATGTGCCTTCATCATCTATGAGCGTTGTGCCTTTAAAAGTAGGTATTAAATATTATCTGATTCGAACATTTTACATTCAGGGCGAATATGGTGGCGACCTTTTGTTAAACAAATCATCAGTTTATGGCCTTAACGGTACCGGCTTAAATTATGATGGCCAAATAGGTATCCTCTTTAAAAAACAAAATAAAAACTACATTGACGTGGGCATCAGGTATCAGTTGCAGCAAAGCTTCTACGGCGATGGCGAATATGGCGCCATGTATGTTGCGCGCATAGCTTATGCGTTCAACCTGAAATAAAAAGCGTTCATTTTTTCACAAAGCCAACAAGATTTAACAATTTTGTGTAATTTAACAGTTTAATCAATTTACCTGTTAACAGTTTTTGTGATATGAATAAGATACTCATCATTGATGATGAAGTTAATGTTGCGCTGTTATTATCAAAGTTTTTAACCCGTAACGGTTTCGACGTTCAAACAGCTTCAAACGGCACTGCCGGTATGGAATGCCTTAAAAATGGCAATTTCAACCTCGTGCTGTGTGATTTCAGGCTGGAAGATACCGATGGCCGCGAAATGTTGAAAAACATTAAGCTACAGTACCCTAAAACCGGCGTTATCATCATCACCGGTTACTCCGATATTAAAATGGCGGTGGAACTCATTAAAATGGGGGCCTATGATTATATTACCAAGCCACTTTATCCCGACGAAATATTAAACACCGTTAACAAGGCCATTGAAACCCAATATGCCTTACTAGAGGCGATGCATGATAACGAGCCGATTACAAGCAACAACAAATCTAAGGAGCATAAAAAAAATACACCAAACGGCGAATTTGTATTCGGCACCAGCCGGGCATCCAAAGAAATTATAAGGCAGATAGACCTGGTTGCCCCAACCAATTATAGCGTAATTATTATTGGCGATAGTGGTACCGGTAAAGAAGCCGTTGCCAAGAGCATCCACATGAACAGCCCGCGCCATAATAACCCGTTTATAGCCATGGATTGCGGATCCCTAACCAAAGAACTTGCCGCCAGTGAATTCTTCGGGCACGAAAAAGGATCATTCACAGGCGCGCTGTATACTAAAATTGGTCACTTTGAGATGGCTAATGGCGGTACTTTGTTTTTGGATGAAGTTGGTAACCTATCCTATGATATTCAAGCAGCTCTTTTGCGTACTGTACAAGAGCGCAAAGTAAAAAGAATAGGCAGTACCAAGGAGATCGACCTGGATGTGCGCATCATTGTGGCAACCAACGAAAACCTACAGGACAGCATCCAAAAAGGCCGTTTCAGGGAAGATCTTTACCATCGCTTCAACGAGTTCAGTATCCATATGCCGCCATTGCGCGAGCGTGGAAACGATATCATGCTGCTTGCCGATCACTTTTTAATGGTTGCCAACCAGGAGCTGAGCCGCAATGTAACGTCGTTTTCGCCAGAGGTGATAGATTGTTTCATGAATTATCGCTGGCCGGGTAACATTCGCGAACTAAAAAACATTGTGAGGCGCGCTACCCTGTTAACCGAGGGCGACGAAATTATGATGAAAGCCCTACCCCTCGAAATTTCAAACCGGATGATGGCCTTTGATTACGGCGCCACAAACGGAACGCCAGCCCCTGTAGAACGCGTTGAAGTAAAAGAACCCCGCCATGATTTGAAAAACGCGGCGCTTGAAGCGGAATACGAAACCATTTTAAAAGTATTAAAAGAAGTAAACTTTAATAAAACTAAAGCTGCCGAAATACTAAAAATAGACCGCAAGACTTTGTACAATAAAATGAAGGCCATTAACCTGAAATAAAATGAAAGAGCCCCTGGAAGATAGCACTGATCAGCACGGCGAACTTAAAAATTTAAGGCATGATATCAGAAACCAGCTTTCGGGGATACAACTGGCTGTTGAACAACTGCGCTATGAGATCACCGACAGCTCTGTAGATGGCGCGTTTTACCTGGATACCATCGCTTCGAGCTGCACCATCATCAATACCTTGTTAAAGGATAAGGAATAAAAGAAAGTTTACAAGTTTCTTACCTTTGCAGCATGTTCGAAGTAATTCTAAAAAAAGGTAAAGAAAAAGCGGTGTTGCAACGCCACCCATGGGTGTTTTCCGGGGCGATTGAAAAAGTAAAAGGAAACCCTGCGAACGGTGATATTGTGATGCTGATAAATGCCAAAGGTGATTTTATGGCCTACGGTTTTTATAACAATCAATCGCGGGTTGCTTTACGTTTGCTGGAGTGGGATCAGAATGTGGTAGTTGATGATAACTGGTTTCGCGAAAAAGTTGCGATTGCTGTAAATAGCCGTGCTGATATTTTAGCTGATGGCTCAACCAATACCTGCCGTTTAATTTTTAGTGAATCGGATTATTTGCCGGGATTGATTGTTGATAAATACAACAATCATTTAGCGGTACAAATACTCACTTCGGGTATTGAAAAGGTAATGCCTGTAATTATCGATGAACTGAATAACTTGTTAAAACCTGAAAGCATTTTTGATAAAAGCGACGCCTCTTCGAGAGAGCACGAGGGTTTACAAACTGAAAATATCGCTTTAACATTAACCAGTCCTCCCGAGAATGTAGCGGTTAAGGAAAACAACATCATCTACAATATTAATATCGCCGAAGGCCAAAAGTCAGGTTTTTACTGCGACCAGCGTAATAATCGTAAGATACTGGCCAGCTACGCCAAAGGTAAAAAAGTACTGGATTGCTTTAGCTATACCGGTGGCTTTACGTTAAATAGCCTGCAGAATGGTGCTTCATCAGTTACCAGTGTTGATAGTTCGGGTTTAGCGATTGAGACGTTAAGAGAAAACATCAAACTAAATAATTTGGATGCTGCCAAACATATCGCCATACAATCTGATGTAAACAAGCAATTAAGAGTATTTAGAGAACAGGAGGAAAAGTTTGACATCATTGTACTCGACCCACCTAAATACGCACCATCGCGTTCCGCGTTAGACAGGGCCTCACGGGCATATAAAGACTTAAACAGGTTGGCGATGTTATTGCTTAATGATGGCGGCCTGTTAGCTACTTACTCCTGTTCAGGCGCTATGAATATGGAAACCTTTAAGCAGGTATTGGCCTGGGCCGCGCTTGATGCCGGCAAGCAGGTACAATTCATCTACCAGTTTTGCCAACCCGAAGATCACCCGGCACGGGCATCATTCCCGGAAGGGGAATATTTGAAGGGATTGCTGTGCAGAGTATACTAGAGTCAAGCAACAAGAGCCAGGAATGAAGGTAAGAGATTAAGTCTTGGCTCCTGATTCCTGGCTCTTGTTGATGTTTTAATTAAACTTCACATTACCATAATTTGCACTTATGGTGATTGTTTTGCCGCTGCCGCCTTTACCTATATAGCCTTTATAGTTTTTTGTTGGATGGAATCCCCGGTCATCATCCCTGTCTTTATCGGTGATGGTAACAGCATGGTCGCCATAATTAAAATCGCCATAATGGGTTGTGATTGCAAAATCGGCAATTTCATCTCCGCTCAGTCCAATATCTACATTTGAATAAGAAGAGCTGATCACCAGGCTTCTTACAGCCCTATCTAAATCACCAATCTGTAACCCGCCGCCATATCTTAGGTTAATTGTACCCTCTGAGTGTAGTTTGCCAATTTTAACCGGGCTGTAGCTTACATCGGCAGTAAGTGTATTTATCGATGTAACAGCAAGGTCGCCGTAGGAAAGTTGTAGCGTACAGTTGCCTAAGTTGCCCATGTTGGCGTTGCCATATTTAACCCTTAGAACGCTCTCGCCCGGTAATGATCCGGCTTTAAGGCTGCCATAAGCACTGTTGATGGTGATTCGGCCGTCAAGGTCGGGTAAGGTAATTGCGCCATAACGGTTATCAATAACAAGGTCGTTTTTTATAGGCATATATACAACATAGTCGATTTGTATTTTTCTTGATCCATTACCAAATCCTGAAAACCAAGATGTTTTTATATCTTCGATATTGGTTCTGAAGGCAACAGTAGAGCCATTTTTAGCATCGCTTACGCTAACGCTGTTTAATAATTTGCTTGTAGCGTCATCGCTTCCCGCAGATACCCTTATCTGCACATCAACTTTAAACTCATTCCTGTTCCAGGTATTTACGGTAACGTTGCCATATTTATTTTCTATCGATAGCACATCGTTAGCATCCACAGAATAAGTTTTGCTGTAGTTTTTAACCAGGTCGGCATCATTGGTATTGGCAGATGTAATGGTATGGCCCATCGCATTGCTAATAATGGTGTTTACCTGCGGCGCTATCGCATCTATATCCGTATCAATGTTAATATTATTAACTGCTGCAATAACCTGGGCATTGGTTTGTACGCTTAGCTTTTTAAGCTGTGCTTTTAGTTTCTTCAATTGTACTTTGATAGCCGTTGTGCTTACGGTCATCGGCGCATTGGCCATAATTGTTACCGGGGCGCTAACTGCTACCGGCGCAGCAATTTCAACCGGGGGAACCGCGGCTCCGTTTGGAGCCACTGGTTTACCAGGCGCTTGGGCAAGGCCAATACTGCTCATAAGCGAACAGGCTATAAGCAAGCCTATTGCGGCATTATATACTTTTAGTTTCATTTTTTTGGTCGGTTTTACTTTCATTATACTGCTCAACTACACCTAGTTGTTGATTTAGTACTTCTGTTTGTATTTGTAAATTCTTAATCATAGCACGCAAAACCAGTTCCTGGTTTGGGCTTGTTGCTAAATCGCTGTTTAATTTTTTGTAGGTCGAATCCATTTGGGCGATCTCTTTGCTAAACTCCTGGTATAAGGCAGGGTCTGTTTTGGCCAGTTGTTTAAGCTCGGTACGCTTGGTTTCAACCAGCGATGCATAATGCATCTGTTGTTTAGCGTACTCCGGGTTGATTTTTGCCAAATCAACGCCTGGTTTCTCAACGCTCTTTAAAAATATGGCAAAGCTTATCCCCATCACCACAATTACCGAGGCTGCAACGCGCAGCACAAAGCCTAACGAAAAAGTTTTCGCTTCAGCTTTTTTTTTCTCTTCCTGCATAGGAAGTTGTTTTTCGATGTTGGCCCATATACCCGGGTTGGGTTCAAGATCATCAAACTCATCGTGGTTTGCCTTGATAAAATCCTCTAATCGCTTGCTCATTGTGCTATCCCTTTTCTTTTTAATATCTCCACCAATTTTCTTTTCGCCCTCAAAAACTGTGTTCTCGAGGTGTTTTCCGAAATGTTTAAAACCTGCCCTATTTCCTCATGATCATATCCCTCTAACAAATAAAGCGATAGTACCACGCGATAGCCGTCGGGCAATTCATTCATCGCATCCTTAACCAGGGCCGCTTTATATTGTATTTCTTCATCGTCGGCTACTTCATCGTCGGCTATATTCTCAATTTGCTCACCGTCCAAATCAATCAAATCCAACTTGCGTTTGCGCAACAGGTTGATAGACCTGTTCACCACAATCTGCTTTAGCCAAAGGCCAAAAGTAGTTTCCTGCCTAAAGTCTTTTAGCTTTTTAAAAGCATCCAGAAATGATTCTTGTAATACATCCTCGGCTTCGGCAATATTGCCCACTATCCTAAAGGCAATGTTTAACATCGCTTTCGAATATAGCTTGTACAGCTCGTAGCAGGCCTTTTTACTCCCCTGTTTACACTCAACCACCAGGTTGTAATGCTTATCAATGTATACCGATTCCAAATTTTGCAGCTTTCATATCATAAGACACCTCGTTTTTTATAACGTTGCATCAAAGTAAATAAAAATCGTTTACAAGTGGTGGACGCTCAATGGAGCGCATTTAAAAAAGTGCTTAAAAAGCAAATATTAACTATTAATATAATTGATTATCAGGTAGTTATAAATGAAAATAGTGTAACAATAGTAGATTAATAAACGTTAAACAGCACTATAAATAGGCTTGGCAGCTTATATTTGTAACCGGGTTAAGTGAAGGAAGCGTGTTGAGTGGTAGACCCTAATAGTGAATCGCCATAAGACTAAGTTAACTAATGAAATCGCTTGCCTTTGTAACCGGATTGTGCTTTATACTAGGATGCTCTACTGTTAAAATTAAACAGAGCGATTTTTCGGCATCTTCACAAACTACGGGATCCGTAGCCGAAAAACCGGAAATATTTGACACCACAAAACTCCACAAAACAAAAGATAAAAGGATTGTTATAGGTGGAGATACGATTATTACGCGTAACCAAATGCGCGTTTATATTGAGCAAAGTAAAGAAAAAGGTTTAAAAGAGTTTGTTCAGGCAGGGTATCATATGCCGATCAACGAATATGATTATAGCCTGAGTTCTGATTTTTACGACTACAAGCAATTTTCTGCAACCGGCGTCCTCAAGCAAAAAGGTTCAAGGTGCTGGTATGGCTTTTATATTGGAAAATGGAATTACTATGATAACAAAGGCAAGCTAGCCAACACCGTTGATTTCGACTCAGGCGACTACGCCTTTACCTGGGAAGATGTTTTAAAACTTTGCTTAAAGCGTAATATCCCACTAAATAAAACCACCGCGGGCCCTGCAACTACCATCTATAAAAAAACAATCAAGGGTAAAAAATTATGGATAGTAACTTATCCGGATTTTGAAAAAGACGAATACATTACGCTAATGCTTGATGCTTATGATGGCAACATATTAAGTAAACGCCACAGCCCTTTCCCTATTATTTAATTATCATTTAAAATTGCCGCACGCTTTCTGCGCTTGTTTGTGCTGTGATCCTTTAAAAAATTATAAGTTAGCGAAAAGCCAACATATTGTGTATTTCGGTTATCGTTGGTCCCATCAAAAAAGTAATAGCCCTGGGTTATTGCAACGGTTACAGTAGTGGTTATATTAAAATTTATACTGTTGCAAATTTCTGTCATAAAGGCTTGTTTACCATTAAATATATAGCCGCCTCCCAAGCAAAGCCCCTGGTTAAAACGCCCTTTAGAAAATATATTAATAGTAGGCCTTAGTTCGATGTAATGTGAAGTATCATTGCCTTTGCTGTAAGAGTTTGTTACCCCGGTGGCCAGGCCAAGATCAAATATGCCGTAAGTGCGGCCAAACTCAACTGCCGGCGAAAACCTGCTGGCCACACCTCCTTTTGTATTAACCATGATATCTGTATTTACAGACAAATAAAAATATTGGGGTTCTTTATTTTCCCGGGTAGTGTCCGATTCTATCACGGTATCTTTTTTTGCCTTAGTTGATGCGTGCGACAAAATAGCTTTACTCATAGTTGAGGAAACAGCGTTTTGCGCCTGCACAATGGTATAGCTGCATAGTATTAAAAATATAATAGTAATGGTTGATCTCATTTAGAAGAGGTATGGTGACAGGATAAGAGAATAAAGTAAAAAATGTTTTTTTTGGGTTAAAATAAAACACCGACCATTATACGGCGTGCTTAGCTATCAATAAATATATATATTTTAAATATGAAACTTATTGATTTATAAGATGTTAATAAATAACACAAGCAAACAATATATATCAGGATCAAAAACAATAAACATAACGATTAAAACTAAACAACATGAAAAAGCAAATATCAGCCTCCTCCTCAAAGCTTCATTTGAAAGTATCCTTCAAATCTATCGAAAAAATCACCAGCCTTTTTAAAATAATAACCTAATGAGAAAGTTATTCATAATTTTTGCATTAGCTATAACAAGTGCATCTTGTACAAAAACAAATTACAATAAAATATACGCAGTAGGAACCCGGTTTAACTATGCCGCGGGCTCGCTGAGGGACCTGATCCAAACAGGTAAAACACCCACTAATCCATTTCTTATTGACAGTATAAGCCCGGGAGCATACGGCGACGAGATGGGCTATCGTGTTGTATCATCAAATGGTATATTTTATACCATGTCTGATGCTGATATTAAGCAGATTAATTAATTTATAGTACACACGCCTAACAGGTGTTTTCTATCGGTATATTTGATTAATACATTTAAAACTTATTAGTTTGCGATGTGTTAACCAATAAACCAAGATAGATTAAAAACATTATGAAAAAATTAAGTTACCTTTTAATGATCAGTGCATTGGCTTTCCAGTCTTGCAACCAGGGCGCTAAGGATGCAAAACAAACCGCCGACAGCCTAAATAAAACCAAAGATACCACAACCAATGCGGCAGCAACCGGCGGTATAGCTGTAAGCAGCGATGACGCTAAATTTGCTACAGCAGCAGCAAACGGCGGCCTTGCCGAAGTTGCTTTGGGTAAATTAGCCCTTACAAAAACTACCAATGCGGCAATAAAGGATTTTGCCAGCATGATGGTAATGGATCATGGTAAAGCTAATGCAGAACTAGCGGCAATAGGTAAAGCCAAAAATATCAGCCTGCCAACAGAACCAGATAGCGCCCACCTTAAGAAAGCGGATGAGCTAAGTAAACTAAGCGAAGCAGATTTTGACAAGCAATATGTTAGCGCGATGGTAGAAGGCCACAAAAAAACCTTAGACCTGATGAACGACGAAGCCAAAAATGGTAAAGACAGCACGCTGAAAGCTTTTGCAGCTAATGTTGCTCCAACAGTGCAAAAACACCTGGATGCTATCAATAAAATAAAAGATAATATGAAATAGGCTAAAACCTATTCCACAAAAAAGCCCGCTGATAAATTATCAGCGGGCTTTTTGTTTTTGTTTCCCCCTTGAGATGGGTTATTGGTATGTATTCACACCATATTAGTAACCGTTATTACAAATAAGATTGCAATAAACGTGATTTTGAATTTTGCCTTAAGCGTAATAACGCTTTATCTTTTATCTGGCGAACACGTTCGCGGGTTAAGTTAAATTTCTCGCCGATCTCTTCTAAAGAGTGTGGCGCGGTGCTGTTTAAACCGAAGAACAGTACTAACACTTGTTTTTCGCGTTCAGCTAAAATACCTAATGAACGTTTGATCTCCTGAGATAGTGAATCTGTGATCAGGTCATTATCTGTACCTGCATCGCCGCTTTGTAAAACATCTAACAAGGTGTTTTCTTCGCCGGTGATGAAAGGTGCATCTACCGATACGTGGCGGCCAGCATTTGATAATGCATCCGAAATTTTATCAGCAGTTGTTTCCAGATCCTCAGCCATTTCTTCAGGCGTTGGTTCGCGTTCAAATTGCTGCTCTAATTTAGAGTGCGATTTACGTATTTTACTTAACGAACCTACCTGGTTTAATGGTAAACGCACAATTCTTGATTGCTCTGCAACTGCAGAAAGAATTGATTGACGGATCCACCATACAGCGTATGATATAAATTTGAAACCTTTGGTTTCATCAAAACGCCTTGCGGCTTTTATCAATCCTAAGTTACCTTCGTTAATAAGGTCGCCCAAGGTTAAACCTTGGTTTTGGTATTGTTTTGCTACCGATACCACAAAACGCAAATTCGTTTTGGTAAGGCGTTCTAAAGCTGCCTGGTCGCCCTCGCGGATCTTTTGGGCCAGAATAACTTCTTCCTGCGCAGTTATCAAATCTACCTTTGCAATCTCACTTAAATACTTGTCAAGTGATTGTGATTCGCGGTTGGTAATCGATTGGGTTATCTTTAGTTGTCTCATATTATTCCTGCAAAGGTACTGAAAGTTATGTTGACTGAAGGTAAATTAATGAGATCCAGGTAAATTAGTAAAAAATTATTCCGAAACTCGCTGTTTGCATCTGTTACGTTTACCTATATTTAATGTTATAAGTTAAACGCCAGTCATTTTGTTTATATTCAAATACGTACTGTTAACGCATATTTCCGCTATAAAGTACCTAAGTTTATACGGATATTGTAACATTATAGTTTGTAAAATGAATAATACATTTAATAGGCATCATTTACACAATATGGTTGCGTTACCGCTTATTTATCCTGCTTAAAAGCAGCCGGTTGTATCCTGCTGTTTCGATTTATGTCATCATTCCCTCTAAAAAAACCACTTTCGGTAAAATGATCGTGGTTATAAAAATCAACCCAATCATCAACTGTAGTCAAAACCACGTTTTCCTCAATAATATCGCGGATACGCATTTCATATTCTGGTGTTACCAGGCCCGGCACATATTTAGGCAATTCGTTTAATTGTTTTTCGGTAATGTTGGTCAGGATAACCTGGTCCTCGGTTTCGTCCAGCTTGGATAAGCCAATGGGTATTAAAACCTGGTAAGGGTTTTCCAGCATCAGCGTGTTTATTTCCATATCGATAATGAGATAGCGCACTTTACGGCTTTCGGGATCGAATAATACATCATCCACATCACCAATTTTTTCGCCCTGCTCGTTCATAACCTCCCAGTCGGTTATGTCCGGTTCGCCGGGAACTATTTCAAAATCACTGTTTTTCAGCTCTTCCATGTTCATACTTCGATTAATTAAATTGATATTTAAACAACTTTAAAACAGTAACTATGTTTCAATAATATGTCAAAACGAAAAAAGCCTACCGATAAGGAACTGAAATCGGCATTGGAGTTTACGCATACCCGTACCGATAACTTTTCGGTTGTCACTACCAATATATTAGGAAGCATGACCTTCCTGATCAGCAGTCTGGTGTTTTTCACGATCTGGATAGGCTGGAATTTAGTTTCGAGCCATCCGTTTGATCCGTTCCCATTTCCGGTGTTGGATATGGTTGTATCGCTGTTTGCCATTGTGTTATCTGTAACCGTGCTTATCAACCAAAACAGGCAAGGGCATATGGAAAAGGTGCGCAGCCAGGTAGAGTTTGAAGTAAATGTTCGTGCCGAAAACGAAATTACCGTAATGCTGAACATGTTACACGAAATACATAAAAAGCTGGGTTTAAAGGTAGAAATTGATAAGGAACTGGAAGAAATGAAGGAGGTTATTGATGTGAAGCAGATACACCAGGTTATTGATAAGAGCGAATTAGGTGGTAAAGGCGAATGATATTGCAGTGCTAACCAGCCATAGGATAGTTATTATTAGCTGTTTAAGTTATCCGCATTATAAATGTTAACACTTATTAACACTATTTTTAAAAACCCTTTCCACATATACATTTTTTCCCTTACATTTGCGGGCTAATTGTTGCTCAGTGAAATCGCTTAGGATATATGCTATACCTTTTACAGGTTTAAAGTTAGGTAAGCACCAATTTGAGTTTGATGTTACAGATAGTTTTTTTGATGAGTTTGATTACTCGCTAGTAAAAAAAGGCAATCTGAAATGTGTTGTTGACTTAGAAAAACAGGAAACATTAATTATCCTGAATTTCCACATCACCGGCCACATCGATTTAAATTGCGACCGTTGTTTAGCGCCATATCCGCAGTTTATGGATATAAAAGAGCAACAGATCGCTAAGTTTAGCGAGGAAGAAATTGACGAAGATGAAGAGATCATCACGTTGGGCAAAAGTGATCACGAGATCAACATAGCCCCGCTGATCTACGAATATATAAACGTATCGGTGCCTTTTATAGCCACTTGTGGTGACGAAGGAAACACTGAATATTGTGATAAAGAAATGCTGGATAGCCTTAACAAGCTATCAGTTAATAATGAACAAACTGAGACGGTTGACCCACGGTGGGAAGCGCTCAAAAAAATTAAATAAGATTAATAAAATAAGTTATGCCACATCCAAAGCGCAAAATATCCAAATCAAGAAGAGATAAACGCAGGACTCATTACAAAGCAGTTGCTCCATCTTTAACAACTTGCAGCACTACCGGCGCGGTACACTTGCCACACAGAGCATACACTGTTGATGGTAACGTTTACTACAACGGTAAATTACTGATTGAGAAAGCAGCTGTAGCCTAAGTAATTTTCTACAAATGAAGATCGGCTTAGATATTATGGGGGGTGATTTCGCTCCCGAAGCGGCCGTTTTAGGCGCGATTTTGGCTCATAAAGCCTTGTCCGGCCCAAAGCTTGTGCTTATAGGTGATAAGGACAGCGCTATAAAAATTCTTCAGGAAAATAACTATAGCCCCGATAATTTCGAGTTTGTACACACAACCGAGGTTATTGGCATGGGCGAACATCCCACAAAAGCCATCGTTCAAAAGCCCGACTCTAGTATTAGTGTCGGCTTTAAACTGTTGAAAGAGGGTGCCATTCAGGCATTTTCTTCTGCCGGTAATACCGGTGCTATGTTGGTGGGTTCGATGTTTAGCATCAAAGCTATACCGGGTGTGTTGCGCCCGTCTATCACTTCCATTGTTCCGCAGGTTAAAGGCGGCCTGGGCATTTTGCTTGATGTTGGCGCTAATGCCGATTGCAAGCCCGATATGCTGGTGCAGTTTGCCATGTTAGGTTCATTATATGCCGAGTATGTTTACAAAATTGCTAACCCAAGGGTTGGTTTGGTAAACATTGGCGAGGAAGAAGAAAAAGGCAACATCCTTACCCAAGCTACATTCCCACTGTTAAAGGCAGCCAGCCATCTTAACTTTGTTGGCAATGTGGAGGGCCGCCATCTGTTTGATGATGTGGCCGATGTAATGGTTTGCGACGGCTTTACCGGCAATACCATTATTAAACTTTCAGAATCATTTTACGAAATTGCGCGGCAGAAAAACATCAAGGACAAGTTTTTTGATATGTTTAATTACGAGCAATATGGTGGTAGCCCAATATTAGGGGTTAACGGCGCTGTGGTTGTAGGCCACGGAATTTCGCCGCCCGAGGCTATTAAAAACATGGTACTTTTATCAAAAACAGTTTTTGAAAGCGGTGTGATCGAAAAGATCACCCAGGCGTTTCAATAAAAAATATATATATGAGTAAAATTCATGCGGCTATTACTGCTGTAAACGGTTACGTTCCTGAATATATTCTAACAAACGACGAGCTCGCAACAATGGTTGATACCAACGACGAGTGGATTGTGAGCCGCACAGGCATCAAAGAGCGCCGCATACAAAAAGGCGAAGGCCTGGGCACATCAGATATGGCTGTTCCTGCTGTTGAAGGCTTACTAAAAAAACGCGGCATCAGCGCCGATGAGATCGACCTGATCATCTTTTGTACTACCACACCCGATATGCCTTTCCCGGCAACAGCAAATATTTTAGGCGATAAGATCGGCGCGAAAAACGCCTGGGGCTTTGATTTGCAAGCAGCTTGCTCGGGCTTTGTATTTGGTTTAACAACCGGTGCGCAGTTTATCGAAAGCGGAAAACATAAAAAAGTGCTCGTGGTTGGTGCCGACAAAATGTCGTCGATGGTGGATTATCAAGACCGTGCAACCTGTATTATTTTTGGTGATGGCGCTGGTTGTGCTTTGCTTGAACCGAATACTGAGGGTTACGGGTTGATCGACTCCGTACTGAAAAGCGATGGCTCTGGTATCCCTTACCTGCACCAAAAAGCAGGCGGATCAATAAAACCGGCAAGCCATGCTACTGTTGATGCCCGTGAACACTATGCTTATCAGGAAGGACAAGCCGTATTTAAATTCGCGGTTACCAATATGGCCGATGTTGCTGCCGAAGTAATGGAGCGCAACAATTTAAAATCAGAAGATATCGCGTGGTTGGTACCGCACCAGGCCAACAAGCGTATTATTGATGCAACCGCAAACCGTACAGGCGTGCCTGCGGAAAAGGTGATCATCAATATTGAAAAATATGGTAATACCACCAATGCTACCATTCCATTGTGTTTATGGGAGTGGGAAGACAAGTTTAAAAAAGGCGATAATTTATTATTCGCGGCTTTTGGCGGCGGCTTTACCTGGGGCTCTCTTTTATTAAAGTGGGCATATTAAATTGATGTGGAAATGTGCGGATATGCAGATATGCAAATGACGTACAGCTTTACATATTTATACGAACATTATTAAAACTGTTTTGTTAAAAAAACAGTACAACTAATTATAAACGCATTAATTTAATTGAGCAGTTGCACAATTAGTAATAATCTGCACATTTGCACATTCGCATAGCTGCACATTTAAAATACTTGTACATCTGCACATAAAATATAGTAACTTTAACTAAAACCAATTCAATTCCTCAGCATGGACATTAAACAAATACAAGACCTAATTCGCTTTGTTGCCAAATCTGGAGTAAACGAAGTTGCTATTGAGCAGAATGAGTTTAAAATTACAATTAAAACTAACCAGGCCGCTACAATTGTAAATGCAACTGTACCTTATGCCCAGCCTTTAGCTGCTGCTGCCGCGCCTGCACCGGTTGATCCGATTGCTCATGTTGCCGCGCCTGTTGCCCCTGCTGCAGATGACACTTCAAAGTACATCACTGTTAAATCTCCGATGATCGGTACTTTCTACCGCTCAGCAAGCCCCGATAAACCAATGATGGTTAATGTTGGCGATGAGATAAACACGGGTACTGTATTGTGCATTATCGAAGCCATGAAATTGTTTAACGAGATCGAATCTGAAGTATCAGGCCGTATTGTTAAAATTTTGGTTGATAACGCATCACCTGTTGAATACGATCAACCTTTATTTTTGGTTGAGCCTAAATAAGTATTGTCCTTTTAAAGGATGAATTACATCTGCTTATTGATTCTATAATTTCATTTAGTTCTTTTAAACAAACAGCTATGACATCAATAACCGTAGATGATGTAAAAAACGATCAAACTATGTTTAAAAAAATATTAATAGCTAACCGCGGTGAAATTGCCTTGCGAATTATTCGTACCTGTAAAGAAATGGGCATTAAAACCGTAGCTGTATATTCTACCGCCGACCGCGACAGCCTGCACGTACGTTTTGCCGATGAGGCAGTTTGTATTGGCCCGCCCGCAAGTCGCGATTCTTACTTAAATATCCCCAACATCATATCTGCTGCCGAGCTTACTAACGCCGATGCTATCCATCCGGGTTATGGGTTTTTGTCTGAAAATGCAAAGTTTTCAGCTATTTGCGCAGAATACGGGATCAAATTTATTGGCGCAACCGCTGCGCAGATCAACTCTATGGGCGATAAAGCTTCGGCTAAAGAAACCATGAAAAAAGCTGGCGTACCAATTGTACCAGGTTCCGAAGGTTTGTTGCAAAGCGTAAAAGAAGGTATCTCGATCGCTAAAAAAATAGGTTATCCTGTTATACTAAAAGCTACTGCCGGTGGTGGCGGCCGTGGTATGCGTATTGTTTGGAAAGATGAAGAATTTGAAGGTGCCTGGGATTCGGCCCGTGCAGAATCTGGTGCTGCATTCGGAAACGACGGCATGTATCTGGAGAAATACGTTCAGGACCCCCGTCACATCGAAATACAGGTAGTAGGCGATCAATATGGCAAAGTTTGCCATTTATCTGAACGCGATTGCTCAATCCAACGCCGTCACCAAAAATTGGTTGAGGAATCTCCTTCACCGTTTATGACCGAAAAACTGCGTAAAAAAATGGGCGAGGCAGCCATCAAAGGTGCTAAAGCGGTTAAATACGAAGGAGCAGGAACGGTAGAGTTTTTGGTTGACAAAGACCGCAACTTCTACTTTATGGAGATGAATACCCGTATCCAGGTAGAGCATCCGGTGACCGAAGAGGTGATCAACTTTGACTTAATAAAAGAACAAATTAAGGTTGCCGCAGGCATCCCGATATCGGGCAAAAACTACGAGCCGACTATGCATGCCATAGAGTGCCGTATTAATGCCGAAGATCCGTTTAATAACTTCCGCCCTTCACCGGGTAAGATCACTAATTTCCACTCGCCGGGTGGCCACGGTGTGCGTATAGATACACACGTGTACACAGGTTATGTTATTCCGCCTAACTACG
>Ga0302222_10000631_pt1 | contig 19418 bp, 14 predicted proteins | sample II_Palsa_E2_2_FD_194570 | JGI IMG/M metagenome (GOLD analysis project Ga0302222, IMG submission 194570) | Peat permafrost microbial communities from Stordalen Mire near Abisko, Sweden - II_Palsa_E2_2 | ecosystem: Environmental > Terrestrial > Soil > Palsa > Peat permafrost | place: Sweden... | reverse complement strand
GCGCCAAATTGAATTCGATCCATCATCGCTTACCATAAGCGAGCCGTCCTTTGCCACCGCGACGCCTACCGGCCGGCCCCAGGCGTTTCCTTCGGGGGTCACAAAGCCGGTGAGGAAATCTTCGTACTCGCCGCTTGCATGTCCGTCTTTCAGCGGGACAAAAATTACTTCGTAGCCAGTTCGCACGGATCGATTCCAGGACCCGTGTTCCGATGCAAAAATACTTTCGCGGTACTCTTGCGGAAATTGTTGTCCTCCATAAAACGTCAGCTCGAGCGAAGCATTGTGCGGCTCGAGCAGCACGTCCGGAATGATGGTTTTATCTTTCAATTCCGGATGCTTGCCTTTGAGCCTCGGATCTTCGTTACCCCCGATGTAATACCAGGGCCAGCCATAGAAGCCGCCTTCTTGGACATGCGTGATGTAATCGGGCGGAAGATTGTCGCCCAGATCATCTCGCTCGTTGACCGATGTCCAGAGCACCCCGGTTTGTGGATCAACAGCGATCCCTACCGGATTGCGGATCCCCGACGCGTACACGCGCAGGTCCGAGCCGTCCGGATTGGCCACGAGAACGTTGGCTCTGTGATACTCGCTGGAATCCGTGTCGGTGTCCGCGATGTTACCGTGCGAGCCCACTGCCACAAACAACTTCTTCCCGTCGAGCGAAAACGCCAAATCGCGGGTCCAATGTCCCCCGCCGCCCAGGTGCCCGGCGCCGCTGGGAATTTTTGCGATTACGGTTTCTTGCGAACCCCGGGCTTTCAAATCTCCGTTTTCATAGGGGAAGCGCACGACGGAGTCCGTATCGCCGATGTAAAGAAACTTGGGATTCGGCCCCGGAGGATAAAAAGCAATGCCGAACGGACGGTTCAGCCTGGTCGCGAAGGTCTCCGTTGTCTCGGGCTTCCCGTCCTTGGTAATTCCGCGGAAAACGAGCACACGGCCGGCAGCGCTTTCCGCCACAAAAAGATCGCCGTTGGGCGCAGCGCGGATCAATCGAGGGTTAACGAGCTTCTCAGCATAAAGTTCTACTTTGAAACCCGATGGGGCCTGCGGCCATGCGCCCGACGGCCGGGATACAACTCGCGGCCCGTTATCGGCGGATTCGGTTGCGTAGGGCTTAGGCAAATCCGAGGGAGTGATGTGGTGAATTTTTCCGGGACTTTCCCCGCGAAAATCCGTAAACGGACTTTTGTCATCAATCGGAGCTGCCAGGAAGTGCGCTTCGCGTGCGGAGGTTGCCGCACGATGCATGACAACCAAAATGATCGCCGCGAACAAAAGTACTAGAAAACCTCGATAGAAAAGTCTCATCGATGATTCCTTCGGGCTAGCTGCTCCCTTTCGATGCTGGTGCGGCCGGAGGTTGTTGAGCCGGAGGCGGCTGAGCGACCTGGACTTCTTCGCCGGCCACCAATGAATCGGGTGGATCTACAATCACATATTCCTGGCCCGTCAGCCCAGAAACTACCTCAACCTCACCGCCGAAATCGCGTCCGAGAGTGATCGGTATCAAAGTGGCGCGCTTGCCGTCCTGCACCGTCGCAATCTGCAAGCCAGCGGAGCGAAAGATAAGCACATTTACCGGCAGAATATATGCGGGCGTGGACTCCGGAAGCTTCAGGTGAACTTCGGCAAAAGCTCCGGGAAGAAGTTCACCCGTCGGATTCTTGACGTCCACTTCCACGCGAAGAGTGCGCGAGGACAGGTCAATCGCATTTGCGGTGCGCACAAGTTCGCCTTTAAAACTCCTTCCGGGAAATTGCGCGAGCGTGAGATCAGCCGTTAGTCCGGGTTTGGCCGCGGGCGAATACTGCTGCGGAACGTCGATATAAACACGCAGCGTCGACGTCGCGGCCATATGAAAGAGTTCTTTTGCGGGCCCTCCGGATCCGGAATCGATGAGTTGCCCCACATCGGTCTGGCGCGCCGTAATCACACCATCAAAAGGCGCGTATATTTTATTGAATGCGAGCGTGTCCGCGAGCCGCTGGACGTTGGACTGCGCGGAAGCGACCATCGCTTGCTTCGCTTCGAAATCTCCGTGCGCGTTATCGACGTCCTGCTTCGAGACTGCATCAGTATTCTTGAGGCCCTCGTATCGCTGCTCGGTGAGCTTGGAGAGATTCAGGTTCGCCTGCGCTGTGTTCAGGTCCGCGCGCGCCTGCTGCAGCTGCTTGTCTATCTCGGGCGTGTCTATCTCGGCCAACAACTGGCCCGATTTCACGTGTGCCCCCATATCGAAGTTCCACTTCCTCAAATAGCCGGTCGTGCGCGCGTATATCGGCGCATCCGTGAAGGGCTGCATGTCGCCTGGAAGTACGATCTCCTGCTGGGGCGCTCCGCGCTTCGGATGTATCACCACGACGGTCGGGACCGCTTGCTCGTGAGTCTCCGTGCGCAGAGCCGCGCGAGCCTTCAGGCGCGGCACCACACCCGCAATCACGATGCCCGCTACGATGATCACGGCCAGAATCGCGATCACCACACCATGCCCCGAACCCGGCGGCGGTGTAGCAACCGCAGCGCGTTCTCCGGCCTGCGGGGCTTGCTTCTCTGAGCTGTCAGTCATTGCACCTTCTTCCCGTAACCATTAGACGAAAGTGGACGCTCGCACGACTCATCCAGCCTGTGCCGCCTTTCTCTGCGCGCGCATTCCGTGCACGATGCTGAAAAACACGGGCACGAAGAAAAGCGTCGCCACGGTGGCGAATAGCAGGCCCCCGATCACGGCCCGTCCCAACGGCGCGTTCTGCTCCCCGCCCTCTCCCAGCCCCAGCGACATGGGCAGCATTCCGATGATCATAGCCAAGGCCGTCATGATAACCGGCCGGAACCTCGTGAAGCCTGCCTCCAACGCTGCCTCCGCAGCCGTCCTGCCTTCATCGAGCCGTTCTCTCGAAAAGCTCACTACAAGAATGCTGTTCGCGGTGGCCACGCCCATACACATGATGGCGCCGGTCAAGGCCGGCACGCTAACAGTCGTTCTGGTAATGAAGAGAAACCATACGATTCCCGCCAGCGCTGCAGGTAGCGCGGTGAGAATGATAAAGGGATCGAGCCAGGACTGAAAGTTAACAACGATGAGTAAATAAACGAGGACGATCGAAAACGCAAGCCCCCACAGCAAGCCGGAAAACGATGCTTGCATCGTCGCGATCTGCCCCCGCACGATAATCTGTGAACCGCGCGGCAAATCCTTCTTGCTGCGATCGATGATCGGAGCAATTTCCCGCGCGACCGCGCCGAGGTCGCGCCCCTGCACCGCGCCAAAGATATCTATAACCGGCAACACGTTGTAGTGCGAGACCACGCCCATCTCCGCGCCCCGGCTGAAGGAAGCCAGACTCGCCATAATCTCGGGCGGGGCTTTTGGATTCGGGCCGGTTACCGGAATATTTTCGAGATCCTGCAGCGTGTCCACGCGGTACTGCGGGGTTTGCGTGGCAATGTTATAGCTCACTCCTGTTTTCGGATCGAGCCAGAAGGTAGGTGCAGTTTGAAAACTGCCGCTGAGCGAAATCAGAAGGTTATTCGCGACGTCGCGTTGTGTGTACCCGATTTGCTGCGCCTTGGTGCGATCCACATCGATATGCAGCTTAGGCTGGTCAAACGCCTGCTGGATTCGCAGGTCCGTCGTTCCGGAAACGAACTTCAGTTGGTTCATCAGGTTGTCCGCGAACTCGCGGTCACCAGTCAAATTTCTTCCAACGATCTGAATATCGATCGGAGCGGGAAGTCCGAAGTTCAATATCTGGCTGACCATGTCCGCGGGCAGGAAATAAAAAGTGACGCCGGGAAAATCATGCCCTAGTTTCGCGCGAAGTTCATGGACGTATTTTTCCGTGGGGCTGTGATCTTTCGACAGTTCCACCAGGATATCCGCGTCACCCGACCCGATAGGCGCGGAGTTGCTGTAAGAGAGATTAAATCCGCTGTAAGGCAACCCGATGTTGTCGATGATGGTGGCCAATTGCTTTTCGGGAATCAGCCGGCGCATTTCGTCGTCGACACGCTGGCAGAGCGCGGCCGTTTCCTCGATGCGGGTGCCCGTCGGAGCTCGCAAGTGCAGCTTGAATTCGCCGCTATCCACCGCCGGGAAGAAATCCTGGCCAACCATGGGCAGCAGGGCAAAAGACAACACGCAGGCCGAGAAAAAACAGATCACAAACACTTTACTGTGACGGACGCAGGCGTCCAGCAGTCGATGGTAACGCTCTCGTAGGGCCTCGAACGCGACTTCGAATCGCTGCTGAATCCGCACGAAAGGATTGCCTGATTTCGGGGTTTCCTCGCGGCTCTCTACGATCTGTGCGACGAGCAGGTATTTGGCCATGGTAGGCACAAGCGTGCGCGAGAGCAGATACGACGCGAGCATCGCAAATGAAACCGCTTCGGCCAGAGGCACGAAAAGATAGCGCGCGACACCCGATAGGAAAAACATCGGCACGAACACGATGCAGATGGAAAGCGTGGACACCAGCGCGGGCACCGCGATCTGCTGGGCGCCATCCAGAATGGCCTGGACGATTTCCTTGCCCTGATCGATGTTGCGGTTGATGTTCTCGATCTCGACCGTCGCGTCGTCCACCAAAATTCCGACGGCAAGGGCCAGGCCGCCGAGCGTCATGATGTTAATAGTCTGGCCGATTGCGCTCAATACGATGATCGAGGTAAGGATCGAAAGGGGAATCGACACGGCAATGATCAGCGTGCTGCGCCAGCTCCCCAGGAAAACCAGGATCATGAAGCCGGTAAGACACGCGGCTATGATGGCTTCGCGAACCACTCCCTGAATCGATGCGAGAACGAAAATGGACTGGTCCGAAAGTGGTTTGATTTCGAGTTGCGGAGGAAGGCCGGCCTCTATCTGCGGCAGCAATGCCTTAATACCGGAAATAATGTCAAGCGTCGAGGCGTCTCCATTCTTTTGAATGGACATCAGAGACGCACGTTTCCCATCGACGTTGACAATATTCGTCTGCGGCGGAAAACCATCTCGGACATGAGCGACGTCTCGGACATAAATCGTGCTGGTTCCCACCGTCTTTATCGGCAGATTATTGATTTCGTCCACCGTGGTGGGCGCACCATTCATGTCCACTTGGTACTCGAAGGTACCGATCTTGGCCGTGCCCGCCGGAAGAATCAGGTTCTGCACGCTGATGGCATTCACCACGTCGAGCGGCGAGAGCCCCTTGGACTGCAGGGCGCTCGTGTCCAGATCCACTTGAACCTGCCGCTGCTTGCCGCCGTAGGGGTACGGAATCGCCACTCCGGAAATGGTCACCAGCCCCGTGCGCAGAAAATTCAAGCCGATGTCGCCTAATTGCTGCTCGGATAATCCCTTGCCGGAGAGAGCCAGTTGGAGAATGGGCACCGTGGATGCATTGTAGGTGATGATGAAAGGCGGCGTGGTTCCCGGAGGCAAGGTCCGCACGATGGGCTGCGAGATTGCCGTGACTTGCGCTATGGCGTTCGCGACTTGTACGCCTTGATGGAAAAAGATTTTCACCACCGCGATGCCGGCTAGCGATTGCGATTCAACGTGCTCGATGTCGTTGACCGTGGTGGTAAGCGATCTCTCATAGTTAAAAATAATCCGGTTGGACATCTCCTCCGGCGATAGTCCCGTGTAGTTCCAGATCACGCTGACTACCGGAATATCAATATTCGGAAAGATGTCCGTGGGCGTCCGCAGGATGGCGACCGGCCCCAGGATCAGCAGCAAAATCGACGTGACCACGAACGTATAAGGCCGGCGTAAGGCTAATCGAACTATCCACATTCAGCGTTCCCCAAAATCCCCGGAAAGATTACGTTTCTCCTGCGCGTGCCACAGCATACCGCGGCAGCATTCTTGATTGCACGCCAGACTTCAAATCCGTTGTTGCACGGCGAAGCTCCGCCGCGCGCTTGTGAATGGTTCATGCTCACTTGCAATTTAGACGGTCTCGATACTTTTCAGGTTACTCACAAAGTCGAAACCAGATCCGCGCTTCGCACATCTCATAAGTTGTTAGTAAACGGCCCCAACGCTTCGGCGTTCTCGATTTTTGGCCGCAACTTTTGGGCCCGAAATGGGTTTAATTAGGCCACTGACGGAAGATGCCCGGCCCCGCAATCAGGATGCAGAAATCGTGTTGCGGCCAGCCCCGGACAAATAGGAGTTCCGATGCCGGCTATAGTGATAGTGCTTCTGTTTCAAGTTGTTTTCCTGCTCGCAATTATCGGGACAATTCTGGTTCCCATTTTGAGCCTGGGTCGCGCGTTTTGGAAAGGCAATCGCGGCCAATCTGAGGTTTGGGATTCGGCGAGCCATCATTCACATCTGCGCGGGCGCATTGCGGACATCTCGTCCCAAGAGTAATCGGCGCGGAATCGGACCGCCGTTCTCTAGGCACGCAGTTTGAGCCGTAGTACGAAAGTACTCTTTTGAGGAAAATAGGTTCCTCGCTTTTCGAAATGGTCCGCTTGCTCTGAAAACCGCTCGCGGACAGTCCCCGTTCATTAAACCGCGCCCCCGCAGAGACTTCCATCCCCCAAAGCGCTCTAGAATCGGGCCAAATTCAGGTTGGCAGGAATGGCGAAATGATTGCATAATCATCAACGACGCAGGTGCCCAGCAATTTCACTCTGCCGTCAAACCAGGGGAGATGGAGAAGGACCAGAAAAAAGAGGTAAGTTCCGCCTACAAGACTGACTTCCGCCGTGCAGCCGCGCTAGCAGTTTTGCTCCTGGAGAGCCTTCTAGTTTCGTTCGCCTTCACCCCAGGCCCGCGCAACCCACTCGAATCCACCCGTGCATCGCTGCGCCCATCATCTTTCCTGACCTCTGAACTCTCGAGCCCGGAACTTTCCGACAGGTCGGACCTATCGCGTCCCATGTACCCCTACTCCGTGATTCCCGGCGGCATCGAAAGTTCCGCCGAATTGCGCAATGCGATGGCCCACGATCCCGTTGTCGCCGACCACTACGCGAAATTTAATTTGGCCGCAGCGCAGTTCGTGCGCTTGAACGAAAATCACGCCGTCTACGTTTCCTACCGCGTGGGCAATCGCGTTTTTTGGACCAGGAAGCCATTGAATCTCTTGAAGGGCGAAACTCTTATCACCGACGGTGAGCATATGGCCAGAACTCGCTGCGGCAATCAGATTTCAGAGGTGCCTGTTGCTCCCGCAGGCGCTCTCCCAGAAGAAGCTGAGGTGCTCGCGGGCCCTCCGGTTTTGGTCGCTGAGAACAGCCCGCCCCCGGAATTGCCTTTGACCGTTCCGCCGGCGTCTGAGATTCCCCCCGTCGCGCCCACACCGCCCGGACCCGGTGGCGGAATCTTCATCCCGCCAAGTCCCCCAATCCTGGGTGGCGGAGTCTCCCCCACAACTCCGATCACACCGCCGGTGCCGGAGCCGAACATGATGCTGATGCTGGCAGTCGGCCTAGCCGGAATCTGGGTCTTAGCGCGACGCTGAAGGCTCGCGAATCTCCTGGCACGCTCGACGCGGAGATGATTCCTCTTTGCTATGCAATCTGTCTTGGCTTTATGGGTGGGCCACGAGCGCGGCAATCACCACATTGGCCCGAGGTGTACCCAAGCCCGTGACATAATCGTACCCCGTAGATGCATCGCAAACGAGCCCGCAGGATCCGTTGTCACCTTGGGTGACCGGAAAAAAATACTCGCCCAGATTTGACTTCCCGGAAGCGTAAAGCGCCGCATCTGTGCCGGTCAGATTCGCTTTGCGTGATGCGGCGCGCATGGAATTCGCGATCGCCACTAAAGCGGCCCATTGAGGCGCCGTAGCACTGGTCCCGCCTACCTGGAACCATCCGCCGGCTCCGTTGATCCCCACCGAGTCATACACCGCATAGCCCGTGCCGGGATTCGCGTTGTAAGCGACATCCGGAACTCCACGAACGCCGCGTCCATCGTCGGGAATTACGAACTGGGCCTGAAAAAGCGGCTCGTGTTCGACGGTGCTCAAGCCGCCGCCGCTTCCGCTCCAGGCAGTTTCGCTCAGGTAGTTTCCGTTCGCATCCAGCGTGAGCGATGTGCCGCCCACTCCAATCACATCCGGCGAAGCTGCCGGGTAGCCGACTCCCGTGCCGCTGTCGCCCGAGGCCGCAAGAAAAGTCACTCCGTTTGTAACGAAATGGTTGTCGAGACTCCGTTCGCCTGAAGACTCTCCCGCGGACCAACTCATGGAAACCACCGAGGCTCCATTGCGAACGGCTACATCCACGCCCTTGACCAGATCGCTCAGACTGTTGCTGGCGGCTTCCACCAGAACGATTCTGGCTTTCGGCGCGATGGCGTGCGCCCACTCGATATCCAGCGATATTTCCACCGACCAGTTTGCATTCGCCGCCGGACGGTGCCCGGTTGCATATACCTTGCTGAAGAGTCCGTTCGCAGTGGTGGCCGCAGGCAACGAGTACTCGCTGCTGAATACGCCTAAATCGGATTCGGCATTGGCGTCGTCGTAGGCATCCACGATCGCGATGGTTTGTCCTGTGCCTTGGTTCGCCACTTGATCGAAGCCATAGGCGTGGCGGATCTGCGCAGGCGCAAACGCGTAATAAGGCGGGCTGGCGAGGTTGTCACTCGTGATTTGATGAATTACATAGGGCGCACGCATGAAGCTGATCGGTTGCTGCCCGCCGTCGCTCACCGGCAGCGGCAAGTACATCCCCTCCTGCGCCCTAACTGGCCCGCAGAAGATGGAAGCCATCGCTAGAATCATCAAGCTGCGTGCGGAATTTCGAAGCCCCTGATTTAACATTTTGAATCCCCCGTTCGGTGGTCCCTTATTGGTTTGGGACGCCCATGCCAACTTCCCTGACTTGCAAGGCGAGATTACCGTCGGGGACGTAGTACTGCCTATGGCCCGGAGGTTTCAAACATCTGGTACGAAAGTCTAGAGTTTTTATTGTTCCACAGCGGAACAGTTGAGGAAGGCGAAACAAAAGCAAACTCAATCCAGGGGGAGGCCGACGTAGTTTTCAGCCAGGGTCTGCGACGCAGCCCGCGAACCGGTGACGTAATCGAGCTCGGCCAGCTGCCTTCGCTGATCGAACTCGTTTTCATCGGGGAAGCGGTGGAGCATCGAAGTCATCCACCAGGAAAAGCGTTGCACCTTCCATACGCGCCGCAAGCAGGTTGCGGAGTAGGCCTCGAGCAGGTCGCGGCGCCCGGACGCATAGAACTCCGCGATTGCCCGGGCCAGGACCCGAACGTCCGCAACCGCCAGGTTGAGCCCTTTGGCCCCGGTCGGCGGCACGATGTGCGCGGCGTCGCCGGCGAGGAAGAGATTACCGGCTTGCATCGGCTCGACCACAAAACTCCGCATCCCTGTGACGCCTTTCTGAAGAACGCGCCCTTCCGTGAGCGTCCAGCCTTCGCTGGATGCGAGCCTAATCTGAAGCTCCCTCCATATCCTCTCGTCCGGCCATCCGTCTATATCCTCATCTGGCGCGCACTGGAGGTAAAGACGGCTAATCTGCGGCGAACGCATGCTGAGCAGCCCAAATCCGCGTTCGTGATAGGCGTAGATGAGTTCTTCGGACGAAGGAGGCGCCTGCGCCAAAATGCCCAGCCACGCAAAAGGATAAACTCGATCGTAAAATGTCAGCACGCCCGGCGGCACGGACGACCGGCACACTCCGTGGAAGCCGTCGCATCCCGCGATGAAATCACAGACGAGTTCCTGCGGCTGGCCGTCCTTGCGAAATCGGATTGTGGGCTTGGCGGACGCCTTCGCGGCATCGAAATCGTGGATGCTCGTTTCATCCGTCTCGAACCACACCTGCCCGCCGGCCGCAAGCCGCGCGTTCACCAGATCCTTAATCACCTCAGACTGCGCGTAAATCGTGATTGCTTTCCCTCCGGTGAGTTCCTTGAAGTCGATGTGATGCGTGCGGCCAGAAAAGCGTAGGTTCACGCCATAGTGAACTAGGCCTTCCTTGCGCATTCGCTCGCCAACGCCCAGTTCATTCAGCAGATCCACGGTCCCCTGTTCCAGCACTCCGGCACGCACGCGCTCTTGGCAGTATTCCCGGCTGCGGGATTCAACTACCACAGACTCAATGCCCTGAAGGTGCAGAAGCTGCGAGAGGACTAGGCCTGCGGGTCCCGCTCCGACGATCCCAACTTGCGTGCGCATTTGTTTCCCGTGGAACATCCCTGAAAGCTTGGACGGCCAAGCTGCGAATGTTACCATGCGCCCTTGCCTTTGCGATTTGCAGGCGTAACGGGACGTGCAAGATGTTTGTGAGTCAGAAAAATTTAGTCGTCGAGTGGGGGCACTGCGATCCCGCGGGCATCGTATTCTTTCCGCAATATCTAGTCTGGTTCGACGACTGCATGACGGCGTTATTCGCCGACGCTGGAATGCCCCTGGGAGAGCTCTTCAAAAAACACAGAGTAATCGGAGCTCCCATCGTGGACCTGCGCGCTCGTTTTCTTGTTCCCTCGACGTTCGGCGACAATTTACTCGCCGAGTCTCAGGTCACTGAGTTCGGGAAAAGTAGTTTCGTCATCCAGCACCAAATCTTTAAGGCCGGCGCGCTTGCGGTCGAGGGGTTCGCCACCCGGGTGTGGACCGGCGCCGATCCTCATGATCCAGGCAAAATGAAATCCCGCCCGTTGCCTGCCGAGGTCATCGAGCGTCTTTCCGCCGCGAACGCCGTGGGAATCAAACGCAAGAGCTGACCGGCATGCTACAACAGGCGTTAGGTCAATTGCATTGGTTTCGGCTTTGCCGGATCGCTGTAATCGTAAAATCCGCGTCCCGCCTTTCGCCCGTTCCATCCCGACAGGACCATGCGCTTCAGCAGCGGTGGCGCCGCGAAGCGCTTCTCCTTGAATTCGTCGAACATGATGTTGGCGATGTAAAACGTGGTGTCGTTGCCCACGAAATCGAGCAGCGCGAGCGGCCCCATGGGGTGCCCGCAGCCTAGCTTCATGGAATTGTCGATATCTTCGACCGACCCCACCCCTTCTTCCAGCGCCCTCACCGCATCGAGCAAGTAAGGCACCAGCAGCCGGTTCACGATGAAGCCTGTGCGATCCGTCGTTTGCACCGGCGTCTTCCCCAGGCGCACCCCGAACGCCACCGCTTCTTCATTCACCTTGGGGTCGGTCGCAATGGTGCGGATTACTTCCACGAGTTTCATCACCGGCACCGGATTAAAAAAGTGCAGCCCTAGAAACCGATCCGGGCGTTGGGTGAATGTAGCCATTTCCGTGATGGAGAGCGACGAAGTATTACTTGCGAATATCGCGTCCTTCGTGCAGCTCTTGTCGAGAGCGGTCCACAATTCTCGTTTCGCCGGCAATTGTTCGATGATCGCTTCGATCACCAGGTCACTGTCCTTCAAGTCTTCCAGGTTTGTTGTCCCGCTCAGGCGTCCGCGGGCCTGGTCGCGGTCCCCGGCTGTCAGCGTACCTTTATCGACCAGCCGCTGAAGATTCTTCTCGATCGATTGCAGTCCCTTGTCCACCAATTGCGGTGAAACCTCGCGCACGGTGACCTGGCATCCGGCCTGCGCCGCTACTTGCGCGATCCCCGAACCCATCAGGCCGCATCCCACCACTCCCACTTTTTCAATCGGCATGCTCATTCCTCCGGGAAAATTACTTCGTCAATGAATGGTAAAGCTGATCGCTGCTGCATCTCGGTTTCGACAAGGACTGCATGCGGACACGCCCAGCCCTGCAACGCACCCTGTCCTACGATCAATCGCGCATCAGCGGCCCGCGTCCATCTCCGCGAACACTTCCTGGGCAATGTGGAACGCGCTATTCGCAGCCGGTACACCGCAATAAATCGCGCTCTGCAGCAGGACTTCCTGTATCTCTTCGCGCGTCACATTATTATTGGCCGCCGCGCGCAGGTGCATCCGAAACTCGTCGTTGCGATTCAGCGCCACCATCATCGCCAGAGTCAAAAGACTCCGCGTGTGTCGCGTCAGCCCCGGACGCGCCCAGATTTCACCCCAGGCATAGCGCGTGATCAAATCCTGGAACGGCTCGCTGAACGAATTCTTATCCGCCTCAGCCTTGTTCACGTGCGCGTCGCCAAGCACGGCGCGACGCACTTTCATGCCCGCAGAATGCCGCTCGCGCTCATCCATCACTTTCCCTCCGGTTCGGATAGGAATTTCAGCAACGCTTCCGTGAATTGTGGCGCCGCTTCGACGTTGGAAAGGTGCGCGGAGTCGAGTTCCACATAGGCCGCGCCCGGAATCCGCTGCGCAACAAAATGCGCTTCCGCGAGAGGAATCACCGGATCAAGTGCCCCCGCGATCACGAGCGTGCGCACCTTTACACCTGCGATCGCTTGGCGCAGGTCCGCGTCTCGCAGCGCCGCGCAGCACGCGGCATAGCCTTCCGGCGGCACCTGCAGCAGCATCTGGCGCATGGATTCCACAACCTCCGGCGATTTCTTCACAAAATTATCGCTGAACCATCGCAGCACGACGGTGGTGGCAATCGCGGCCATGCCGCGTTCCTGCACATCCTTAATGCGAGCGTCCCAGATTTCCGCCGAGCCAATCCGCGCAGCCGTGTTGCAAAGCACCAGCCCTCTCATCCGATTTGTCGCGTTCACGCCGAGCCACTGCCCGATCATCCCGCCCATCGATAGCCCGCAAAAATATGCGTTTTCAATTTTGAGCGAATCGAGAAGGCCGATGACGTCCCGCCCCAGGCCTTCGATGGTGTAGGGTCCCGGCGTCATTGTCGATTGGCCGTGCCCGCGCGTATCGTAGCGAAGCACGCGGAATTTTTCGGCCAGCGCCGGCACCTGCGGGTCCCACATGGACAAATTCGTGCCCAAAGAATTCGAGAGCACCACGACCGGCGCGTTGTCCTCGCCATCGAATCGATAGGCTAAGCGCGCACCGCTAATTTCGAGAAAAGGCATGGAAAGTCACTCTCGGTGCGAAAGACTCATTTCCGATTCTTCTTACCGGACAGAACCTGCCCAATCATCTTTTCCGCCGAGCCAATGTAATTGGAAGGATCGAGCAACCGCGTGAGATCCGCCGCGGAAAGCTGCTTGCGGACCTCAGCATCTTCCATTAAAACATCCTTCAACGGCCGGCCGCTCTCGGCCGCGCGCCGACTCGCCCGCTCCATCGTCTTGTGCGCCGGCAAGCGCCCGGTTTTTTCCGCCAAAGCCACGGCCACCGCCTCGCTAAGATTTTGACCTTTGGTGATTCCAAGATTCGCCGCCATTTTATCTTCGTGAATCACGAGGCCATCCAAAATATATGTCAAGTGCGCTAGGGCACCCGCCGTTAGTGTGCAAATGTCAGGCAGCGTCTCCCATTCGGCGTGCCAGCCGCCCAATCCGCGCTCGTGTTCCTGCACCATCGAACTAAGCATCACGGAAACGAGGGCCGGCACTCGAATCGCCGCCGCCAGCACCACGGCGGAGCCCACCGGATTTCGCTTGTGCGGCATGGTGGAAGACCCACCCCGGCCCGGCGCATCGGGCTCAGCCACCTCGCCAACCTCGGTCTGTGCCATCAGAGAAATATCTCGCGCAACCTTGCCCATCGTGCCGGTGAGCAACCCGAGAATTGTCGCTGCCTCCGTGAAACGATCGCGATGCGCGTGCCAAGGCGTACTCGGAAGGCCGAGTTTCAATTCATCCGCCAACGCGGCAGCCACGTCCAGACCGCGATCTCCGAGCGCAGCCAGCGTGCCCACCGCGCCCCCGAACTGCAATACCAACACTCGCTTCCGCGCCTCCGCGATTCGCTCGCGATAGCGCTCGATTGCATCAAGCCATCCCGCCGCCTTCAGTCCAAATGTTACGGGAGGCCCTTGCTGCAGCCATGTCCGTCCCGCAACCAGCGTAGAACGGTGCTCTTTCGCGAGTCGTGTGAGTACCTCCGCTAGTTTGCCTAGATCGCGATCCAGCAAATCCATCGCGTCGCGAAGCTGCAGAACCGTCCCAGTGTCAATGGCGTCCTGGCTGGTCGCGCCCCAGTGAACGAATCCCGCCGCCTTCTCGTCCTTCCTCGCAACGAGCGCGGTCAGCGCTTTCACCATGGGGATTGCCAGGTTACCTGCGAGCGCGGCTTCCCGGGCCAGCGATTCCATATCGAACAGTTTCGCGTCACATTGGGATCGAACGGCGGGCAGAATTTTCTTGGGAGCGATTCCTGCACGCACGAGGGCGCGAGCGAGCGCAGCTTCAAAATCGAGCATCCCTTGCAGCCGGCGCTGGTCCGAAAAAATCTCTCGCATCGCCTCGCTTCTAAACAAGGGATCGAGCAATTGCGTTGGCTGCTCCGGCACTCTGATGGCTCCCTCTATTGAAATCTCTTTGCCAAGCTCGCTTGGCGAACGGCCTAAGTGTTTCGGTTACCGCCGAATCGCGCAACCTCATTCACCGCTCGAAAGGCCTGGTCGATGGCGGCATTCGTATAGGCAAAGGCCTCCGCATCCGAATTCGCTATTGAAATTCGTCCAAAGGCTTGCCGGCCGATGACGCAAGGCTGTTGGTCTTCGGGCCAATCCGGATCGTACAGCGAATTGTATTCATAAGCGTAGCCATGCGGCCAGCGGTTGACGGTGATGGCCTGTATATCGTTCGCCGGATCGAATCCGCCGGGCGAAAGAATTCGTCCGAGCTGATCCCGAATCTTCCGCTCGAAAGTCTCAAAGCGAGTCCGGTAAAGTTCCTCGCGTCCCGCTCGCTGCTGGTCGCGCACCGGGAGTCCCGGCTTGCACGGTACCGTATCCATATGGAGCAAGCAGGGCTCCGCCGGATTGCTCGGGTATTTGTAATCTCCCATGCTGACGGGGAAATCCAGGGACACCGATTCAAAGTAGCTTCCCGGGCATCGCGCCGCGCTGATGCCCAGTTTCCTGAACGGCTCCCAATTTCGCACCAGCACGTTGGTGTAAACCAGAGGTATCTTCACTCCGTATGCCAGCGCGTCCTTTTGCTTTTGCGACATCTCCGGGCACATGTAAGGAATAACCGTATTCCAGCAGGCCAGCACGCAAGCCGCGCCCCGAACCGAATGCGCCTCTCCGCCACGGATGTAAGCAATCTCAACTTCTTCTGCCGTCGCTGGGTCGCCCACGTTACGCGCCCGCACCGCCGTGCTGTTCAGCCGAATCCGAACCGGAGACGCCGGATCATCGAGCAGCGCGTAATTCATCCGCGCTGTCACGATGTCTTCCATCGTGTGGCCCGGAGCAGCGCCTGGCACGAGCGAGCGAACCAAAAGTCTCGCGATGGATGCGTTGCCGTCCGGAAAATGAAAGATGTACGGCTCGTCTTGCGTTTGCTTGGTGATCTCGAGTCCCAGTCCCGGTCCCGGTGGCCCCGATAAATCCATGCCTTGAAATCCGGGGTAGCCCAGTCCGGCCAGGTCGCCTGCCGGAACCGCATCGATGCCGACCCCGTACAGCCCGAAGGTTTCCGTTTGCCAGAACGCAATCACCGCAGGATGAACTTTCACATATTTCAGCAGATAATCTTTATAGCTCGTCCGCGCTAGTAGAACTTTTTTGTCCCGCGGCGAAACTCCCGGCAAATAATCAACTTTCTCGGTGAAGAGCCGTGCAAGGTCCTTCTGCGCTTCGGGCGGAAGCGGAGTCCTGGCTGCGAAATCCGGCCAGGAGGGCTTGCCCACATCCGGCACGAGCTTGTCCGTACCGAATGTTTCCTTATCGAAGAAAACCCCACGGGACAGCCCCACGGACTTCTCGAAGTTCCGGTCGTAATACTTGTAGAATCGCTGGACCTCTACACCCAGTTCGCGCAATAGGCCCATGGCCTCTTTGCTGTAGAGCTTCGGCCCGGCAATCGACTGCGTTCCGCCGTAACCCAGAATCATGCGCTTGCCGGCCTGAAATTCGTTTCGCCGGGCATGTCCCCCAAAATCGTCATGGTTCTCCAGCACCAGCACCCGAGCTTTGGGCCCCGCCATCTTGCGGAAAAAGTACGCAGCCGCGAGCCCGCTGATTCCTCCGCCCACCACGATCAGATCGTAGGACTCGGAGTCGGGTGTCGCCTTCCCCCACTCCCCTCCATCGCGGAGCGCGTGTCCCGCTTCCATGGCGGCGTTCGTGCTGCCGCGCATTCCGGCAAGCGCCGGTGGATAATAATCGGGACTTTTTTCCGGCGCCAAAGGCGACTGCGGTAAGCCGAAGGAATCGAGCCATTCATGATTCGAAAGAAGAAAAGATCCGCCAACTGCGATTCCAAATCCATTCAAGAAGTCGCGCCGCGTGATGTCACGCTTCATCCCGAGTTCGCGATCCAGCTTGTCATCCCCCACAATCTCCCCCGAAGATTTTGACCGCCGGGACTTCCCGCCCGCGCCCACCCGGCTTTAGATTTTTACCGCACGAGCATACTCCAGCTTTCGCTTCCTGCAGAAGCAAACTGTGCTACGTAGCTCGCGAACGGAAATAGAGAGACCATGCGCGGAAATTGCAACCAGGTTGGAGGGGAGATTACGAAACGAATGAGCAGCCGACGCGAGCGCGCCCTCCGTCAAGACGCTGGGTATATGCTTTGCGCAGGACGACACGCACAGGCGGGAGTATCGGCACGTGGAGAATCGCGTTGAATTGTTCCGGAACTTCTTCCGTCTCATCGGCGAAGAGTAATGCGACACCGCCGTAGCTTAAATCCATTACTGCAGCTGTCTTTTGCCCATCGTCGGTCAAGAGAGCGTACGCCTTGGTGCCTGCAAGCGAAACGCGTTCCCATTTGCGTTGTTCTCGAGCGGGCGGCGGTTGTGGCGTCACCGTTCGCTCCTGCGCCCGCGGAACGACGACCTCCGGCGATTTCTGCGGCTCGGGTTGAAGTTCCGCCGGCGTTTCCCTCGCCGGGGGCTCGTGGACTTCTTCGCGAGGCCCAGCTTCGCGGGATGTCCGCAAGCTGCTCTCTCTCGGCACATGGGATTCCAATGGAATCACGCGAGAGCTTGTGCGCTCGGAATGTTTCAGTTGATACAAGCGCTCGTCGGCCAAACCCATGAGAGTGCTCTTCTGCTCCCCATCCTGGGGCTGAACCGCAATCCCGAAATCAAGCGTCACTCCGGGGTCGACTTTCAGTGAATGAATGTCGCCTTCGTATTGCGCGCGCACGCGCCGGCAAAGCGTGAGGGCTTGTTCGGGATCGGTCTGCGGCAGGAGTAGCGCGAACTCATCTCCGCCGATTCGAAAAGCGAAGTCCGACGCGCGAAGAGTTTTTCGCAGCGTGGCAGCGGCGAGCTGCAGGACTTGATCGCCCTGCAAATGGCCGTGGCGGTCGTTCACTTCCTTGAGTTTGTGCACGTCGAGAATTACGACTGCGAGCTGGTGTTCATACCGTTTCGCGCGATTTAGTTCTTTCTCGCAGTACTCGTCGAATAGCCGGCGGTTGTAAAGCCCGGTGAGCGCGTCCGTGGCCGCGTTGATTTGCAGCTTCTTGAACTCGTCATACTCCATCAGGATCGGGACGCGCAGAAAATTCGTGGAGGCTAGCACATCGACGATAGCTGTTTTGAGCGACACTCTCCTCCCCAGGCTATCGGCGAGTTCGCGTCGCTTCAGGAGTATTCGTTCCCAATATTCATTGCTCTGCGAATCGCTGATATCGATTTGCGCGATGGTGCGGAAGAATTGCCGCAGGAATTGTCCGCGGGCCGAGTCTTCAAGACCGTCCAGGGTCTCCGCGAGGAGATCCAAGTAAGAGTCTTCGACTGAAGGCTGCGGCTGCAATGCTTCGCCGGGCTGGGGCATTAAGGGTTCCGAAAAAGTGAGCTCTACCCTGATTCCAGGGGTCACTGCGGGGCAGAGTATCTACAGCAATGGACAGTCCAATCCCGTACAAGAATGGAGGCCGGTTGGGAATCTGTAAGTGGCTGCCCAGATGAAAATTACATGGAATATCGGGCGCGTCAATGGCGAATTGCCAGCGTAGGCCAAATCACAGTGCAAAATGGTTCCACTTTGTGGCAGGCTTCCGCCGTCCCGCGGTTTGCGGAGAACGATCCACTCGTAGAAACCGGTGCGGAAAATCCTCAGCCGATAGGCTTTAGGAACTCGACTCCTACCAAATAGACATCACCAGCTTGTTGATGCCTCTTCACTCTGGCTTGGATGGGCGCCATGCCGGCCGGCACCAGCGCCGATGATGTTATCGATGGGGCTGGGATTGTGAGAGTCACGATCTCGTTCACCGCGAGAGGCCGAGGGCAGGTCACGAACGCCCCTAAACCGCTGATATCAAGTGTTTTGGCCAGCTCCAGAAACTGCTCCCCATGTGCGTCACGTCCCCGGACGAACATCGGTATCTGCAAATGGATCCGCTGGAATCGTCTGCGTTCTTCATCAAGGGGCGACATGCTTACTCTATGATGCAGGGGATTTTCTTTAACGCTCATTAGTACCCCAGTTTTAGTACTCATACCAGTACGCAATTTAAATGCAAGTCTGTAAGGGGAATCCCAAGGCGATTAAGCCTAGCAATATCAGTTATTTGACGGGACTAAAATACTTCGCCATTAAATGACCATCAGTCAAATAGGCAACTTTACTCCACTGGTTTTCCAACTTTGTGCAAACTAGGACGCATTTACCATTGACTCCCTTTGGCCCCTTTGCGAGCATGAGTTTCCTCAAGCAAAGATCCCCTTCGCCCTTCAGCGAAGGCTCCATCTTGGTGTCTTTGCGTTGAGACTCGAAAACCAGTGGAGAGATATTGACGAAAAGCATTGCAGCCGATCCGCAAGCGACTGGACAGCAGGTTTTTCATCTCGTCGCGAGCCTATTGGACGCGTTCGACCGGCCGTTGGTCGTAGCCGACCGTGGCGGCCGCATTTTGTTCACCAACCTGCACGCGCAGGACCGCCTCAACCCCAAAGGACTCGCTTCCAACCCGGAGCTCAATCTCTTTACGGACATCCTGCACGCGGATCGCCGCGGCATCGTCGGCCAACTCGAGAGCGGTGAACAGGAAGTGAATCTCCAGATCGATTCTCCTGCCGGCAGGAGCCGCGCAAGAATTCGTTGGCTCCCCGAGCCGGACTGGCTCGTCGTTTATGTGGAGCCCGCTCACCCTGAAGCGCCCGCCGATGAAGCTGAGATGCGGCAGACGGTCCAGGAGCTGATGCAAGAACGCGAGATTACTTATCGAAATCTTCTCGCTGCATACCTGCGCCTCCAGGAAGTGAATCGCCAGAAAACAGTTTTCCTGGCCTCCGCTGCGCATGAGTTGAAGACGCCGCTGGCCGTGATGAAAGGTTACTATGACCTTTTGCTCTCGGGTTCGCTCGGAAAGGTCAGCGACCGTCAGCGCGAGATCCTGCAGGAATCCAAAGAGAGTTGCGACCGCCTGGTGCGCCTGGTTTCCATGTTCCTGAATTATTCCGCGCTCGAAAGCGGCAAGCTCGTGCTG
>Ga0302222_10000622_pt1 | contig 19594 bp, 16 predicted proteins | sample II_Palsa_E2_2_FD_194570 | JGI IMG/M metagenome (GOLD analysis project Ga0302222, IMG submission 194570) | Peat permafrost microbial communities from Stordalen Mire near Abisko, Sweden - II_Palsa_E2_2 | ecosystem: Environmental > Terrestrial > Soil > Palsa > Peat permafrost | place: Sweden... | reverse complement strand
TTTCCGATCTGCCGGCAATTGCGGACGGCTACGACCATTTTTTGTAGTCCCAACTTTCCTGGCACACCGGCTGCGAGGGAGGCTTGAGAGACGAAGGTGATGCTGGTCGGTGCAATTGCGCCGCCGAATGCTCCAAACATCGGCCGGTACAGTACCGGTTGGGGCGTCGGAATCGAAGCGTTGGGATCGCCCATAGCGCTCCAGGCGATGAATCCCCCTTTCACCACCATTTCAGGCTTCACACCAAAGAATGCGGGTTTCCACAGCACCAGATCGGCGAGTTTGCCAGGCTCGATCGATCCGATTTCCGCCGCCATTCCATGGGTGATGGCAGGATTGATCGTATATTTTGCGACATAGCGCTTGACGCGATGGTTGTCGTTGCGGGTGGAGTCTAGGCCCAGCGGACCGCGTTGTACTTTCATTTTGTGGGCGGTTTGCCAGGTGCGAATAATCACCTCGCCCACCCGCCCCATCGCCTGCGAATCGCTGGACAGCATACTGATTACCCCAAGATCGTGCAGGATGTCCTCGGCTGCGATTGTTTCCGGACGAATGCGACTCTCCGCGAAGGCGACATCTTCGGGCACCTGAGGATTCAAGTGGTGACACACCATGAGCATGTCCAGGTGCTCCGCGATGGTGTTTACGGTGTAGGGCCTGGTCGGGTTTGTAGAAGATGGAAGAACGTTTGGATGCGACGCGATCGCTATGATGTCCGGCGCGTGGCCGCCGCCGGCACCTTCGGTGTGATAGGTGTGAATCGCACGGCCATTGATGGCCGCGACGGTAGCTTCCAAAAAGCCCGCTTCATTGATGGTGTCGGTGTGAATCGCTACCTGCACGTCGAAGGCGTCGGCAATCTTCAAGCACGCGTCAATCGCGGCAGGAGTGGTGCCCCAATCTTCGTGCAGCTTGAGTCCGCACGCTCCGGCCTCAACTTGCTCCGCGAGCGGCGGGCCCTGTGCGGCATTGCCTTTGCCGAGGAAACCAAAATTCAGCGGCCAGGCCTCCGCGGCTTGCAACATACGCGCCAGATTCCAGATGCCGGGTGTGCAGGTGGTTGCGGCAGTTCCGGTAGCCGGGCCCGTGCCGCCGCCAATCATGGTGGTAACTCCGCTGGAGATCGCTTCGTAGATCTGTTGCGGCGAAATAAAATGGATGTGGCTATCAACGCCACCGGGGGTCACGATTTGATTTTCGGCTGAGATCACTTCCGTTCCCGCGCCCACGACTAGTTGAGGGTCGACGCCGTCCATGGTGTCTGGGTTGCCGGCTTTTCCGACTTTTACGATGCGTCCATTCTTAATGCCGATGTCGGCCTTAACGATTCCCCAGTGATCGAGAATCACCGCATTGGTGATAACCAGATCGAGTGCTCGGTTGGGTCCCTCACCCAGCGCGCCGCTACTTTGACCCATTCCATCGCGAATCACTTTGCCGCCGCCGAAGGTAATCTCGTCACCGTAGTGAGTGAAGTCTTTCTCAACTTCGATCACCAGTTCGGTATCGGCTAGGCGGATGCGATCGCCTTTGGTCGGGCCGTACAGGTCGGCATACGTACGGCGAGGGATTTTTAGGCTCACCGTCGATTTCCCTCGAGGTCGAATCCAAAGCCGGCTTTCCGGGCGCTTCTCACTGCGCGTTCCCGCGCACCCGGTTTGGCGAGTGGTCCCTCGACGAACCCGTTGCATCCGTGGATCACGCCCTGCCCGCCGAACACCGTGAGCTGGACTTCTTTCTCTTCTCCTGGTTCGAAACGAACCGCAGTTCCCGCCGGAATATTTAGGCGCATCCCGAAAGCTTTCTCGCGGTCGAATCCCAGGGAAGCGTTGGCTTCGAAGAAGTGATAGTGGCTGCCAACCTGAATGGGGCGATCGCCCATATTTCTGACCAGCACTCGCGCAGTGCTTCGTCCCGCGTTGGCTTCCACGGGCCCGGCGGTTTCGTCGATAAAATATTCCCCTGGTTTCATGGGTGAGACCCTTGTTGAAGGGAGGCGCGCGGGTCGTGGTTGGCTTGGCGCGCGGCACTCCCAATCCGCCACGCTTTATTTGATGGGATCATGGATCGTCACCAATTTGGTCCCGTCGGGGAAGGTCGCTTCAACTTGCACTTCGTGGATCATTTCCGGTATGCCCTCCATCACCTGGTCTCGCGTCAAAATGCTGGCGCCCCAACTCATAATTTCCGAGACGCTCTTTCCGTCGCGCGCCGCTTCCATTACTTCTGCGGACAAGATGGCTACGGCTTCGACGTAGTTCAGCTTCAATCCGCGAGTCTGGCGGCGCCGTGCGAGATCGGCGGCTACCACGATCAAAAGCTTCTCCTGTTCCCGCGGTGTCAAGTGCACGACGTCAATTCACCTTTCGCGGGGCTACCGCAGGCCGCCCGTGGAGATGCATCTTCGCTGTGTGCCATACCCGATGGAGCCCGCTTAAGACATCGCGACCGCGTACTGCCGTGCAGCGCACCACCAAACCGTGTGCTGGCAGGGTGCTGACGCTCCACAGGGCACCCATGGGTTTACTGAGTTGCTGTAGGAGCGAACGCACGGTTTGCTCCGCCACCAGCCAATCTGCAGCACTTAGGCCAGCCCGGCAAATATAGAAGCTGGCCCAGGTACGATACGACTCCAATCGCGCGCACGAAGTGACCGGCCGAATGCCAGGCTCAAGGAGTACCCGCTCCACCAGAATAGATCTATCCACGGCCCACAGATTTGTTTTGAATTCGAGCGATTGATATTCGAACATTTCGTTTCGTGCTTCGCGCCCCGGCGCGATGATCTCCCACCAGAATAAGCTCGCACCTGCCGCCATTTTTATTGCGGTGTGCTGTCGAAAGCGGGCGCCTGCGTAGGGGATCACCGGATCGGGCACATATTCGAGCAAGGCATTCTCGCCAACCTGGACTTCATTGAGTTGGGTGGCCGCGGCGGCGTGATCCCTTGGACGGTAAAGTCTGGTCGCGCCGGTGGTGGTGATTTGTACTTGCGCACCGGCCCCTACCTTCACGCCCAGAGCCAATGCATCTCCGCCCAATACACCGCCAGAGAGGTTATGAAGGTGGACCAGCGCGGAGCCATTTTCTGCCGAAAATGCCCGAACCACGCGAAGGGGCGGCTCCTGCTGGCTGGAGGCAAGTAAAGTTTTGTTGGAACCCTTCTCGCATTCGAAATCTAGGCGAAGGGACGCCCGAACCCGCCGGCCTGCCACCCGCGCTGGTTCGACCTCTTGATCTCGGACCGGCCCTGGGGAGCACTCGGGAAGAGCGACGATTGATCGCATTTCAGCCTCAGCTCACGAACAAGCGGGTGGTTAGCGCTGGATGCTCCATCGCGCCCCCATCGAGTAAGGGCATAAAGCTGTACGCGTCATCGAGTGAACGATTGAGACTCCGCTTCGCGGTATCCAGCAGCGTGGGCTTGAGCTCCCAAAGGAGTCGGGTCGCTGCGCTCTGTCCTAACGGCAGCAAGCGTTGGAAGGATGAAATTAAGCTGGAAGCGGATTGATGGAGGAATGCCAGGACCGCGGTATTCTCGTCGAAGCCCAGCGTTCCGCCCGCCAGTCCGAAGGCGGGAGCGTGGTGAATCAGGCCAACGGCCTGTTTCGATGAAATCAGCGCTGCTTGCAGAGTCGGAAACTCGCCCAGCATATTCACCGCGGAGAGAAAATTCCTTCCTAACGAGGCGCTTCCCGCCCGGCTTTCTCTAGCCACTTTTCTGGCGCTCAGTTCTTCATTGAGCTCGAGCCAAAGTTCTGCAGACCACTTTGGCGATGCCAGCGCGAACCCGTGCCGGCAAAAGACCGCTTCAACCAATCCTGCTTCCTGCAGAAATCCGCACAGAAATTCGTGCAGATTTTTGGGGGTCAGCAGGCCTTGGGCAACCAGCGATTCCACACCAAAGGAATGGGCCAGGCTGCCAATCGGTAAAGCGGTGTCGGCTAGGTGCAAAAGGCGCAACAGCGCCAGATCGCTTTCGGCATTCACAATCAGGTCCTCGGGCGGCAAAGTCACGGGTCCTCTTAATGATGATGCCCGACCGTTTGATGATGAGTTTCCTGAGCGGGACCATCTCCATGGTGGTGCTGGTCTTGGGATATATCCGAGGAGTGAGAATGATTGTGCGGTTTCCCGACGTACGGCGCGTGAGCGTCAATCAATTGCCGGCGCGAAGGTGTGGGCGCGTCCATTCGAATCTTTAGCCAGTCCATAACCTGGTCCAGCCCGACATCCTCACGCAAGTTCGTGAATAGAAATGGCCGGTCGCCGCGCATTTTGCGAGAGTCGCGATCCATCACTTCCAGTGACGCGCCAACATACGGAGCCAGATCTATCTTGTTGATCACCAAAAGGTCCGACCTGGTAATCCCGGGTCCGCCTTTACGAGGGATTTTGTCGCCTTCGGCCACGTCAATTACATAAATCCACACGTCTACTAGTTCCGGGCTGAACGCGGCCGACAAATTGTCTCCGCCACTTTCAACGAAGATGAGCTCAAGGCCGGGCAATTCGTCCTCCAACTCGGCGATGGCCTGCAAATTCATGGAAGCGTCTTCGCGAATTGCGGCGTGGGGGCAGGCTCCGGTTTCCACGCCTCGCACTCGCTCGGCGGGCAGCACGCCCTGTCGCAACAAGAACTCGGCATCCTCTTTGGTGTAAATGTCATTGGTAACCACGGCCAGATTCCGGCTGGGATAGAGTCGCCGGCTCAGCCGGTCTACCAACGCGGTTTTTCCGGATCCAACCGGGCCGGCAATTCCCACGCGAAACGCTCGATTCAAATCAGAAGTGGTCATAAAGCCGGCTCCTAGCCTCCGGCGCATTTCGGCGGGCGCCGGATCGCTGCCCGAAGTGCGTGCGAGTGTACCAGCAGCGCCCCAAAATAGCGCCAAATTTGGGAAAGCCCAAGACCAACAAATTGCTTCTCAACATCGGAATTCTGACCGCTGCTGCCAAATGCTTGTTTTGGCCAATTGGTTGTTAACTAACCGGCGTCCCGCGGGCATATGCGAGGTTGCCCAGCTCCGGAGGTCCGGCTACGGTGAAGTTACCAGGCAATCCCATCTTAGGAGGAGCTTTCCACGATGAAAAGCGTCAATAAGTCTGTCTTAGCGGTCGTCGCGCTGCTGCTCTTGGTTTTCGTATGCCGCGCCGCAGAACCAGTGCCACCCCGTGATCACCCGGCGTATCTTCACGCGCTGACCGATCTGCGTCACGCCCGCGCCCACTTGGAGCGTCCCGATGGAGGTCAACTCGGAGAAGAAGAATCCATCGCAATTCGGGAAATCGATGCCGCGATCGGTGAAATCAAGAAGGCCGCCATCGACGATGGCAAGAATCTGAACGATCACCCGGCGGTTGACAGCCATCTGGATTGGCCCGGTCGTCTCCACCGCGCTGCCGAGCTGCTCAAGAAGGCTCACAGCGATGTGGCCCAGGAAGAGGACAATGCCTTCGCGCAGGGTCTGCAACATCGAGCCCTGGAGCACATCGATAAGGCTCACCACCACGTTGAGGAAGCGATTCACGGGCTTCACTAATCGGCGGGTTCAGGTTTTTTCAGCGCCGCGATCTGCGAAGGATCGCGGCGTTTTTTTTGGTGTGCCGAGCATGTTCGACAGCTAGGAGGTGCAAGTCCTCTTCACAACCGGATGGAGGTGAAGTGATAGCGAAGCGCAAGGATCAAACCGTGAGGTTAGGTCTGAAAGAAGCGCGGAGCAAAGACGCGAGCCGATGAACAAGAACTGGATGTGAGGCAGGCAGTGTTCGGGCGAGCTGGCCAATGGCAGCGAAGCCCTAATCCATCAAGGACACTGAATGTAAATCCAGCGGTTGCGCGTCGAAGGCGATCGAACTTACCTCGGGAGATCTGTCACCGGTCTCGAATTCGAGACTGAGGCACGAGAGATCGTTTCTGACCCGGTGACAGAAGTCAGCAGAGGGCGTAGTAGCTGCGCAAGCAGCGAAGGCCCGAACGGACCCCGCAAGGGGATAAAGGGAGCGATGAGTACGCGGCGCGACTCAACCACCGACAAGCGGCAGAAAAGCCAGTACCGTCTGGCCTTTCCGGAGGAGAGTAGGGGTGCAGCCCCGATGGCCTTCGCGGGAGGGACCGAATCGGAGTTGGCGGAGCGCAAAGCAGAAAGTCCGACTAGCGAGCAGTGGATGGAAGAAGTCTGCGAGCGGGAAAACTGCCAGCAGGCGTTACGAGGAGTGAAGGCCAACAAAGGCAGTCCAGGCATCGACGGGATGACCGTCGAGGAATTGTCTGGACACCTGAAAGAGCACTGGCCAGCAATCCGGGAACAACTCCTCAACGGGACCTATGCACCACAACCGGTAAAGCGGGTGGAAATCCCGAAGCCGGACGGCGGGGTGCGCAAGCTGGGCATTCCGACGGTGCTGGATCGGTTCATCCAGCAAGCGGTGATGCAGGCGTTGCAGAGGAATTGGGACGGAACGTTCTCAGAACACAGCTATGGGTTTCGGCCCAAGCGATCGGCACATCAGGCGGTGGCGAAGGCACAGCAATATCAAGCCGAAGGCTACCGCTGGGTGGTGGATCTGGATCTCGAGAAATTTTTCGACCGGGTCAATCACGACCGATTACTAGCGAAGATCGCGGAAAGAGTCAGCGATAAGCGTTTGCTGAAACTGATTCGGGCGTTCTTGCGAGCCGGAGTAATGGAGAACGGACTGGTGAGTCCGGCCGAGGAAGGAACACCGCAAGGCGGTCCTCTCTCGCCCGTGCTATCGAACATCGTACTCAACGAACTGGAGCAGGAGCTAGAGCGACGCGGACATCGGTTCACCAGATATGCGGATGACTGCAACATTTACGTCCGCAGTCGGCGCGCCGGCGAACGAGTGATGAGTAGCGTGACGCGACTCCTCACGACGAAGCTCAAGCTTCGGGTAAACAGCGAGAAGAGTGCGGTGGCACGACCATGGGAACGGAAATTCCTGGGATTCAGCTTCACGAATCACAAACAACCGAAGCGGCGCTTGGCGCCGAAAGCGGTGGTACGATTCAAAGAGCGAGTTAGGGAACTTACGCGTCGGACACAGGGGATAAGTCTCGCCCGGATGGTCCATAAGGTAGCGGAATATCTCCGCGGATGGATCGGTTATTTCGGGCGATGCGAAACCCCAAGCGTGCTCGAGGAACTGGCGCAATGGCTCCGACGTCGACTTCGGTCGATGGTCTGGAACCAGTGGAAACGAGGAACTACAAGATATCGAGAGCTCCGCAAGCGCGGCATCGCTGCGCAGGAAGCCGCGCAAACCGCCGGCAGCTCCGATGGACCGTGGCACCTCGCCAACACTCCCGCGCTTAAACTCGCTCTCTCGAACGCTTACTTCGCCTCGCTCGGACTTCCCGAGCTCACGGCTCATGGTTAGTTCAACCCGCCGAACCGCCGGATGCGGACCCGCCTGTCCGGTCGTGTGGGAGGGGAGGACGGGCAACCGTCTCCCCTATCCCGATTCGACTCGGCGGCTGGTTGGCAACCGGATCGCCGCTGGTGCTCACCGAAGGCGTTCGTATAGGTGTTGTGCTTCACGCAACTTCGCAACCGCCCGCTTCATTTCCTCCGGAGAATTCCAATACGGATATCTTTCGGCTATAGCGATGGTGCGATCGATCCAATCCATAAAATACTTGGCATCTTCGGGCGAACGAGGTATTTGTCCGGCTATGGATACGTAGACCGGACTGGTGGTGGCATAAATGTAATTGTCCAGAACCGGGTATTCCGCTTTTTCGCTGGAAGCCCGGACAAGGCACCAGCCGCTGTCGTGCAGCGTCAGCGTTCCAGTTTGTTGGGTCGACTTTCGCTCGCCATTTAGCGCAAACGCCTGAACGACTTTACCGTTGCATACCAATTCCAGATGATCGACGGGAACGATCGAACGTAACGACACCAGGTACCGAACATCGGTTCGTGGAGTACTGAGTTTTAGCTCGCCACCGATTGGCTGGCCACCCAGCGAAAAATCCAGCAGCGGACCGTTGCTAGCAAAAGTTTTTCCGTGTTTCAATGCGTCCAGCCAAGGTTCCGCTTGTAGCGGACCATTTGGTACCCACGCGTACACCCGATCGGTTCCCACCGGGCCGCGCAATGAGGCGAAGTTGGCCATGGCATCGGTTCCGGCACCGGCCGGGATTCGAAAGCCCAAATTCAGCATCCGGTACCAAACCTCCGCAGTGGACCGGTAATCGTCGAATCCAACCACCTCCAGAAAGTCCACTTTGCCCAACGCGACGTCGGCTGCGAACTCTTCCGGTGTGTCTTCCTGCGTTCGTGGAATTCGCGCGGGGTCTTCGTCGAATGGATGCGCGTAACCGACCAACGCTCCTTGCGCGTGGGCCCGGTCGCTGATGTCCGCATTCATGGGCAGAAGACTGGCCGCTGCGGTGTCCGGGTAGCCCGCATATCCAGGCAAAAGAATATTGTCGCGAATGTTTAACAGGTCCAGATGACCCCATTGAGTGGTGTGAAATTCCTGGCCGTGCACCACCAGGGTCTGCCCATTGGATACCGGGTCGGTGCGCTTTCCGGCGTAGACGATGTCGGGAATGCGTTGCTCTTTATTTACGATCAAGTTGCTCACCACCGCCAGATTTTCAGCCTGGGCTTGCTGCAACAGATGTGCGGGAGCGTTGCGGTAGGTGCCGCCATAATTCATGTGCACGTGTACGTCCGCACTAACCCAGCGTCCGGAATGATCTGTCGGGATGGATGCAAGCGGACACAACCGGATCTCCAGGCGCTGATCTCCTTCGCCCACGTCTAGCGTTCGATGCTCCAAGGCGTATTCGAATCCCTTCATGACTTCAATGTTGATTTTTCCCAGGGGAACTTCCACCTGGTCCGATCCCGCAGTCGGAAAGTAGTGGGCTTCGAACGGCCGCTCGGTCCGGTCGAAAGCGGTGTCGGCGGATATCCATGAGCTAAGTCCGGAATAGAACCTGCCGGCAGTGTCAGTGATCGAAACCCGCGCCGCAGTGAGGGCACCAGTCGGGTCGACAACGCGCAACGAAACCCGCGCGTGGGGTCGAATGAAAATTCGCTCGCGAGCGATCAACTGCCGCTGAAGGCCGCCGGGCATAGTCTGTAACCACAGTTCGGTATTGCCGCTGCGATTGGAAATAAAGGCGAGCGTCCGTCCATCCCCGGACCACCGCACATAGGTCTCATCCCAATCGCCATAGGAAACCGGAAATGCATCGCCGCTGGTACTGGGCATCACCCAAAGCTGGTGCCACTGGCGCCCAAGATATGAGCTGTAGACGATCTTTGAGCCGTCTGGCGAGAAATCCGGCCGGGCTTTCCAGGTGGTTTCTTCGTAATGAATCTCCCGAGGGATCGCACCGGGCTCGGCCTTCATTCGCCAGAAGCCACCGGTCCCGTAAATATGACCACGATTCGATACAAACAGAATGTCCTCGCCATCGCGCGACCACACCGGATTGATCTCCGTGTCATAAGCCGCGTAGTAGTAGCGCGGCAGGGAGCTTCTGTTTTCTTCCGTCAGTCGAGTCATGCCGCTCAGCCGGCCGCTCTGCACTGCAGCTGCGAAAATGTGGAAGCGCTTGTTGTAGGAAGTCGAAACAAAAACAATCTTTCGACCGTCCGGCGACCAACGCGGTTCAACGTTCACCGCCCCACCGTCGGTAAGCTGCCACGATTTCCCAGTGGCTAGGTCCAGTTGCCAAAGTTCGATGGCCTCGCCCTGGTAGGAACTGTAAACGACGGTTCTGCCGTCCGGGGACCAATCCGGTTGGTAATCGTAGCCGGAGCCATCGGTGAGCTGCTGGGTTGTGGTGGAGTCGATATTCTGCCGCCACAGCGAGCCGCCCATCGAATAGATCACTTCTTGTGAATCCGGTGACCAGGTGACGCTGCTGGGTCCGCTGGTCAACTGTGGGAGATACATCTCGCGGTAATAGTAGGGGTGCGGAAGGTCGATTTGGGACAGAACCGGCCGGCGTTGCGCGTCCGCCGGTAACGCGCAAAAAAACACTGCCAAACCAAGCAGCGTACCGATCTTTACCGGTCGATTCGGGACGCGATGTGCAGGGACGGGCGGCCTGGTGTGAATGCGCTGCCTCGAAAGAAGATTTTACGCTAGCCCAGCCTTGGCTAAGGGCAATTCACGAATACGCTTGCCGGTGGCGGCGAAGATCGCATTGCAGAGCGCCGGAGCGAACGCGGGAAGTCCCGGCTCGCCAACTCCGCCCGGCGGCGCATCATTCTGTACGATGTGCACACGAGTTTCACGCGGCGCATTGTTCATGCGAGCCATCTGGTAGTCGTCGAAGTTGGATTGATCCACCGCGCCGTTGGTCGCGGTAATTTCCCCAAAGAGCGCAATGCTCGCGCCCATCGCCGCCGCGCCCTCAAATTGATTGCGCACCATCTCGGGATTTACCACCGTCCCGGCATCTAGAGCGGTGTCGACCCGATCGATATGTACATGGCCAGCATCATCCACGTGAGCCTGCACCACCGACGCGACGTACGTCAGGAAGCTGCGGTGCACCGCCAGTCCCATTCCGAAGCCGTTACCAGGTTTTTTCTTGCCCCATCCGGATTTTTCCGCGGCCATTTGTACGACCCGGCGGAATCTGGCGATATCGATGGGATATTGGTCGTACGGTTGGCCGTAGTTGGTATAGTCCTTCGGCAATTCTTCCTTGGGAAGGATCCGGTCAGGGCCGAACAACTGCAACGTGTATTCCACCGGATCTTTTCCAGCGGCATAGGCAAGTTCGTCGCTGAACGACTGGATTCCGAAGGCGTGATAAATATTAGCGACCGATCGAAACCACCCGATTCGCACATGCGCGGTGGCCGGGCCGTTTTCGGAACGATGATTTTGCAGCGCGAACGGCAGATCGCTGAATCCAAGACCAAGTTCGTCGGGCGCCGAATACACCGCGGTAGCATCGAAGGTCGAGCCAATCGGCGGGAAGACCGCGCGCTGCAACCATGCCGTGGGTAGACCGTTGGAACCGAGCGCGGCCTTCATATACATCGCGCAGACCGAATGGTAGCAGTCGAACTTGATGTCGTCCTCGCGGCTCCACACCACCTTTACGGGCTTGCCCGATTTTTTCGAAAGCACCGCTGCTTCCACGGCAAAATCCGGAAAAGATTTACGGCCAAAGGCACCGCCCAGCAGCGTTACGTGAACGGTTACATCCTCTTTTTTTACGCCGACTGCCGCGGCAATGGCGTCACGCGCGCCTACCGGACTCTGTGTCGGCGCCCATACTTCTACCTTTTCGTCGTGGTAGATTGCCAGCGCTGCGGGCGGCTCCATGGGCGCGTGGGCGAGCAGCGGAGCGTAATATTCCGCTTCGACAATTTTGCCGCCTTTGGCAAACGCCACATCGACGTTTCCAACTTCACGTACTACTTTTCCGGACTTTCGAGCGGTAGCCTCGAGGTCCTTCCGGTAGGCGTCAGAGTTGTACACCCGGTGCGGGCTGGTCTCCCAATCCACTTTCAGCTTTTTCTTGCCTTGCATCGCGGACCAGGTGTTGTCCGCCAATACCGCAACACCACCCAGCGCCTGGTAGACCACCGGCGGTTTGAAGGTATCGATCGTGAAGGTCTGCTTCACGCCGCTTACCGCCAGCGTCGCCTGGTCATCGATCGATTTCGGTGAGCTGCCCATCACCGGGGGATGCATCACACTGGCATAGAGCATCCCGTCGACGTGCAGATCCTGGCCGTAGATGCCCTTGCCCGAGCACAGATCCTTCAAGTCATACAAAGACGCTTCTTTTCCGATGTATTTCCATTCGCTACGCGGCTTTAGCCGCAAATCTTCTTTTTTCGGTAGCTCCAGCTTTGCGGCGTCGCCAGCGAGTTCGCCGTAGTCCAGCTTCTTTCCCGAAGCTTTGTGGACCACCGCGCTCATCTCCGTGGAGCATTCGGTGACCGGAACATTCCACTTTTGCGCCGCAGCGCGCACCAACATCAGCCGCGCCGACGCTCCGGCCTCCCGGAGAGGCACAAAGAAGCTCACTACGGAATGCGAGCCATCGGTATCCTGGTCGCCGTACTTTTCGTCGCCAGTGGCTTGCACCACTTTGACCCGCGCCCAATCGGCGTCCAGTTCATCGGCCACAATGCGCGGTAGCGAGGTTCTTACGCCGTTACCCATTTCCGACCGGTGCGCGATCACGTAGATGGTGCCATCGGTGTCAATCGCGAGATACACTCCCGCTTGCAGCGGAGCTTTGCTCATCGGCGTTAGGGGATCGAAAAGGTTCCCATTGGCGGGTTCCGCGAGCAGAGTCTCTGGCAAAGTCCGGACGGCCAGGACCAAGGCAGTGGTTCCAGCAATGCCCCTCAAAAATCCTCGGCGGCTCAGATTTTCTATGCTGATCATTCGGATGGACCTTAGCGGAGCTCTCTACCTCGCCGCTCCGGGAACGAAGCTACATCCTACCCCCAATTCGAATGGTTGCAAACGTCTCGGGAAAACTATGTAACTGTTCGATTGGCGGCTAGGCCCCGGGCCGAATGCGTGAAAGGCATTGCGGTTTCCCGTGGCCAAAGGCAATCTGATTCGCGGAGTAAACTCAACCATGCGCGAAGACTTCATGCGTCGGGCCATCGCCATCGCGATTGAAAACGTTCGTTCCGGCACCGGAGGACCGTTCGGAGCCCTGATTGTGAAGGACGGCGGGATCATCGCGGAAGGCGTGAATCGAGTTACCGCTAATAATGATCCTACGGCGCACGCCGAAGTTTTGGCGATCCGCGAAGCGTGCGGCTCTGTGAACAATTTCGAATTGGATGGATGCGAGTTGTATACCACTTGCGAGCCGTGCCCGATGTGCTTGGGCGCCATCTACTGGTCTCGACTCGCTCGGGTATTTTATGGCGGCGACGCCGCCGACGCAGCGGCAGCGGGGTTCGACGACGCGTTCATCTACGAGGAACTAAAGAGCCCCCATGCCAGACGGCGTATTCCGATGATTCAGGCCCAACGGGAAGAGGCCCTCGCGGTCTTCATGGAATGGAAAGAGCTTCCCAAAAAGACGCCCTACTAATTTCACCGGGCGCCCGCTAACCTTCGGTCCAGGATCCCAAGGCGCGCCGCAAGTCGACAATTTGAGCGATGTGGTAGGCGTTATGGTCCGCGAGCACCAAAGCCTCTCGCAAAAGACTTTGCTCGTTGGCCGGGGGAAGCTTGGCAAAAAGGTCTTTTCGCGGATCGCTGATGAGTTCAATCATTGCGTTGGTGCCTCGTCGAAACGCATCGACGGTCTTGTCCCAGTCCGCGGGATTCGCCGGGGCCGGCACTCGCGGCCAGTAGCCTTCCGGGAAGTCCGGGGAAACATGCTTGGGGTTGCGGCTGTACTCTAGGATGTCCCACTGAGCGATGCGCAAATGCTCCAGCAACTCCCAGCCGCTATGCGGCAACCCGGGTGCGTAGGTTCCTCGTTTTCCTTCCGGAAAGTCCGCCACCGCATCCGCAAAACTGACATGCGACCCGCCACCCTTCAGTAACGTGGTCAACTGCTCGCGCAATTCTTGATCGTTGGTTTTTGAGGGATTCGAGCTACGTTTTTTTTCACTCACTGCCTTCGTTGCCAAAACGATCCTCCCTTTCCGTGGTCTTGATGGCTACATGACCTGCCGCTCCAAGCGGCTTCCGGCGGCGTGCGTTGCTCAAAGGAGAGCAGGTGAATGGCCATACGTCTACGGGTTGGGTTCAATCTATTCGCGCTGGAGACGCGGACGGCTGGAGAGGCCAGTATATACGAAGGCCGTGACCGTTCAGCCAGTCTGACCTTGCCGACGCGGCTGAGGCGCTGGCATACTGCGTGTCCCCCACCACCTTCCGGGGCGCGAGATTCGAATGAAACGTGAATATCACCGCTGGTATTCGCCTCGTCTGGGCATCGATATGGGCGTGGTGGTGTACGGGCACTGGGGATCGCCGCTGCTGGGCTTCCCGACCAGCGCTGGCGACGAGTGGGAACTTGAGCATCAGGGCATGACCGACGCACTGGCTCAGTTCATCGACGGCGGAAGAGTTAAATTATTTAGCGTCAATTCGATCAATGGATTGAGCTTTTACAATCGCACCGCTCATCCGTTCCACCGCAGTTATGTTCAGTCCGTTTTTGATTCGTACTTGCGCGAAGAAGTGGTGCCTTTCATCTGGGACAATTGCCGATCGCACCAGGCCATTTCTACCATGGGCGCATCGTTCGGCGCGTATCACGCCGCCAATTCGTTATTCAAACATCCCGATGTGATCAAACGCTGCTTCGCCATGTCCGGACTGTACGACCTCAAGACCTTCATGGACGGCCAGTACGACAGCAATTTCTATTTCAACAACCCGGTGGACTATCTGGCGAATCTGAGCGATCCGTGGGTCTACCAGCAGCTGGCCAGCTGCGATATCCACATCGTGACTGGCTGCGGGCAATGGGAGCGCAGCGGCCCGTCGTACTATCTTTCTAGCATTTTGTCCCAAAAGGGAATTCGGCATTCACTAGATGATTGGGGATCAGAGGGTGGCCATGACTGGCCGTATTGGAAGAATCAAATGCGGGAGTATGTCGGCAGGCTTTTTTAGAAAAAGGGAGCCTCAGGAAGTCGCGACGGGTCTGGCGAGGGCGCGGAGATCTCAAAGGCCGAGGTGGTCTAGCTGGTATTTGCCGTGGTTGATGATTTGGTCGGAGTCGATCCAGACGTTGCAGTTGCGCGTCAGCACATCCACGTGAGTTTTGGATTTCCAGTCTGCGTGAGTCTGGCTGCCATAGGGGTCCCCGAAGGCCAAGTGGACGCCGGGAAACTTTTCGTCCTGCAAGAGAATTCCGATCATTTCAGATAGGCCGAGGTTGGTGCCAAAAGCCAGTTCACCCACGCGATCGCTATTTTCATCAGTGTGACAATATTCCCAAAACTCTTGTTCCAGATCTTTTCGTTCGCAATCCACTTTCACCAGACGGGCATTTTCGATGGACAAGGTCATCGGCGTGGGCTGCAAATCGCCATACTTACCGTTGAAGTGGTCGCCGGCGGTGGCATCGCAGACAAAGGTGCCGTCCACGGTCGCCGGAGTGGTGAATACTTCGCCGGCGGGAAGGTTGGACCAGTAGCGCGGGCTGATCAGCCCGCTGGTTTTGACCCAATCGAGGTCGCGGTCAAAATGCGCGGCGATGTCCGTGCCGGCTGATGTTTGCACCCGGAGCGTCTGGGCACGCAACATCCGTTCGCGCAACTTGTCGCTGAGGCGGTCAATCAGACGATAGTCGGAGCGCATCCCCTGCTGCATGATCTGAGGAGTTACTCCCACCATGTGGGCGTAACGAATCTGGCGCCGCTCCACAATTTTGACGATGGCCATGCGCGCGCCTAGTTCTCCCGGCTGCGGGGTCATGCACATGATCCCTACGTCGGCGGTCTCCAAAGCCTCCAGAACGAGTTGCGGCGCGGCCTTCATGGGCCTTGGTCCGAAATCCTCAAGCAACAGTCCGGTATAGGGCGCAGAACAAGCGTCCAAGGCGGCGCCCAGACAGGCAGCCACGGATCGGCTAGCTTCATCGGCAATCAGCGCGACATGCTCGCCGGGTTGCACGCTCAGGCAAGTCTCCACGGCGTTTTTGGCGCCAGGCATTAGTTCCGGCGAAGGAGCACCAAAAGTCATGGAAATATTTTACTGCAACACCGCTGATATTGTGTCAGGACCTTGGTACTGGAGCACACCGGTCTGTTCCGAGGTCAGCACGCGATTGGAACGCTATCCGCGGTCCTAGAAAGGCTTCTTTACCCGCGGCGCCCGCGGAGTGATTCGAAACGCTGGAACCTGCCCGCCGCCGCTGGTCACATTGGCCAAACCGGTGGCGCTCAAACGGGTCAAGTATCCGCAAAGTTTTCCGCGATAAAGATACGGAGCCATATCCACTAGCACGTCGCGCATCTCCATTTGGTTGTTTTGGCTGATGTAGGGAAATGTCTCGCGACGTACCGGAATGCGCTCCTGAACGATCCAGCATCCTGCCTCTCCACCTGACTTTACAGCTGCCGCAGCTTTCTCCAGCGTGCTCTCCCACTTCTTTTCGTTGGTTTCCCAACCCAGGGTTACTCCCGAGCCTCCATATTCATCGCTGGGCTTCAATACCAAATTGTCGCGATGGCTACGGATATAACTCAAAAGCTCCACGGTCTGGCTATAGTGCGACGTCCTGGTGTCTTCGACCACGCGAGTCCAAGGAACGTGGTTTCGAATAACTTCGTGTTCGCGCTTGGAAAAGAGTTTGCAGTTTTTCTCTTCGGTCAGGACCGCGAAGAAAGCCTTCACATGAGGGATTTTGCAGCGAAAGGAGTTGGCGACACAGACGGCCTCGGCCTCGTAGGCCTTGACCAACGCCTGGCACTCTTGCGGACGCGCAACGATGTCGTTGATTAACACCCGGCGATACACCAGGTCAATTTTTTTGCCGTGGGCCGAGAGCGTCTTCCCGTCAAAGACCAGATCACGGGGATCGGCGAGAACCACCGGGACGCGCAACTTTTCGAAGCGCGCTTTCAGGATTTCGAATTCGGTCCAGGTGGGCACTTCACGCCAATCCACGATGGCGATCTGAGGCCGTTTGCTTTTACCGCCCCACTCCAGATAAGTCACCACTAGGGCATCGAGAAGTTTGGCGCTCAACGGGTAAGTGTGGATGTCAAAGCGCTTGGAAAATGGCGCGAACATCGGCAGGTCCCGAAAGACTTCCGCGAGGGTCTCGGAATAACCTGCCCCTGCGGGCGATTCGCCATTGTATTCGGCGCATTTGAGCAAGTCCGGTAACAGAAAGGCATCCAGGCGGGAGGCGGTGCTGGCCCGTGTCGCGGCCACTGGAAGCCGGACCAGACGTTCTTCTTCCGGGCGCAAATGCAATTGGGCCAAAAGGGCGGGATCTTTCAGTGCCGCGGCGGCCACCCGCTCGCCGAGCTCCGCGACGGTCTCAGCCACCACCCGTACGCGCTGCTCGTCGGCGGGTGAAATGAAGAATGGGCGCAGGAACGGACAGTGCACGCGATCGCCGAAAGTAAGCTTTTCCGCGCGCATCCGGCCGAGGAATTCCTCGGCAAAGTCCGGCGACTGATCCAGCATGGGCTGCAGCAATTGGTTCCAATACTCTACCGGTTGCGGGGCGGTAGCCATGGAGGCGGCGCCGTTCACTTACTCTTGGCTCCGGTCGAACTTGCGGATGACGGACTTGCGGAAACATGAGCGGCGGCGCTTTGTCCGGAGGCGGCTGGCTTTTGCGCCGGCTTACGAGGAGCAGCCGTAAATCCCGCGGCCGGGCCCAGACCCAACATTTCTTCCCAGCGGGGCCAGGTGGTAGCAATGTTGCCGTGAAGCGCCCGATCGATGACCAAGTGAGCCATCTGCTCCACGACATGTTCGAAATAAAAGTCGGTGATGCGCTCGCGTTCGAAATCCGGCGCGGGGTTTAAGAAATCAATCGCAAAAGGCACGCCGTCCTTGATCGCGAATTCGATGGTATTCATTTCGTAGCCTAGAGCCTGATTGATGGTGCGTGCGTCTTCCACGATGCGGGCGCCCAGTTCCTTGGTCAGGTATTCATGCTCGACCAGGTAGCGGCGTTCCTTGGGATCGTAACGGACCGGCAGGATATCGGTCTTTCCGAAGGTAAAGCAGCGCACATACCCCTCGAAATCGATGAACTCCTGCAGGGTCATGCAATACGGTGCTGTTTTGTCGTAGGCCGCCAGTAGTTCTTCTTTGTTTTGGACTTTATAAACATGTTTCCAGCCGCCGCCGGAAAAAGGCTTGAGGATAGCGGGCCGGCCGACGTAATCGAGAAGCTGATCCCACTCCACCGGATATTTCAGGTTATGTAGCGATTCCGCGTTGATATCGACATCCGCGGGGTATCCCTTTTGCGGCAGCAGCACGGTCTTGGGAATGGCCAAACCCAGTTTCGAAGCGACCGCGTAATTGAAGAACTTGTCGTCCGCAGTCCACCAGAACGGATTGTTGATCACATAGCTGCCCTGCAGCACCGCGTGCTTCAAATAGCCGCGATAATATTCCACCTCGTGCGAAATCCGATCGACGATGACGCTGTATTCCGACGGTTCGCCCATGCGGGTTCCACCAAGCTTGGCGAACTCAGCGGCAATGCCGTCCGCTTTACCTAGCTGGTTCACTCTGGCAAGGAACGCAGGGGGAAAGCTGTACTCACGCCCGCACAACAGGCCAACTTTTTTCATACCATGTGCTCCTCAAGGGATTCGATACGGCGCTGCGGTCAGTTGATCGCGCGCGCAGAAGACGACTTGGACAGAACCACACCGCCGCGAGTCTCCTCGACCAGGTGTCTCACGACCTCCCTCAGATCGTTGGTCTGCTCGTAAACCCGCAGTTGCCGCTCGGCGCTGGTGCCCTCATTCAATATGGTGTGAACGTATTCCACTGCGCTGCGGCTGCCCAGATCGTCGACCACGTCATCTACGAACTCCAGCAGCTCTAAAGCTAGTTCTCGCATGGGTACTTCCGCTTCTTTGCCCAGGTCGATCAACTTCCCTTCGATGCCGTAGCGCGCGGCACGCCATTTGTTCTCTTCGATCAACGCGCGACGATACAACCGGAAGCTCATATTTCCTTTGTACAGGCGATGCAATTTCACAATGATCGCCTGAGTCAAAGCCGCCACGGCGACGGCTTCTTCCACTTTGGTGGTGACGTCGAACATTCGGAACTCCAGGGTGCCGAAGGTTGGATGCGGACGTACGTCCCACCAAATCTTCTTGCCGTTGTCGATGCAGTTCAACTTGATCAGTAGATTCACGAAATTTTCGTACGCGCTCCACGATTCGAACTGCTCGGGAATGCCGGTACGCGGAAAGCGCCGGAATACCGTGGTCCGAAAGGACTTCAGGCCGGTGTTGCGACCCATCCAGAACGGAGAGCTGGTGGAAAGCGCCAGCAGGTGCGGCAAAAAGTAGCGCACCATATTCATCATATCGATGGTGGTTTGCTTGTCTGGCATAGCGACGTGCACGTGCATGCCGAAGATTAGCAAGGATCGGGCCAGCTGCTGCAGCTCTTCGACGATGTTCTGGTAGCGTTCGCCAGGCGAAATCACCTGATCGATCCAGCTGGAGAACGGATGCGTTCCCGCTGCCGCCACCTGCAGTCCGGCCCGCTCGGCCGCCGCAACCAGTTCGCCGCGGGTGCGGTGCATTTCGATTCTCAGATCGCCGACGTTGTCGCAAATTTTGGTTCCGGTTTCGACGATGGACTGATGCATCTCATGCTTCACTTGCTCGACGATGTCAGGCGACGCCGCCGACACCAATTGCAAAACGTGGGAGCGCAGCTCACAGGTTGCGGGGTCAATGATCTGGAATTCTTCTTCTACGCCGATGGTGAATCGATGAGCCATAGGGCGGTCATCCGTTCGTGAGGGTCCGAGTGACCATTCGAAGCGGTATCATACCCTCACGGTCAGCAAAATACACGTGCTTGAAACTCAGCCGATGGGACGCATAGTGGTTAGAGGAAGGTACACCGGGCGGTCAGGAAGAGC
>Ga0302222_10000575_pt1 | contig 20500 bp, 16 predicted proteins | sample II_Palsa_E2_2_FD_194570 | JGI IMG/M metagenome (GOLD analysis project Ga0302222, IMG submission 194570) | Peat permafrost microbial communities from Stordalen Mire near Abisko, Sweden - II_Palsa_E2_2 | ecosystem: Environmental > Terrestrial > Soil > Palsa > Peat permafrost | place: Sweden... | reverse complement strand
TTTCTCCTTTTTTAGATCGCACATCGATCTTCGGTTAAGGGTGAATTCGGAGCCTCAGTCATCGGAACCGCACTTGTCGTAACTGCCGCTACCATACCACTACCACTCCTCAGCTTTCTATATGGCGTTCGAGCCGACGCGCGACTAATTTGCGGCGTTGATCGGATGCCCGTTCGCGGCCGAGGTCGTCGGGGTGGGCGTTACGTTGAATCGCTTTTCCAGCCACGCTCGCGCTTCCGGCGGATGGTAATTAAACGGCCCGATGCCCCCGCGATACACGATCTTCCCCTGCTCGTCGATGATGTAAATCCGCTCCGGCCACGCCGAGTAGGCGTGGTCCGCGATGTCGTGCATATCGTCCACCGCGAAGGGAAGCGGGAAGTGGAAGCGCTGGATGAAATCATTGGCGATCGCCACGCGCTGCTCGGTTGAATGCGGTTGCGCGTAACACACGCCCTGATCCACGTTCGATTTCATCTGCCATTCATCCAGCGGATGCGCTTCGCGAATATAAACCGTCAGAAAATCCGCGCGATCTTTGTAATCGTTGTAGAGATTCACGAGGTAGCCTACCTCGCGGCGAAACGGCGGTCAGGTGTAGCTGCCGAAGACCAGCACCAGCGGCCGCTGGCCAATGCGATCGCTCAAATGAAAAGTAGTCTGCCCATCGAGCGCCAGCAAACGCACATTCGGCGCGGTGTCGCCCACCTTCAACTTGCCGTCGCGCCATTGCGGCAGCGCGTAGCGCAAAAAACCATAGACGTCGCGTGGCCCGCCCATCATGTAACTGAGCGCCCCGTACCCGCACGCCAAAACTGCAATCAAAATTATGGCCGTCCACTTCCACCAACGCACCGATTCACCTTCCTTCTGACGTCTTTTAGAAGTTCTTTTGGAAGTTCTTGTGGAAGTTTTGACGATAACTTGGGTACGAATCCCAGTCAACCGCCCCGCGGACGCCTGGTGCGGAACATTTCGCCCCACGACGTGTTAGGTTCTTTAGCCTTCGAGTGAGTTTCGTGTCGCCCCAGGAAGCCACTTTCCGAAGTTACAGTTTTGTTACAATGCCAAGACGTAAAGGTGGTGGGTTAGTGTCGACTCAAGCGGCCCGGCGGGCCGCGTGAAAAGTTCTTGGGAACCAGTCAATTCGTCGCGCAGCAAACTGAACCGCGCGCTGCTCTATCTGTTTTTGTTGACCGGCACAATTGCCGCCATCGCTCCACTTCTGGCGCAGCGCCTTTCTACCTACACCAAGAAAGCGAGCTCCCCGCAAAATGCCGAACTGATCCGCAAACGGGCCGAGTGGTTTTTTCGCCCGCGCGCCACCCAAAACGGCCACATCCCCAGCCAGCTGTTACTCGACGCCTTCGCCCAAAATGAAAAAATGATTCAGGAACACGGGACATTTCTGCGCTCTCGCGTTTCCGCGGACGCCTCGATCGTTTCGCAGCTCAATATGTGGACTCCGTTGGGCCCGCAGCCCACTGCGGCGACGCAGTTCTACGGAGATGTCTCCGGCCGCGTCACCGCGCTGGCCGCCGATCCGTGCGATCCGACCGGCAACACCGTCTATGCCGGAGCTGCGGACGGCGGCGTCTGGGTTAGTTTCAACGCGCTCGCGGGCGCGCCGGTAATCTGGGAACCACTGACTGACACCCAACCTTCCTTGGCCACTGGCGCAATTGCGGTGAATCCTGCATCGTGCGGAAGTTTCGGCGGCCATGAGCAGAGCACTCTGATTTTGGTGGGAACGGGCGAATCGAATTTTGCGCAAGACAATATCTACGGCGCGGGAGTACTGCGTTCGGCCGATGGCGGTCATACCTGGCAACAGGATGCGACCTTCACCAAATCCGCGTCGCAAGGCATTCTGGCCAGCGGACCTTACATTGCCGCGCTCGCCATTCAGCCCACCAAAACCAATCCCGTAATCTTCGCCGCAGTGCAGGGCACTGCTTTTTCCGCCGGCGGTTCGCTGCTATCCGGAGTTTATAGTTCATCCGATACCGGAGCGCATTGGGCCCGTGTTCAACCCGGTAGCACTTCGGCGATGGGCGCGCCGCTCAATCCCGCCACGGACGTTCTCTTCGACACCGGCGATCCCTCGGGCAAGACGGTCTACGCCGCGCTGGGCGATCCCGCGGGCGACCCACCTTCCTGCGCTGCGCGGCCCTGCAACGGCGTGTACGTCTCGGCGAATCTGGGCCAAACCTGGAAACGCGTCACCGGCGTCGATGTCGGTAAGGACACCAGTTCCTACGGTCGAATTTCCTTGGCCATCGCTCCCGGTTCGTCCTCCGCGAATTCTACTCTCTTCGTAGCCATCGCCGACGCCACCACCGCGTCCGATAATTTGCTCACCGTGCTCTCCGGCAGCGGCATCCTCAGCAGCGGCTCCGGACCGGCCTTCAGCGTGATCTATCCCAACTCCTCGAATCTTCCCGATTTTTGCGAGCCGCTCTGCTACTACGCGATGAAGCTTGCCGTCGTTCCGGGCAGCAAGGGATCGACCATTTTCGCCGGTGGCGCTGCCCAGCCGCATTTCACCGGCGCGGCCTACGGCACTTCTTCGATTTACCGCTCCTCGGATGGAGGCAACACCTGGCAGGATTTCAGCGCGGATGGCAGCGGAAACGGCACGTCGACGCATGTCGACGTGCACGCCTTCGACTTTGCCGTCGGCTCCAGCGCCCAACTTCTCGGAATCTTCGTAGGAAACGACGGCGGCGTGTGGGTTTCGCCTGATGCATTCAACCTCGCCACCACCACCGGAAACCAGCACTGGGACGATCTAAATACCGTCACAGGAAACGCCAACACTTCGCTGAACATCACCCAGTTTTATCCCGGCATCGCGCTGCATCCCACCACGGATCAAATCATTTACGGTGGCACCCAGGGGAACGACGTGCAGGAATTTAGCGGTTCGCTGTCCTGGTCTGCCGCCGAAGCTTGCCCCTACGACGGCGGCTACACCGCAGTCGATCAGCAGGTGCCCAGCACGGTCTATGCGTCCTGTAGTTACCTCGGTGGCCCCGGAACGCTGAACAAAAATACGCTGAACGGCGTGCCCGGAAATGACGGCATCAATTGGGTGGCCATCGATTCCAACAATGGCATCAATTTTTCCGACAACGCCGACTTCATTCCGCCATTCGTGATCGACTACACCAACAGCCAGAATCTTTATTTCGGAACTTTTCGTTTGTATCAAACGCTGAACGCGGGGACCAGTTGGAGCCTGATCTCCAGCGACTTGACCAACGACGGCAGCAAAAATTTCATCACCACCATCGCCGTTGCGCCCAGCGATTCCAATACGCTCTACGCCGGCACCTCCGACGGTTTGCTCTGGGTAACTTCGCAAGCGCTTACCGGCGCTTCCGATATTCGCGATGTAAAAGAACCCACTCAGCCGAGCCGCCAGGTTTCGGCCATCGTCATCGATCCGCTGGTTCCGCAATCCGCCTTCGCGGCCTATTCCGGATTTTCGTGTCCGGGCGTTTCCGGGTGCGATGGCCTGGGCCATTTGTTCTTCACCAGTAATTCCGGCGCGGCCTGGACCAAGGTCGATGGAAATCTGCCCGATGTTCCGGTCAATGACCTCGTAATCGATCCCGACGACGCCACCGACAACACCGTCTACGTCGCCACCGATTCCGGAGTCTACGCCAGCGTCAATGCCACTGCCGGTTCCGCCACCACCTGGACCGTGCTGCAGGCCGGCTTGCCGAATTCGCAGGTTCTTTCGCTGCGGTTGAATCGCGCCTCACGAACGCTCGTCGCCGCCACCCACGGCCGCGGCCTGTGGAACATCCAGCTTCCCACCTCGTCGAAATCGATCACGCTGACCTCGCTCTCGCCGGTGTCCGCGAATGCCGGCGATCCGGCTTTTTTGCTCACCGCCACCGGAAATAATTTCACTGCGCAGTCGGTGATCAATTTCAACGGCACCGCGCTGACCACTACTTTTGTAAACGCGATGACTTTGACCGCAACGGTTCCCACTTCGCAGATTCCGTGCGCCGGTCCGCTGTTCGTCAGCGTCACCGACCCGGTGGAGGGTTCAACCGCTCCGCTGCGCTTCACTGTCGGAGGCGGCTGCGATTTTTCTTTAACCGCCACTCCCGTCACCCAAACTGTTTCGCCCGGCGCCATCGCCACTTACCAGATCGTAGTCAACACCACCGGCACTACCGCGAATCCCGTGCAGCTTTCGTGCCCCGCAGCCCCTGCGGGCATCACCTGCCAATTCAGCGTCAATCCGGTAACTCCGGTGCAGGGTGGAACCACCGTAACGCTCACGATCGATGCTCCCGCGCTAGCCACCTTACCGGGTGTACGTCCCGTCGAGCCGGATCCCCAATCGCGGCTCTACCGCGCTGCCGAAATTTCCGCCGCGATGCTTGCGGTGCTTGGCTTGACGTTTCCTCTGGCGCTGCGTGCCCACAAAAAATCAGCTCAGCCCATCGTGCGCTTCGCCCTCTCCGTGACGCTGCTATTTTTTATCGCTTTGCTGGCGGCCTGTGGCGGAGGAGGGGGTGGCGGCGGAGGCGGCGGCAAAACGCAGACTTTCACCATCCAAATCCAGGGCGTCTCGCAGAATTTCCAGCACTTGACCAGCGTCCAACTCGTGGTAGATTAGCCCTGTTCGGGCATCCTGGCCTCGCCCAACGCACGAATCGCGCTTTGTTTTCGGGAGGACACCGCCATGACCTGCCCTCAGTGCCAGCAACCCATCCCAGCGAAGTCACTTTGGACGTCTTCGGGCTTTTCGGGAATCACTTGTCCGGGCTGCTCGGCCAGCCTGACGCCCAAGCCGCTGACCGCCATTCTGCTGTTTGTCATGTCGATTGGTCTGGGCGATCTGGCGTTGGTTTTATTGCGGAAGAATGGTGCGGGGCTGTTGCTCGCGTTTGTCGGGTTCTTCCTGGTCACTGCGGCGGTTTTTGCGCTCGCGGCCCCGCTGGTGCTGCAGATGCGCCCGAAAGATCACGGGCCTTCAGGTTCCAGCGCCCACCACGTCGCCTGAGCGGCTAAAGCATCTGCCGCAAGACATACTGCAAAATCCCACCGTGCTGGTAATACGCTACTTCAAACGGCGTATCCACCCTCGCCAACACCGTGAATTCCTTCACTTTTCCCTGAGCGTCCCGCGCGCGCACTTTCATTTTCTTGCGCGGCTCGAAACTCTGCGCCAGTCCGTCGATCTCGAAAACTTCCTGCCCGTTCAATCCCAGCGATTTCAATGTTTCGCCCGGCAGAAATTCCAGCGGCAGCACGCCCATGCCCACCAGGTTGCTGCGATGAATGCGCTCGAAACTCTCTGCCAGCACCGCGCGCACGCCCAGCAGAATTGTGCCTTTCGCTGCCCAGTCGCGCGACGATCCGGAACCATATTCTTTGCCGGCGATGATGATCAACGGCACATGTTCATCACGGTATTTCATCGCCGCGTCGTAGATCGACATTTTTTCGCCGCTGGGTTGATGCATGGCCCAGCCGCCTTCCGTCCCCGGCGCCAATAAATTCCGCAGCCTGATATTCGCGAACGTTCCGCGCATCATCACTTCGTGATTGCCGCGTCGCGCACCATACGAATTGAAATCTTTGGGCGGCACCCCATGTGCGATCAGGTATTTTCCCGCCGGAGAATCCGCCGGAATCGTGCCCGCCGGAGAAATATGATCGGTGGTCACGCTGTCGCCCAGAACCGCCAGCGTCCGCAGGCCTTTCAAATCGCCCAGCGCCGGGGGCTTCAGCGGCATGCCCTCAAAATACGGAGGGTCCTTGATGTACGTGGATTTGTTGTCCCACGCGTAAAGATCGCCTTCCGGAATCGGCAACGCGCGCCAGTGCTCATCGCCGGAAAAAACATCCGCGTATTGATTGCGAAACATGTCGCTCGAAACCGACTCGCGCATGGTTTGTTCCACTTCTTGCGGCGTCGGCCAAATGTCCCGCAGGTACACCGGCTTTCCCGCTTGGTCATTGCCCAGCGATTCGTTCACGATATCGAAATCCATCCGCCCGGCCAGCGCGTACGCCACCACCAGCGGCGGCGATGCCAGATAATTCGCGCGGCACAAAGGATTGATCCGTCCTTCGAAATTCCGGTTGCCGCTCAAGACCGAAACCGCGACCAGATTATTTTCCTTGATCGCTTTTCCAATCGCTTCCGGCAGCGGCCCGCTGTTGCCGATGCACGTCGTGCAGCCGTAACCGACCAGATTGAAGCGCAGCGAATTCAGATACGGCCACAAGCCGGCCTTCTCGATGTAATCGGTAACGACCTTCGAGCCCGGCGCAAAGCTGGTCTTCACCCAGGGCTTGGTATTCAGCCCGCGCTCCACCGCCTTCTTCGCCAGCAAGCCCGCACCCAGCATCAATGACGGATTCGAAGTGTTGGTGCAGCTGGTGATCGCCGCGATCACCACCGAGCCGTCCGCCAGTTCGTAGCTGTGCCCGTTGTTCTGCATCGTCACGTGCTTCGCGCTTTCGGTCAGCGTCTTCACGAACGACGCCTTGGCCTCCGTCAACGGCACGCTATCCTGCGGCCGCTTCGGTCCGGCCATCGTCGGCACCACGCTCCCCAGGTCCAGCTCCAGCGTGTCGGAGAAAATCGGATCCGGCGTGTGATCGGTGCGGAACAGTCCCTGTTCCTTCGAATACGCCTCGACCAGCTTGACCCGCTCTTCCTCGCGCGCCGTGAATCGCAAATACGCCAGCGTTTCCCGATCCACCGGGAAAAATCCCATCGTCGCGCCGTATTCCGGCGCCATGTTGGCAATCGTCGCGCGATCCGGCAGCGACAGGCTCGACAATCCTGTCCCGTAAAATTCCACGAATTTGCCGACCACGCCTTTCTTGCGCAGCATGTGCGTCACGGTCAGCACCAAATCCGTCGCCGTCGCGCCTTCCGGCAGCACCCCGCGTAATTTGAAACCAACCACCGCCGGAATCAGCATCGAGAGCGGCTGGCCCAGCATCGCCGCTTCGGCTTCAATGCCGCCCACGCCCCAGCCAAAAACGCCCAGGCCGTTCACCATGGTCGTATGCGAATCGGTGCCGACCAGCGAATCGGGGAACGCGGTCCACACTCCGTCTTTCTTCGCGCTGAAAACGACGCGCGCCAGGTATTCCAGATTCACCTGATGGCAAATTCCGGTGTCCGGCGGCACTACCTTAAAATTGTCGAATCCCTTTTGTCCCCAGCGCAGAAATCCATAGCGCTCGATATTCCGCTGCATTTCCAAGTCGGCATTGATGCTGAACGAATTCGCGGTCCCGAATTGATCCACCTGCACGGAATGGTCGATCACCAGTTCCGCCGGCAGCAGCGGATTGATCTTTTTAGGATCTCCGCCCAGCGCCCGCATCGCATCGCGCATCGCCGCCAGATCCACCACCGCTGGAACGCCGGTAAAATCCTGCAGCAGCACGCGCGCCGGCATGAACGAAATTTCCTTCTCGGTCGCGCCGCCAACTCCCGTCGGATCCCAACCGGCCAGCGCCCGAATATCCTCCGCAAACACAAATCGCCCGTCTTCGTGCCGCAACAAATTCTCCAGCAGCACTTTCAGCGAAAAGGGCAGCCGCGTGACGTTGCCCACGCCGGCCTTCTCCAGCTCGGCCAGGCGGTAAATTTCAAAAGAGTCGGCGCCGGATTTCAACGTGGATTTCGTGGCGAACGAGTTTTTCGGTGCGAGGCTCATGCGAGCGTGATTCCTCCGGTGGAACAACATATTTTAGCGCAGTACGGCCGCGCGCAGGACGCGATTTCGCATCCCGTTGCAGCCGCACCACACTAAAAAGAATTCGAGTTTCTAATGCTTGGGGGGAACGTAGCTATCCGGCAATTTGGCGCCGTCGCCAAAAAAATAATTCGTCAGCTGCTCTTCCATGATCTGCTGCGACTTGGGATCCAGCGGATTCAGCCGAAATTCGTTCATCACCATCTTGGAATGTTCCACCCACAGTTTCCAGGCTTCCTTCGAGACGTTGTCGTACACCCGTTGGCCGATCTCGCCCTTCCAGGGAATTCGATCCAGGCCGGGCATTTCGCGTCCGAATTTCACGCATTTCACCATGCGCACCGGCTGCGCCGTCGTTCCCGCTCCCGAATTTCCTGCACTTTTTTCGTCAGCCATCCAACTCTCCTCTCGTTCCTGCTGCATTTCAAGATACTGCAACCGCCACCGAAATTCCAGTTTGCAAGGCAGCGTCTCAGTTTCCGGTACCCGTTAATCAGGACTTACTCCGCTTGATTTTTGAACACCAGCACCGCCTGAACTTTTCTGGACTGGCGATTGCAAATCCTAGCGATCTCTGAGCGCTTGCCCTCGACCTACTTTGGCCGACTGGGTACCGAGCTGCTGCTACTCGTGCTTGATGCGCTGCTGCTAGATGATTCGCCTGCTGCGCTGTGCGAATCACTACCACCGCGCGAGCCTCCTTCATTCGATCTGCTTGACCGGTTCGCTGAAGACTCTAGCGCACCACCCGCCGACGCACGGTAAGATCCGCTATCGCTCCGACCGCTTTCGCGGCTCGAAAAACCGCCGTGCGAATTCAAACCGCTTACGACCACCGGTTTAGACGTTCGTCCGGGCATCACCACTCCGCCGCGTACAAACTGTTGCTTGGTGTAATCGTAAGTAATCTTCACATCGCTTCGCCCGGCATTCGTTAATTTTGAATCACGCGAAGTTTCGGTCAGCAGCCGCCCCCGAATTTCTGGCGGCGCGGTTTTCGCAAACTCCGGCAGCGTAGCGACTCGAAACTCTTTGGGCGTGTTCGCAAGTATTTCGGTGTTTTCGCCCGGTTTGAACTCTACGTGCTCGATTCGATCGATGTCGTCTTTCCTGGATGGCACGTAGATGCCGTGGCGCAAATTTGCAGGTGTCTTGCCCTTTTTATCAAGCGGGCTGGCGGGCACGAAGCCTGTTTGCTTGCCCAGCTTCACCCAATGAATCGGGTGGTGGATCCTCTTTCGTCGGATCACCGCTCGATAACGCGCGCCTTGATGCACCCAACGCGAGTAATGGCACACCGGCAAGAACCATGGTTGTTGAAACATTAGTTCCCGAGAAGCCGTTTGCAGTTGCGACAATTCTTGGGGTGTGTGGGCCACTTGCGCCCAATCCGTCCACACAGGAAATGGGCAAGCGGTGTCGAGCGTGTTAAACCAAACAGTTTGAGCTTTGAATGAATTTCCAGACACCCGCGCGGTGTTTGCGGGAGCGGTTTGTGAGGACTTTTGCCCGCGGGATTTCGAAGAGGCGAGCACCAGACCCGCTTGGGGCGCGTTTTGCACGGACCTTATATCTCGAGTGGGCGGTTGCAGCTGCGAGCTCTGCGGCGTGACCCTCGCATCCTGTTTCGGTTCCCAACACATTCCGTACGGCGGGCACGGTGTGAACGTCCCGAGCTCGTACATATCCGGCAGCCCCGCCATCGGCGAGGTGAGCCCGGATGCCTTTAGCGCCGCGGCCATCGTGACGGTTCGGGCCTGATAGCGCGCTCCGGCCCATTTATCGAAATCGTCGCTCGATCTGAACTCTCCTGGTTCCGCCGCGCGTGGTGCGGCTCCGCCAGGAAAGGTGATGGTTTGTCCCTTCATCAGCAGCGCGCCCTCCGCATCGTTGTCGAATTCTGTTGCGGTATCAGTTTGCGGGGTGAGCTCCATTCCATCGAGATAAGCGTCAATCCGGACGAATGATCTTTGAGGAAAACTGCTCTCAATTTGCCCGGTTGGCGTATCAATTTCGAAAAATTCACCTGCAAGCGGTTGCAATCCAGCCGTCACCGCACCGGAAACCAGCTCGATCACGGTCCTTGGGACGTCGTCCGCGGAGGTCAGTTCCGTGAAAAGCAGCACGGTATTCTCCGCCACGTACACCTCTGACCCGTCTTCGAACTCGATCTCTGCGCGGCCGTCTCCAGTCGCGAGCGCGTAGTTCTGCTCGATCGGCAAGTTCGTGATCGCCACTTCCCAAGGTCGTTTCAAGTCGGGATGTTTGCCATCGCCGCGGTTGAAGCGAACGTCGCCCTCCACGTACCTCAGCCGCACCAGCTGGGGATCGCTCGCATCTTTCGTTGCTGCGTATGCGATGGGAGGAAAATATGCCCCGAGAAGAATTAGTAGCGAGATCGTTCCTAGCCAGGGCTGGGTAGCCATGTGGAAGCCTCCATGCAATGCATTTGAGGTTCTGTTACGTATGACGTTTGATACGCGCGGCTCGTTTCGTTCGCCTTGGACCTCGACAAATACTCGTGGCCAATTCTTTACCGACCGCAAGGGCCGGAGGATTTTCGCGAGATCCGCTGCGAAGCTACCCCGAATGACCGACCCTCCATCTGCATCATTCGCCAGCCCGATCTTCCGTTGACGCCACCGCCGTGTGCTCGGAGCTTTAACGCGACCCGGTTCTCTTGCCGATACAGCTGCTGACCGACTGAACTCGGTTGTTTTTTTCGGCACCGTTGATGCCTGAACCAGAGTCAAACCCGCGTCGGGCCGCCTAGCCCGCTCCATTCACCGGGGCTCTCGTGTAACGTGCCAATAATCGCGTATCCTTCTATTTATGATAGGCTCTTGCACTAACCCGAAAGTTTTAATAAAACATAGACCCGGTTTACGGCCCCTGGCCTGGACCACAGGAGACGTGTCATGAACGCACAAGCAGCGAGCCCGGCCGCCGTGTCTCAGACCGGACCTTACTTCTGCGAAATGCCTTCCGACCCCTGCGCCATCATCATGTTCGGAGCTTCCGGAGATCTGGCTCGCCGCAAGCTGATGCCGGCGCTCTACGATCTGGCGTTTCATTCCTGTTTGGCTCCCAGTTTCCGTTTGCTGGGTTTTGCCCGCACCAAAATGAGCGATGACGATTTCCGGAAAAGTGCCGGCGAATTTTTGCCCAAAGGCCAGGAAGTTGGCGCGGACGATGCGAAAAAATCCGAATTCCTGAAAAACCTGCAATATTTCACCGGCGATTACGACGACGCCGCAGCCTTTCAGAATTTAGCGAAGCGCTTGGAAGAACTGGACAAAGAAGGCGGCCTCGGCGGCAATCGCCTGTTTTATCTGGCCACGCCGCCGGAAGTCTACACTCACGTCATTCAGCAGTTGAAGCAAGCCAATCTCACCAAATCCAAAGGCGATAAATCCTGGACCCGCATCATCATCGAAAAACCGTTTGGCCGCGATCTGGCCTCCGCCAAAGCCCTCAACGCCAAAGTTCTCGAAGCCTTCGACGAATCCCAGGTCTACCGCATCGATCACTACCTCGGCAAAGAAACCGTGCAGAACATGCTGGTCTTTCGTTTCGGCAACGGTATTTTCGAGCCGCTCTGGAATCGTAATTACATCGATAGCGTCCAGATCACCGCCGCCGAATCCCTCGGAGTCGAACGCCGCGCCGCCTTCTATGAAACCGCGGGCGCCATGCGCGACATGATTCAAAGCCACGTCTTGCAGTTGACCTCGCTCGTTGCCATGGAGGCTCCCGCGCGATTCGACGCCACTTCCGTACGCAACGAAAAGATCAAAGTGCTGCAGTCCATGCGTCCCTTCACCACCGAATCGGTCTGGAAGGATGTCGTCCGCGGCCAATATGGCCCCGGCCAGATCAACGGCAAGCCCGTTCCCGGCTATCGTCAGGAACCCGGCGTAAACCCGGACTCGTCCACCGATACTTTTGCCGCCTTGAAGCTGCATGTCGACAACTGGCGCTGGAGCGGCGTGCCGTTCTACTTGCGCTCCGGAAAACGCCTGGCCCAACCGCACACCGAAGTCGCTATTCTTTTCAAACGCGCGCCGCACATGGTCTTCCGCGGCGAAAATACCGAAACCAATTCGTTGGTCCTCAATATTCAGCCCGAAGAAGGCATCTCGCTTTCTTTCGGCGCGAAAACTCCGGGCTCCCAGATGCTCATTCGCCCCGTGGAAATGGATTTCCAATACAAAAACACATTCGGCGCCAGCTCGCGCCCCGCCTACGCCACGCTGATCAACGACTGCATCCGCGGTGACGCCACGCTCTTCGATCGCGCAGATAGCGTCGAAGCGGCCTGGGCCCTGGTCGACCCGATTCTCAACACCTGGGCCGGCGCTGCCGCTCCGCCGTTCCCGAATTATCCGGCGGGTAGTGACGGGCCGCGCGCCGCCGATGATTTAACGGGCGCCGACGGCCGCCACTGGCGTCCGCTCTAGTTCAAGTTTTTGGAGGATTCGAATGATTTTGGCTGGTGACTTGGGCGGAACCAAGGCCAACCTTGGGCTCTTCGACGTGCAGAAGGGCAAGCTCGTGCGCGTGGCGGATAAGCGCTACGCCACGCGCCAACATAAAGGCCTGGAAGAAATCGCCAGCGATTTTCTGAATGGCGCCAGCGGCAAAATCACCGCCGCCTCCTTCGGCATTGCCGGACCCGTCGTCGACAACAGCGTGCAGGCCACCAATTTTCCCTGGCTGATCAACGGTTCGAGCGTCGCCAAACATCTGCACCTGGACCATGTGCACCTGGTGAACGACGTCGAAGCCACCGCCTACGGTCTCGGCGTTTTGGAACCCAACGAATTGGAGACGATTCATCGCGGCGTCGAAGCTCCCAAGTCCACGCAGATCGTAATCGCCGCCGGCACCGGCCTCGGCGAGGGCGTTTTGTTCTGGGACGGCCAACGTCACGCACCCATGGCCACCGAGGCGGGCCACGCCGATTTCGCGCCCAATACCGAACAGCAAGCCGACTTGTGGAAGTTTCTGAAAGCGCGCAACGAATTTGTCAGCACCGAAATCATTTTGTCCGGCGGCGGCTTTCAGCGCGTCCACGAATTCTTGAATCCCACGCTAAAGCATCCCGGTTTTGATTCCGGCAGTCCCGATCCCGCGCCGGAGATCACCCGCATGGGTCTTTCCGGAGAATGTCCCACCTGCGCCGCGACCCTCGACCTTTGGGTCCAGATCTACGGCGGGGAAGCGGGCAATATGGCGCTGCGCACCGTCGCGCGCGGCGGCATTTACGTGGCCGGCGGCATCGCCGTAAAAGTCCTGCCCAAAATCCGTACGGGAAAATTCACCGCGGCGGTGAAGCACAAGGAAAAACTCGAAGCGTTCCTTTCCAATATTCCGATCCACGTGGTCTTGAACGAAGAATGTCCGCTGCTTGGGGCCGCGTTCGTGGCCTGGCAAAATATTTAGGCGCCCAGCAAAGTTCCGTCGGCAAGATGATCACGCTCCTCTCCATTATCGCGCTCGGTTTTTTTCTCGGCATGCGTCACGCCACCGATCCCGACCACGTCATCGCCGTCACCACGATCGTCAGCCGCCAGCGCAGCATTCGCCACGCCGCGCTGATCGGCATCCTCTGGGGCCTGGGCCACACCATCACCATTTTCTTGGTCGGCTCGGCCATCATCCTTTTCGGCGTGGTAATTCCGCCCAAACTCGGGCTCACCATGGAGTTGTCCGTAGGCCTGATGCTCATCCTTCTCGGTGTTTTAAATCTCACCGGGTTCACCCGCTGGATCACCGAAACCTTCACGCCGCAATCGCCGGATGCGCCAGGTCACCCGCACCTTCATTCGCACGCGCATACCCACCAGCAGGGCGATTTCGTCCACGCCCATCCGCACCATCACGAACCGGAAAAACACGGGCACGCCGAAGATTCCACGCCCGTGGGCTGGATGGATCGAATCTTTGGCCAACTCGGTCTCTATCAAGCCGTGCGGCCTCTCGCGGTGGGCTTGGTTCACGGCCTCGCCGGTTCCGCCGCGGTCGCGCTGCTTGTACTAACCACCATTCGCGATCCGCGCTGGGCCATCGCCTATCTTCTCGTTTTTGGCGTCGGCACCATTGCCGGCATGATGCTGATCACCGCCGCCATCGCTTTGCCGTTCAAATATTCGCAATCGCGTTTCGCGCGTTTAAATCGTGGTTTGGCCGTTGCCTCCGGAATCCTCAGTATCGCCTTCGGCATTTTCATCGTCTATCAAATGGGTTACGTCAACGGCATTTTTACCAACCATCCACACTGGGTCCCGGAGTAGGGAAGTCGCGCTTAGATTCACCGTTTCGAATTCAAGTTGTAAATTTCCGCGACAATCCGTGAAACACCCTATGTCGCCTGAGTTTCGTACCTGACACCCGCACGAACCGTACTCCATCTGACCGATTCTTGTTCCCCCACCCAAATGCAAAAGTCCTCAAGCGGTTTATTTAATTTTAGGAGGCCTCTCTCGTGCGAAAAGCAATTCTGTGGTTATCAATCATCCCCGTCGTCTGCCTGATGTTCGTGGGCTGTGGCGGTGGCAAAAGCACTCCAACGGCTAGCGCGGTCCCTGTGGTCCTGACCATACAAGATCAACCACCGGCGGGCCTCACAGCTCTCTCGTTTCAAATCCAAATCACTGGCGTTTCGCTGCAAGGTTCGTCGGCAAGTAACGATGTGTCGTTGCTCAGCTCTCCGGTTACTGTGAATCTTTCTGATTTGCAAACCGTCAACTCTCTGCTGGCCAATACCAGCGCTCCGGCGGGAACCTATTCCGGCATCACCATCACCTTTGCCAACCCTCAAGTCAGCGTCCTGAACAATTCAGGATCTTCACTTTCCGACGGCACCACTTCCTGCGCGACCAGCACCTCCACCACTTCGCCCTGCACTCTTGCTCCCGCTCTCTCCGCGTCTTCGGTGATGATCACCACCTCTCCGTTCCCACTGACTTTGACGGCCGGTACGCCGATTCAGCTCGCCATTGATTTTAATTCCAACGATTCACTCACCAATACCTCTGGCACTCTGGGCATCACGCCCGCCGTTACGGTTTCGGTGAACTCGACTCCCAACGCCACCACCAACAATATTGCCGACTTCACCAACGGCACCGGTCAGGTCACTTCGGCCAGCAACAACCAAGTTGTCGTCACCGATCTTTCCACCGGGCAACCTCTGACCTTGACCAGCAATGCGAACACGACCTTCACCGGTTTCAATACGTCTTCGACTTGCACCACTCAAAACACCTTCGCCTGCGTTCAAGCCGGCCAGATCGTCAATTTCAATTTTGGCGTTTCGGGAGCGTCCGGCTCGGGCCCAACTCTGCAAAGTCTGAACCTGAATTCCGGCGTCACCAGCGGCGTCACCGGCACGGTCGTCGGCGTAAATCCTGGCTCCAATCAGCTCGAGGTACTCGTGACCAATGAAACTCCCGCGTTCGCCAGCGTAAATTCCGGCCTCGCCGTGGGACAAGTGGTTGAAGTCAACCCGGCCACCGGCGCGACCTTCTCGGCTCAAACCAACGGTGCAACTTTGCCCGCCGGCCTGATGTTCGGGAGCATTAACGACGTCGGTGTGGGTCAATCCGTGTTGCTCGATTCCACCGGCTTCACCGCTGGCACCGGAACGGCTCCCGGGACTCTCACCACGGACAATCTCACGCTGGTGCCTTCGCAGTTTGGCGGCTCGATCAACGCGCTGAACGCTTCCAGTCAGAGTTTTACGTTGAACGGTCTAAATGGGCTGTTCACGGGTAATCAGGTGAACTCGATCGCTGTTGATACCGGCTCGAACACCGCTTTCACCGGCGTCACCGGCGGTTTCAACGGCCTTGCTGTGGGCAATACCGCGACGGTTGGAGGGACTTTGTTCAATTCACCCACCGGTCCGGTTCTTGTTGGCGGCCAGGTCGGCGTTACTGGCACTTCCACGGCAACCGCTGCTTTGCAGAGCCGCTAATGGTTCTGTGAATTGGGATTTGCACGAGGTGGAAGCGCGACGTTTCAGTCGAAACGTCGCGTTTCCATTTATTTCAAACGGAGACACTACGGACACCGTGAGGAAAGGGGTCTCCTAGCTAGCTCCGCGAGCTGACCGTCCAGCCGATTCCGATTCCTCAACTCGCCGTTCCAGAAACTTTTTCTCCATCGGACTTCGCGCGAGCGCCAGCGCATCGCGAAAATATCGACCCGCCACCTCGCGGCGGCCTCGGCGAAATTCTAATTCTCCAATCGCCGCCGCATAAAACGGATACGCAGCGATCCGCTCGCTGTTCTCGATGGCGCGAATTTCTTCCAATCCGCGCGCCGGACCCTCATGCTGCGCAATCGCTATCGCGCGGTTCAACGCAATCACCGGCGAAGGCCGGATCGCCATCAGTTTGTCGTAGAGCCACACGATCCTTCCCCAATCCGTTTCCTCCGCGCGCGCCGCGCAGCAGTGGGTCGCGGCGATCGCGGCCTCCACATGATATTCCGTCAGCTCCGCTCCCGTCGCCGAAAGATCCAGCAGCCGTTGCCCCTCGCCGATCAACCTCGCATCCCACTGCGACCGGTCTTGCTCAAAAAATAACGTCAGATTTCCCGATTCATCCACCCGCGACGGCAATCGCGCCGCGTGCAGGCACATCAACGCCAGCAGCGCATGCGTCGCGGGAGTCGCGGCCGCAGGGAATTCGAGCAGCGTCTGCGTCAGTCGTATGGCTTCCGCACACAGTTCTGTCCGCACCACAAATTCCGATGACGCGCCGTGATAGCCTTCATTGAACAAAAGATAAAGCGCCCGCTGCACCGCGCTTAGCCGCCCGGGGAAATCCTTCGCATCGGTGACGTCGAATAGTCTTTTCGATCCCGCCAGCACCTTCTTAGCCCGTGAAATTCGTTTCTCGATCGCCGCCCGCCCGCTGACAAACGCACCCGCGATTTCGTCCACGCCGAATCCGCACAAAATATTCAGTACCAAAGCCACCTGCGCCTCCTCCGCCAATTTCGGATGGCAGCAGGAAAACATCATGCGCAGTTGATCGTCCCTGATCGCGTTCGGCTCAAAAATCTCCTGCACCGTCGGCGCCAGCGTCCATTCACTCTGCAGCAGCCGGCTCAGTTCCGGCGCAAACGTCTGCGCCGTGCGCTCCCGCCGCAAAATATCCAGCGCCCGGTTCTTCGCCGTGGTCATCAGCCACGCCGACGGATTCTCCGGCACGCCGCGAAATTTCCACACCTCCAGCGCGCGGCAGAAGGCGTCTTGCACGACGTCCTCTGCCATCGCCAGGTTATGCACGCCGAAAAGATGCGTCAGCGTGCCCACCAGGCGGCCTGCTTCGCGCCGGAATAACCGCTCGTCGACTTCCATCACATGTCCATTTTCTGGATGGGCCGCACTTCCACCATGCCGCCGGCGTCGAAAATCGGGCAGCCCTTAGACAGTTCCGCCGCTTGCGCCAGATCTTTGGCCTCGATCAACGTGTAGCCACCCACGATGTCCTTGCTCTCCGCGTACGGCCCGTCGGTGATCGACTTCTGTTTTCCCTTCACCACTTTGCCGCCCGGCTCCAGCGGATTCCCGATATCCTTCAGATACCCTTTTTCGCCCAGCTCTTTCATCCAGGCCACCCAGTTCTGCATCACCTTCTGCATCTCCGCCGGTGAAGCGTGCATTCGATCTTGCTCCGCCTGCGCCGTATTGCGATAGACAAACAAAAATTGGCTCATCTCCGTTTCTCCTTAATTCTCGATAATTTTGTTACTACACCTCTATGACGATTGAGAAAGCCATCGGCGGACATTTTTTTTTTGCGGCATTCGCCGGCTTACGCCAGCCCTATTCCGCGGTAGTCGAGGTATCCTGTACCGGAAACGAAGTACCTGAAGGAGAATTAGAATGCAACCTCGAATCGATCTTCGGAAGACCGCCCCGGGCGCCATCCAAGCCATGCTCGGCCTGCAAAACTACGTCAATACATCCGGCCTGCCGCCGACGTTGCTGGAACTGGTGAAAATCCGCGCCTCGCAGATCAACGCCTGCGCCTACTGCCTCGACATGCACACCCAAGACGCGCGCGCCAATGGCGAAACCGAACAGCGCCTCTACGCCCTGAACGCCTGGCGCGAAACCCCGTTCTTCAACGATCGCGAACGCGCCGCGCTAGCCTGGACCGAATCCCTGACTCTGCTCCACGAAGGCCACGTTCCCGATGAGGCATTCGCCGAAGTCCGCCAACATTTCACCGAGGAAGAAATCGTAAACCTAAGCCTCGCGATCGTCGCCATCAATAGCTGGAATCGTCTGATGGTAGCCTTCCGCGCAGTCCCCGGCCACTACCATCCGGCACCGCGCAGCACCACCGCCGCCGCGCAAGATTAAATCGACGCCGCTCCGGGATGCGGTGGCAGGCTAAACGAAGATCAGAGCAAGGAGCGGTGCGGAGGGATTTGGTATCAGCTCGCGGTTTCAAATCGCCTCCCGCAATCGAGTGCGACGCAGTGGCAAGCTAAACGAGCCCGCCGAATCGCCACTTTTGCTACCCCCCAAAAAGCTCTAGAATGGCCCTACCGCGCCCGTAGCTCAGTTGGAAAGAGCGTCTGCCTTCTAAGCAGAGGGTCGGGGGTTCGAATCCCTCCGGGCGCGCCACTTTTCTTGCCTTGTATTTGCAATATTTTCGGGCGATCTCCTTCCGCCTGTTTCGAACCCGCCTGTTACGACTTCCAATCATCATTTCGATCCATATTCCACTTGTCCGGTAACGGCGTTTACCAGGACCTACTGGCGGGACTTGCGGCCTCCCTGGACTTCAAGTGTTCGTAGATTATTTTTCCAGCTTCCCTGTCGTGTTTTGTCCCCCGTTTCCGATTATATAAGTAGGAATGTCTTTGGGTCCCCAACTGGAGGACGACCATGGGCTTGAATAGATTGGCTGCCTTCTCATGTGTGTCGTTGTTGCTGGTCCTGGTGTGGGCCGGTCCGGCGCAGGCTGACGGCTTTTCGACCGGGCAATTCGTCACCTACACCCAATCCGCTTGGGGGTGGGAGGCGTGGCAGCGGCAACTTCGCTGCTCACTGCTGATTACAACTCGGTGTATCAGGGGACTGGCGGAGATCTTGTTGTCGGCGTTACCGGAACGCCAGGGCAATATTTCCTCGAGCTTGACAGCTCGGGTGCGGTGCTGGACATTCTGCCTACCGTTGGTTTAGCCACTGCGCTGACCGCAAATCAGATCGACCCGATGCCTTTTCCTAGCGTTTTTGGCGGAGACGTCGTGGCGCTCGCGCTCGACGTCGATTTCAGCAAGGCTGGTCTGCTGGGCACTTCATCGACCCCGTTTGGCGACCTCGTTCTCGTCAACTTCGGGCCCGCGAGCTCACCGAACTCAGTAAATCCATTCGAGGAATTGAACGGGCTGACCGTCAACCAGTTCCTCGCGACGGCAAACACCTGCCTGGGTGGTGGCCCGTGTCAACTCGGAATTGACAACACCGACCAAATAACGCTCGACCTTGGCGCGGCTTTTTTCGAGGGAACCCCAAGTACATTCGCGGAAGATCACCTGGTTTTGCCCAGTTCCACCACCACGCCCGCGCCAGAGCCGTCGAGCGTAGCGCTGCTCGGAGCGGGACTGCTTGGTATTCTCGGTTTGGTCAAATTCAAAGCCAAACAGTTAAAATCTCACGCTCCATCCGCACAAACTCTCTCAACTCCCGGTTATGGCGGTGGTTTCGATGGGTCTCAGCTGAGTGTTGTGTCAACCCATTGAGACCACGAGGATTATCGGACACGATCCGATTGTTTCCGGGTACCATCGACGAGGGAGTTCTCCCGATGGTGCACCCCATTCAGTCCGACGATGAGGCTGTCGCCGGACATAGATTCTTATTACTATTCGCTTTTCTGTTAGCCACGCTAATCCTCTACCCATATACCGAGGCGAACCGCTTTGGTTACTTCGCGTTTCGCGTGCTCGGAAGCGCGGCAATTCTGCTCAGTGTGTATGCGGCCAATTTCCGCCGCAGTCTTTTGATTTTTGCGCTCGTACTTGCTGTTCCGGCCATTTTCCAGCGCATCCTGCTTCCCAACGTCTACGCGAACTGGTTATCGATATTGAATCTGGTGCTGAGTCTCATTTTTGACGTGTTCGTTGTCATTGTGCTCTTCCGTCATGTGTTCTCCAAAGTAGAAGCCAATTCCGAAACCATCTTCGGCGCCCTTTGTATTTATCTGTTGGTGGGTTTCAGTTTTGCTAGCGTCTATGGCATGGTCGCCGCTTTCCGGCCAGGCGCCTTTTATCTCGATCCTCTTACCAACCTGCACCGCGTCCCCGACCGTTTTGATTTTGTGTTTTACAGTTTCGGCACAATGACCACGCTCGGCACACCCGGAATTACGGCGGTTTCGGCTCAAGCACGTTCCGTTTCGATTTTCGAAGCCATTCTCGGCATCCTCTACCTTGCGGTCATGATTGCCCGATTAGTAGGAGCGTATCGGCCGAACTTCAAACGCTAGTTGAGCCGATCCAACCACGGAGTCGTCGGTAACTCCCGATAAGTCGCGTTACCGCACATTGAGAATTCGCGGATTGGCACATGTCCGGTTACGGCGTTAATCAGGCGTTGAAAGATCACTGAACTCGCATCGCCGGCACGTTTGTCGTCACGCGCTTCGAAAATTCGCGCAGTACATTCCCAGCCATCCGGCCGGCCAGCCCAATTGCTGCGTTACTGAAAACGAGGC
>Ga0302222_10000566_pt1 | contig 20694 bp, 16 predicted proteins | sample II_Palsa_E2_2_FD_194570 | JGI IMG/M metagenome (GOLD analysis project Ga0302222, IMG submission 194570) | Peat permafrost microbial communities from Stordalen Mire near Abisko, Sweden - II_Palsa_E2_2 | ecosystem: Environmental > Terrestrial > Soil > Palsa > Peat permafrost | place: Sweden... | reverse complement strand
TCGCATCCAGGAAAGCGTCGCAAGCTCTACGGAGCTGCTGCCGGATGTGAACTGAGTGCAGGCCGAGCCGCTTCTCGCCGTACCAGCCGAGAGCGGTTCGCAGCAAGATTAAGAGAATTAGAAGCAGAATAGAGGAGACCATAGCAGCAAAGGATTCGCGTTCGACTAGGAGGGTCATAAATGGCATGTCTTCCCAGCCGGGAACAGCACGATCGAGAACTCGTCGAAGCACCGATCCGAGGATATGAAATCGTGCGAGGCGAATATGCACGACATGATCGAAAGTGTAACTCGGATCGTAGGCGCGAATGTTCCTTGTAGCAGCGGCCAATACCGCGGGATCCGTTAATTCTTCGCGAGTCAGCGTCCTTCCGTCCGCTCCGCGCATTACTACGCGGAAGCTGGGATCTACAATGATCCATCGCCCATCAATGAGAACCTCGGCAACAACGTGCTTGGTCATCTGACGAGAGTCAACCAAAAGCAGGCGCCGAACTTGCATGTGCCCTGTGTCTACGAGATTGATGAACGCGTTTGTGGCTGTACCGCACACTTGCAGCAGCGCCTCATAATTCAGCGTGTCAGTCGGGTCGCGGTCACTCTGAGGAGTGTCGGCTTCGAACTTCCTGCGTGCCGGCCCGTGAGCCATCCATTGGAGTATAGCTTCAACTTTTTCGTCGCCCGGCGATGTGGCCGGCACAATCGCATCTGAAAATCCCTTCAGGTATCTTCGTGTCGAAAACTCCCATCCCGCCGAATACACCGCAAAAAAGATGGAAGCGACCAGCAAGACATTCACAGCGAACCAGGTGATACGGAACAGTAGATGGCCCTGAGTTTCAGAGTTGTCAGCGGGCCTCGGCCAACGCAGAGAGTTTTCATGGGAGCCTTGTTGTCGCTGAGGATTTATTACGCTCCGAGCCGGCGTTATCAGGCGATCTTGGCTCATGGCGTTTCCCGTTTCTCCTCAATCAACTCTTCCAGGGTCCCTGCTTTGATCCGATCGCACCGATTGTTTAGCTCTTCCTTTTCCACAAGGAAAGAGTGAACATTCTGTCCGCGATTCTCTTCGTATCGAACGATATGAGCCCGCTGCTTCTCGGCCCATTCTTCGATGGTGTGGCGCGGAAGAAACGCGACCCGAGGCGTAACGAAATAATCGTAGAAAAGATTTCGCGCGCCCGACCAAGTCCGTTTTCCTCTCGAACGAAGGAAATGAACCACGTAGTACGGTACCTGAAAAAAGAGTGTGACGAAAGGCTTGGACCACCTCCGGCTCAGCGAGCCTCGAATCAGGCCGCCAGGAAACTTGTAAAGCATAGGGTATCGGCCACCTGGCTTGTAGACAGCGAGATACATCCGCCCGCCTGGCTTCAGGATTCGCAAGTTCTCAGTGAACGCAGTCACTGGATCCTCTGTGTGGTGGATGACGCCGTCCGAGATGACAACGTCGGCAGTTCCATCCGCAAACGGAAGATGCAAGTTGTCACCAACGGCGCCCGGTCTGTCGTACCGTTTCATCGCAAGACTCAGAGACACGCGACTCCGATCGAGACCGATACATCGAATTCCTCGCTGCTTCAGAAATCCTAGAACTCTACCAGGGCCGCAACCTATATCGAGAACTAGCGAGTCTGCATCCAAGCTTTGGATCAGGTCGACGAGCGGCCGCGACACGACAGAATCAATTTCTCCCGAGGCGTCGGCTGGAACCCAATCGAAGGGGTGCTGATCGTAAAATGTTGCCGATTCAGGAGTGCCCATCAGAGATGACCATGCGAATGCTTCAAGACCCGTGCATAGTGGCCTTCCATCTGCTCCGTCAAGCGATCCCAGCCCAATTCAGCAGCCACCTCTCTGCATCCGGCTTTTAGCTTTGCGTAAAGAAGTCGATCCGAAATCAGGTTGCGAAGCGCCGCAACCAGCGGCCGCTCCTCTGGCGCGATCACTAATCCAGCACGACCTTTCACTAGAGAGCAAATGCCGCAGGAATCGGAAACAATTACCGGAATGTCGTAAGCTATCGCTTCTGCCGCGGAATTCGCGAAATTTTCATAACGTGATGGCAGGACGAAGATATTAGTGTCCATCATGAGAGCTGACTTATCGTGGTCGTAGAGAGCACCTGTGAAAATCACACGAGATTCGATTCCAACTTCGCACGCCCGTTGCTCGAGAGTTGCGCGATAACCAGGCTCGCCTTCAGGGCCTGCGATTACGAGCCGGCCTGATTTCGGGCACGCTTCAGAAAAAGCCTCGATCAAAATGTCTGCACCTTTACGGGGAATTAGACGCCCCAGAAACAGCACGAGCGGTTCTTCTAGAGGGATTCCCCATTTTGCGCGAAAGGCGCCACGTTGTGGCCTGTCCGCGCTCTCGCATCGGTCAATACCGTTGTATCGAATTACGATTTTCTCCCCTGGTACACCGTCTTCGACAAGTTCTTGTTGCTCCATCTCGGAAGTGGCCACGATTTGCGCCGCGTCGCGCCAGTAAATCTCGCCCAAACTCTTATGCCAATACCGTTTCATTCGAAAGCTTCGGTCGATTGGGCGATACATACCCATTGGTTCAATCAGGTATGGAATCCCCCGGCGTCTGCAGAAATAACTCACTGCAGGTCCCAGTAGGTCGTAGAGGCCGTACAGGTGAACCAGGTCAAACTGCGAGATGGATGCCCGGCAGAATGCTACCACACGGGGATTAACTGTGAGCGCCCGATAGTGAGCTAGGGTAGGTAGGTAGATGGTCTCGACCCCATCCTCTTGTGCACACCACCCCCATTTGCAGCGGCTGACCTTCACATCCGCGTTGAGATCGGTTCCAATTCCCAAATCCGCAGTCAAAACGGTGACTTGCTGGCCGCGCTTAGTCAGGCCTCGAGCGAGCGCGCGAACCTTGACGACCGGGCCTCCTCGGTCCTGAAACGGAAAATATGATTGAACTACCTTTAAAACGCGCATTCGCCTCGGGGTATCAGTATTGTTGGAAAACTGCTTGCTCGCGTCTGTGCTGGGCTGCCACGTTCGCGGGGTTGCGGGACAGGTTACTATCCCTGCCGGTGGGAATCCAAGCCGCACTCTTCCAGAATTAGCTCAAGTTTGCTCTGAAAAACGTCAAAAGAATAGTTGCGGCGACCTATTTCCGCACCACGCTGCCCCAATTTGATGCGCAGCGATTCATCCTGAAGCAAGGTCGCCAGAGCTTCGGCTAATCGCTCCGAATCGCCGGGCGGAATTAGCAACCCGTTTACATTATCTTCGACGACATCGACGGCACCTCCGCAAGCTGCACCCACTAATGGCTTGCCAAATGCCATTGCTTCGATAAAGACCAATCCGAAGCCCTCACCTGTGCTGGGAAGCGCGAATATTTCGCAACGAGCATAGCAGGCAGCGATTTCTTGCCGCGAGAGGCCCGTGAGGAATCGCACGGACTCAGAAACTTTGAGATCGGCAACGATTTGTTCGAGGCGTGAAAGATCATCGCCCTGACCTACTGCCACCAAATACAAACCCGGAAACTTCGTTCGAAGTTGCGCAATCGATCGAATTAAGTCATCAACCCCTTTGTAGCGTTCTGATGCCGCCCAGCGGCCCACAGTGAGGATGACACGGCCCCGTGGGAATTCCCTGGGGAGAGGAAGGTTGGTCCGAGCGTCCGCCATGCGAAGAAAATCTGGATTGAGCGGCCATGGCAGCTTGCGTATCTTGGACTGCGTCACGCCTTGAATTTCGGCAAGCTTTTGTGCCGTGTCAGAACTCGGCGCGACGACAATATCCGCCGACAAAACAGCTTGGCGTTGCAGCCACGGCAGCGGTTTCCAAACCTCCACGCCGTGTGACATCACAATCGTCTTTAGCTTTGGCGAAAACCGTTTCATCCCTGCCACAAGCAGTGCCAGATGTGGATGGGCCGCGAGAACTAAGCGCGTGCCTTGTCTGGATTGACGGACGGCGGAAAGGACGAATCGCGTTTTGGAGCGTCCGAATCCGTGAAGGCATATTTTATTTTCGACGGCAACAAATTCATGCGTGCCCGGCGGATCGCTGAGACTCTGAAAATAAGTTGACCAATTATTGCGACGCAAGGAAATCTTCTCCAGAGCTACCGTCGTCAGGCGCCCTGCTTCCTGAATTCCGCCAACGCCGAGCAACTCCGGAAAAAGACCAAGGATCGATTTCGCCTGCGCTTTGGGTTCCTTGGCCGTCATTTGCGGAAGACAAACACGCCGTGCGTCGCGAATCTTGCAGGGCAGATTTTTTCCGCCAGCCCGTCAGTCCAAGCGGAAACCGATGCCGTGACGTGCCTGAATCGCCAGTAGCCAGTTCGGATTGCCGATCGAGCGGGAGACTCGGAGTTCCCCGGAAGTGGAGTGCCAAGACGGGTACCGTTTCCACTTGATACGGATTGGGCCAGCCGGACAAAAAGGCGGTCGGGCAGAAGAAATTCTTGCCCGAACCACCCTAGAAGTGTCGCACCGTTCGAACTGGCCTGCTCGATCCAATCTTCCGGAGAGCGTGGGAAAATGTGTGCACCTCTTCCTCGGATCAACTCAAAGAGTAGCAGGTGACCTTTCGGTTTTAACACCCTCATCATTTCGCCGATTACCGCTGACTGCAACTCAGTCGGGATGTGCTGAACGACGGTGACGTCAGAGACAAAATCGAATGCACCATTCGAAAACGGGAGCCGATGAGCCTCGCCGGCAACAAGTAGTCCGTCGGTACCGCATTGGCGCGCTGTGTTAAGCATTCCTAGAGTGACATCGAGACCAGCGGCGCGAAATCCTAGTTGCTCATAGCGCCTAACCCAGCGTCCCGTCCCGCATCCGACATCAAGAGACCGGGCGGCCGGTGGAATTCTCGCGAGCGCCAGAGCGCGCCGAATAGCATGGAATTGCTGCTTGTCGATTAGTTGGTTGAACCACGCCGGCGCGCCTGGATGCAAGACCGGAGCAATTCCTGACGGATCAGCGGAGCGAAAATCGTCCGCTATGCCCGCCCAGTATTCTTTTGGTGAGTAGCCGCTCATGCTGTTTGGCGGAATTCCCGCGTGATTCATGACTCCTGAGTTAGAGTTTGTATGCCAGGTCGCGCCTTGCGCTGCAAGATTTCTTCAAGAATTACGGCGAGATCGCGGCCGTTGCGATCCCAGGTGTACCGCCGCGCAGTTTCACACGCTTTGTTGCCAAGCCGGTTACGGAGTTCTTTGTCTTCGTAGAGACGCCGAATCAGCGTAGCAAGTTTGTCCACATCGGTTGGGTCGTCGAGAACCATCCCGTCAACATCGTCCGTGACGATTTCGGATACTCCCGCAGCTAAGGAGACGATCACCGGCAATCCGCAGGCCATCGCTTCGGCTGGCGGTATCCCGTAAGATTCCTGCAGCGAAGGTCCCGCATAGGCATCGGCCGCAGCGTAGTAAAATTCAATGTCTTTTCGCGGCGGCAAAAAGAGCACACGATCGTCCAATTTTTTCTCAGTGACAAGCCGCCGGCAGGAAGATTGGTCCTCGCGGCTTACAATGAGCAACCCGATCGGCAGATCGCGCAAATGCACCAGGGCGTCCAGCAGGACAGGCACGCCTTTATTCCGCCAGTCATTGCCCACCAGAATCAGAGTGAACTGGTCTTCCCGGAGCTTCAGTTCCTCCCGCGCCCGCCCGCGGAGCGCCGCGCGAACCGTCGTATTAAACACCGAGTGGTCCAGACCAAGATGGAGGACGGGGATGCGATCGGTTCGCCCATAAAATTGTTTGAGCTCACGGGCAGTTTTGCGCGAATAGACTATGAGCTTCGTCTCGCAATTTTTGTAGGCGCGCCCCTCCATCAAAACCGAAATACCGTAATAAATCTTACGATGGAGCAGCCGCGGCCATTCCCAAATGGGATTTCGCAAAAAACTCATCCCTGCGCTTACCTGCCGCGTGTATTCAGCAAAAACAATGTGCACGCAGATGGCATCGGCATCGAGGCAATTCGCGCCCGCGCTAAAAACCAGATCGTGCCGCAAGTTCCGGAAGCGCTCGTCCCAGTAACGCCAAAGCCGATTAGCCGCCAGCCACCACAGAAAGTTTAAGAGGTGCGGACCCGGCAGCTTCGGAATCCGATGCCAGGTGAATTTTGACTCGTCAAAATCCTCAACGCGCTGGCTGTAAACGTGGATATCGAATTCGTCGGGCAGGTGCGACAGCCACTCGACTGTGATTCGCTCGCTTCCGTGCCGTTTGTCCAGGAACGGAGAAACCACCGCGAGACGAGGTTTAGGCTTGATCGGACCCATGAATCATACTCTCACGATAGGTCCAAGCTGAATCGAGCTCTTCTTTCCAAAGCCGCTGCCTCCGGAATCGCGCACACCGGGCCACGCCCTTTTCATCAGAATTGGAATCCGCCCCGAGGGCGTTCCAGGGTAGAAGGTGCTTGCGAGAGATTCGGTGTGCTCACCTGGATTTCCGGCAGCCGAAAGAGAATCCCTACCAGAAGCCAGAGATATGCATTGTTAATGTAATTTTGATAAGCCGATAAACCGCCGAATGTCATCGGATACAGCAACAGGAATGCGAACCAGAAAATAGCAAAGGCAATAGGGAAGAAGCGCGTCTGAAGAAGACGTCGTACTACGCCCCAGCCGTAGTACAAGAGTGCGGCCGTCCAAATAATCCACAGAAAGGGGGCAATGATTCCCATTTCCACGATCAATACCCCATAACCCTCTTCGACCCATAGGTTTGGTATTGGCTGCCCAATCAGCTTGGCTACGTACTGCATGCCAAGAGAAGCGGTACCGATACCATTTCCCAGCAACCAATTTCGCCCGTCGAAAACAGCTAATAGGTTCTGAATCGGGTAATCCCAAGTGCGGTAGCCTCCCTGATAGGCTGAGCTGCCCGGCAAGAGAGTCTCTGCATAATATGCAACGCGGGTACCTGCTTCTTGCGGGAATAGGAGGAGAATTAACGCGAGACCTATTGCGCCGACAATCACGGAGCGGCGGATCGCCTTGATCATTCGATGAGCTTGGCGTTGACGCCAAGGCGCGCCCCATAGGAAACCGGCTCCCAATGCCAACGCGCTGATCATTACGAACATGACTGCGCCTCGCTCACCACAGAGGAGAGCCGCAACTCCAATGATGCCGATAGTGAGAAAAACGATTTTGCGGCCGCGTAAGTTGCCCAGCAGAAAGTATCCGCCGGCTCCCAGAGCGAGAATGAAGGCGAGGATAAGGAACTGAGCGAATCGCCCTGAACTTACAAAGACAGAATCCGGCAGAGAAAAGAGCTGATTGGTAAGGGGTGTAGACTTTTCAAGATTTCCGAGCTCCTGAAGTTCTGGTGCGAGCTTTGCAGGGTTTAGAAAGGTATTCCCAAGAATGGCCTGAGCGATTCCTAGCGCGGCAATGAATCCGCCAAGCGCCACATTTAACACCAGGAATTTTCTGAGGTCCTCGTCGCTGCGAATCAGGGCATACCCAACGTACATCAGCGGTATGTAGTAAAAGTAAACCTTGAAGCCGAGCAGGCCATACAGAATGTGGGGTGAGTTTTGATTAAAGACTTGCAGAACTCCCAGCCAGAAGAAAAAGCTAAGAAATAGCAAAAAAGGCGGCCGAAACTTCTTTTCCCGCCCCCGCCGGATCGCTGCAAAAAGAGAGATGTACACAAGCGCTGCGAGAATATCTTTGCCGAAAAAAAGTGCCGGGCCATTGCCCATGTATTTCCGGAATAAATCTTCGAACAGCATCCAGATCAGGAAGAGGTAAACCCCGGTACGCCAATTTCGAAGGATTGCCACAGCCACGATAACGCCAATGATTCCGGCCGCAGCGAACGCCACTGCCCGCATATTGTTGGCGGCGATTTCCCCACCCAATTGCCAGGCTAGCCAAATGGCTAGCACAAAAACGCTCAACCCAACCAGCGCCTGATTTTTAACAGCGGGGATGCGCGCGTTCAGCAGATTTTCATCTCCTCAGATCCGGCATTTTTGCGCCTGAATTGAACTCGGGATTGAGTGCAAACGCATTCTATATTAGCAAGGCATCTCAAGACGCGAGGATTGCGATTAAGTGGTGATCGGCTTTGTTTTTTACTGACGCTCTTTTTCTCCACGGCCCAAACGACGCGGCCAGGTGCGTTACGCCTTCGTTTCCCAAGTCGCCAGGATATGAGACGTATAGCCTCCTTCCTCCGTCAGCCATCGTATTTCGTAGCCGAGTTCACGGAGGTGTACAGGAATCGAGAACGATGGCGATTCCCGTCCAGTGGAGTGAATTTCGATTGCTAAAATCGGGTGGAACTCCTCCAACGTGCGTTTTGCTCCACGTAACACCATTCCCTCAGCTCCTTCGACGTCCATTTTGATAAAGTCTACAGGAATTCTTCGTTGGACAATGAAATCGTCGATAGAGACGGAAGGTACGCTAAAAGTTCCTCGATTGTCGTTCTCAAGAACAGGGCCAGCAACGAGCGAGGGTTCGTCAATCGGGAAATCGAAGTTTATTTCGCCGGAGCGATCAGCTACAGCAGAGCGCTCCACAGTGACATTCGTAATCCGATTTAATTCCAGATTCTCCTCCAGGAGGCGATAATTCGCGGGCAGCGGCTCGAAAGCGATCACGCTCCCCTGGGGTCCTACAAGCTTGGAAAACAAGAGCGAATAAAAACCGCTTTGTGCGCCGAGATCCAGCACTCTCATTCCCGCAGTCACTTGTTGTTTGATCATTCCAACAACTTCAGGTTCCCATGACCCATACACGAAGCTGCGATGGATTTGCCAATCCACTCTCATCCGATAACCCTCTAATATCCCCGCACAGGGCAAGATGGGATAACGATCTGCCGGTATGCGGTTTAAGAGCGAATGAATGAAGTTCGCAAGTCGGTTCGGCGACTGGCGCTTGCCCCTAAAGCTGGTCTTCAAACTGTTAGGAAACCAGTTGGAGACTCTTGTTATAATTTGCTGTATAGCCATCACTTAGTTGCCACGAGAGTTTGATCGTTCAATGGAGAATGGCCTCTTGATAGACTGAAACGTGACCCTGAATCATGTCATCTTGACTGAAAACTCGCATTATGCGGGAGCGGGCCGCCGAACCCAGTGTCGATGCAAGCAAAGGCTTGTCCAGCACTTGCCGCATGCAGGATGCGAGATCGCTGACGCTGCCAGTGGTGAAAATCAACCCAGTGTCACCCACAACTTCGCAGAGTGCTCCGATGTCAGAAACAACTACAAGCTTTCCTCGCAACATGTTTTCGGCAGCCACCAATCCGAAAACCTCGCCCGCCAGCGACGGCATCACAACCGTAGAAACGTCCGCGAGCAACTCCTCCAGACGACCGCCGGGAGCATAACCGAGGAAATCGACGTCGCCATCCAATCCGGCAGCCAGCTTCTCTAACGATTCTTGTTCCGGTCCGTTTCCAATGACCTTCAGCTTGAACTTGTATCCCTCATCGCGCAGTTGCTGCACCGCATCGAGCAGAAGCCGAACGCCTTTCGTTGTAACTAGGCGGCCCTGAAAGGCAAATATTGGAATGGTAGACTGAACAGAAGTTGCGGCGCCACTGGGGGAAACCCCGTGATACACCGTTCTCATGCGCTTGAGATTTAACACCGTCCCTAACCAATTAGTCGGCATAATATTCATGCAGGTTTGGTTACTCAGCCACCTCCTCACATGTGTAAGCAGAAGCATCGATAAGCTCTTAATCGAGCCAAGCGTGACGCGATTACACTCTAAGCACTTGCCGTAACGCGCTGCCATAAAATGTCCCGGACAGGGCGTTTGAGTGGGTTCGAAGAATAACAGCCCATTTGGGCATGCAGCTTGGAATCCATGGTGCTCGACAATTACTGGTTTACGTAGAAGAAGCCCTAAGCTTAGCGGCAATATCGTTGGGCCCGCGAGATGAATGATGTCCGTGTTGAGCAGCAGTCCAGCTAATTCAAGGAATCCGGGGTGCCGAATAACTCGAAATGGGAAAGATTTATCCTCCTCGGGTCGTCCTGGTGTCTGCGTTACCACAATCACATCGATGGAACCAGCGGCACTGTCCTCCAATCGCCACGCTGCCAGCCCGCGGGCAAGTTCAAAGACGGCAGTCTGGATTCCCCCAGGTTCTGGCAGGAAAGTTTTGGAGTACAAGAGGACCTTCATGGACTAGACCTCCCAATATCCAATGCATCAATCAGCCTCGTTGCAATTGAGCTCCAAGAGAAATACTTCTCGTGAACCTCCAGGTTTCTTTCGTGCAATTCCTGCCAGCGATTCCGAGCCGTGAGGGTACGCGCAAGCGTATTCCCGAGAGCTATGCTATCGCCATAAGGAACTAGCTCGATCCCGGCCTCTGCAAGAGGCGTCCCTTCTGCCAATCCAGCATACGCGATGATAGGAACTCCGCAGGCGATTCCGGCGAGGGCACTACCGCGCCGCGGGAAAAGCTTTCCGCGAACGCAGAGCATTGCGTCAGATTCGCTGAGGACGCGGCTGATCTGTTCCGCGCTTCGAAGTCCAAGATTCAACACCTCCACCGAGGATTTCTGAAACGCGTGCCCGATGTCTTCGCTCGCTTCCGCAGTCCCGCGGCCAAGAAACACCACCCGAAGCCGTATACCATTCGCCGCAGCTAGATTCATCGCTTGAGAAATGTCGTTTACTTCTCGCTGGCGGTTCGGAGCGTCGCTTAAGCAAAAGATGGCAACAGTCTTCTGGCCGTTCCGGTCATTGTTACTTCGCGGCAATCCTTCGGGAATGTTGGCTCCGATGGGGATGTAGGCAGCTTTAGTTCCATTCTTTGGCAGCCAAGCGATGGTCTCGAGAGGGTCAGCGAAGACAGCTTTCTCAGTTCGCCGGTACAGAGCGCGAACGGTCCAATCCTGACACGCGCCACGAATCCGATCGATCCATCGAGACGAGTGTTCGATCTGGCGGTATGGCTCGTGGAACACAACAGCGCATCTCGCTCCACGCCGGCGAAGTATGCCGAGTGTCGCGACAGCTCCCAAGGGAAATCCGCGGCGGGACCACCCGAGCGCTGTATATTGCAATAGAACCCACTGACCGCGCCATTCGGCGCTCTCGTGCCAGAGCTGCCGTAGTCCATTGAACCAGCCATCTTCCATCCAGCGCACCGGCGCCAAACTCATTTGGATCCCTCGCGCCTCCAACGCCTTTGCCAGAAATGTGCAGTAATCTGCCACGCCATCCGTAGGCGTGTCAGGGCGGCCAAGCAAGGCGACTAGTGATGTCTCACTGTTCTTTCGACCTTCAAAATTCATGATGGCAACGCCAGTACGTGGTTAACGTCAACTGATTCCGTGCTGTAGCCAAACCGGCTCAGTAATTCGCGCGAGTCCCGGGCATTTGTTTCGGAATGCATCTCGCAAATAATCCAAGGCCGATGCGCACAAAGGAGCTTTTCCGCCCCGCGGAACACTTCCACCTCCGCCCCTTCAACATCGCACTTTATCGCGTCCGGCGCCGGTGCGCTTAACATGAAATCGTCGAGCGAAACGCAGCGAGTCGGTTTACCCGGCGGTGCGTTTTCTCCGGCCACGAATTTCCCGATTCCACGATCAGGAGACGATCGGTCCGCAGTGACGAAATTAATTTGCCCACTCGCGGACCATACCCCCATTTCCATCACCGTAACGTTTCCGTATCCATTGCGCTCGATGTTACGCCGCAATCGCACCGAGATTTCAGGATCAGGCTCGAAGCTGAGCACTTTTCCGTTGGCTCCGACGCGTCGGGCCGCCAGCAGCGTGAAGAGCCCGATATTGGCGCCGAGATCGTAGAAGACCATTCCGGGCCGCAGTCTTTCGGCCAATATTGACTGTACCGCGGTCTCAGCCTCTCCCTGAATATAGCTCTGGCCCGTGCGAGGGTTGAGTTCGAGCCAAATGCCCTGCGCCGGTCCCGCTTCCACGCGCGCCCACACTTTTGCATCCGCGGGCAGCATCCGATGGCTGAGTCCATGAATGATATTGCCAAGAATCGGAACATTGCGGAGCGAACGAAACGGCGCAGGAGTATGCAACATTAACTCGCCCATCCATTTGCGCGCGCGAGACAGTTTATTTCCCCAGCACGAAGTTGCCGATCACCAGACAGTCTAGGCCTGAGCTGAAAAATGTCCGGATCGCATCGGTAGGCGTGCAAACAATCGGCTCGCCGCGCAGGTTGAAAGAGGTGTTCATCACTACCGGCACGCCCGTTCGCAGGCCAAATTCGTGAATCAGCCTCCAATAGAGCGGGTTGACGTCGCGCTCAACGGTCTGTGGCCGCGCGCTGCCGTCCACGTGAGTGACCGACGGTATTATGCTGCGCTTTTCAGGCCTTACCTGCGCCGTCAAAATCATAAATGGAGAATCGGTGGCAGATTCTAGATATTCGCCGGCGACTTCGGCGAGCAGAGATGGCGCAAACGGACGCCACCACTCACGAAATTTAACAGCATTGTTCACTTTTGCATTCATCTCCGGGTCTCGTGGGTCGGCGAGAATCGAACGGTTGCCCAGTGCGCGCGGGCCGAATTCCATGCGCCCCTGAAACCAGCCGAGGATTTTTCCGTTGGCGAGCATTTCGGCTGCCGCACGGGCGGGGTCGGCCACTCGCGTCGACCGGAGCTTGTATGTTTGTAATGCCTTCTCGATCTCGCCATCTGAGCTTTCCGAACCCAGATACACGTGGCGCATTTTACGAACCGGCAACTTGCCCCCGGCATCAAGATACGGAGCCAGAGCGGCACCCAGACAGACGCCGTCGTCGCCTGAGGCCGGCTGAACAAAAATATCGTCCACGATTCCCGAGGCGAGGATCTTTCCGTTGGCTTTGGAGTTCAGCGCAACACCTCCCGCGAGACAAAGATTGCGGCATCCGGTCTTCGCCACGGCGGCTCGCGCAAGTGTCAGCATGGCCTCCTCGCAAGCGTCCTGCACGGCAAACGCGAGATTCTTGTGGCGTGCGTCAATTTCTGATTCCGGTACGCGCCTCGGGCCCAAACGCGCCTCAATCTCGGAGCTCGGAGCGGAATTCTTTCCGATGAGGAGCCGCGTGCTGACACGATAAGGATTGTCGTCAGGGATAATGAAGTCACGCAGATTTATTTTCGGCTCGCCGTACGGAGCGAGGCCCATGACCTTCCACTCGTCGCTGTACGGCTGGAAGCCGAGATAGTGCGTGAACTGCGCATAAAAAAGGCCGAGCGAGTTCGGCCACGGAACTGTCCAGACGTGTTCGAGCCGGCCATTTCGTCCATTCCAGAGCGAAGTAGCTTCCCACGAGCCGCGACCGTCAATGACGAGAACCGCAGCATCAGCGAATCCCGAAAAGGCATAGGCGCTGATGGCATGTGCAAGATGATGGTGCACGAAGCGAAAGCGCCCTTTTGTTGGGCCGAATAACTGCCGGAAACGATTTTCGCCGCCCCGTTGGTGCCACATGCTGGCGAAGTGGCGAGTCGAGTTGAGCAGCGATCGCGAATCCGCTGGCTGTTTACCGGACGCGTAGCAGCTAAGATCGTGTAGAAAGGCGACGCGCGGTCGCGACCAGCCCTGGCAAATCAACTCGAGTTCGTCTGGGCGTATTCCTGCGAAATCGAGGCAAGCGCGAATTGAGAGTGCCGGGAAACGCGCGTCGTGTTTTGCCCGGCTCAGGCGTTCCTCCGCGATCGCGAAAAGTATTTCACCATCGCGCGCGATGCACGCGGAGGAGTCATGCATCTGAGAATAGTTGATGCCCAGGGTGATCATCGAGTCGTTTTCATCCCACTACCGTTTCGGAGTGAGACTTCAAAGACTTTTTCCAGTTTTTCCGCCGATTTCTCCCACGTCAACCTTTTCATCGATTCTTGGGCTGCCTGTCCAAGCTGTTGCCTCAGCAACGGAGATTGGGCCAGGCGCAGGATCGCATCTTCGATTGCCTCGGCGTTTGCCGGCGGAATAAGCAGGCCATTGAAGCCGTCTTCGACGACATCAGCCATGCCACACGTCTCCGTGGTAATCACCGCCATTCCCGCGGCCATTGACTCGAGAATCACTGACGGGAGCCCTTCCATTAAAGATGGGAAAACGAAAATATCGTACTCCGCGTAAACCTGCTGCATATCTTTCGCCGGGACGATCGGAAGGATAATGATTTGCTCGCGCAGCCCGGCGCCGAAAAATGATTCCAATTCAACCGCGGGAATGCCGGCACCCACAATTGTGAGTGTCCAATCTTTGAACCTCGTGTTCAATCCGTTCAGTGCATCGCGCAAATAAAATATCCCGCGTTGGTCGAGCCATGTACCGGCGTAAAGCAGACGAAGCGGCTTTCGATCACGATTTTTCCGCGAAATGAAGAAGCGCCTCTCCACGCCGTTTGGAATGTACGCAACCTTATCGGAGTCCAGATTATATTTCAGCTGCAGCATTGTCCAAACATCGCGGCTGTAGCAATGGGCGCGGTCCAACGTCTTGATGGCGAGGACGAATCGCGGCCGATGATAAATGCGATACCAAAGCCGATTCTTAAGCGAGAAGTGCCAGGCTTTCCCCTTTTCATCCTCCCTGCCCATCACGCAGACAAATCGTTCTACAAGGCCATGAAGAGTCATGACGTATGGGGGGTACCCACTGGAAGGGAATATCCACCGCGAGAGGCCGTAAACAAACCCTATCGGGGCGTGCAGATTCACGACGGAATATCTGTCCCGGTTCTTCCGGATGTGGCGGGCAACGCGTAGAGAGAATCGCAAATCTCGAAAACGGCCTTTCATTTCAGCTTCCGACAGCAAGTCTTCATAAAAAAGATATTCAACACGATGTCCGCGACTTTCCAGCTCCCGGCCGAAATTGTAAACAATGGCGGCCACACCGCCTTCATGACGTCTCGGAACTCCGGCGGACATTAGTATATTCACTTATGAGGCCTTCTTTTTGGCCATCACAAACTGAGAGAGCAAAAAAATGCCGAGGTCATGGCGGACCTTCAAGCGTTCTCAGACAGCGGTGGCGAGCAGGCGGCTGGGGAGGCGATTCGGATCTTCGAGCCATTCGAGGCGATACTCATGATCTTGCAGCCATCCTTGCACCTGTGAAGAGTTTACAGGATCGTGTACTTCGATCAACAGCGGAGGACGAACATCGCGGCAAAGCTCCACTGCTCCATTTAGGACTTCGCTCTCTGCTCCTTCAACATCAATTTTGACTAAACTTGGAGCTGTATGGGCGCGCGCGAAATCATCGAGCGTGGTGCAGGGCACATCAATGCCTAGGCTTACCGTAGCCTCTTGTGGAAGGATTTTGGCGCATCCCTGTCCCGTCCCATTTCTCTCTGACGGGGACATAGCAATCCTGCCGGTACGAGAGTAAATCGCAAGTGGAAACACTTCAATCAGATCCTCGAAACGGTTCACAAGAATATGCCGTTGAAGCCATTCCAGGTTGTAGGGGTCAGGTTCGAATGTGAAAGAGCGTGCACCCAGACTCGCGGCCAGAAGGCTGTAGAACCCACGACCGCCTCCCACGTCGTACAGAATCGTGCCAGGTCCTAGATAATTCTGCGCGACCGACTGCATTGAGTCTTCGAACGTTCCTTCCCAGATGCCGAACTCCCAGCGAGGATTCAGTTCCAGGAGAAGCCCCTTTCCCGGGCCGCTCCGAATCTCCAAATATTTTTCCGTGGACGATGGAAGTACAAGCAAACTCGCCGACTTCATGATGGGGGCCAGCACGGGTATCCTGTAGAGCCTTCGCAAAACGCCTGAATTGCGCAAACGCAGCCAGATTTGTTCTCTCATAATCCTCCAGAACAGCCGGCCAACCACTCCGGGAAACCGTGGTTTCCCTCGACATTAGTATAGATAAATTCCAACATCCGTCGAACAGTCTCTAGGAAACCAAATCCCCCCTAGGCCTTTATCCGTCTATCGGCATGCCACGACCGTTTGCCAATTTGCATTCAGCCCGGTTCGCTTGACTTTGCGCCAATGCCGCCCATGCATACTCGATGTCGTCACGCCCGAAAGCGCGCCTCGGTTCCATTTGGTACGAACCAAATGCGCCCGGGCTCAGGCCGTATTTGAGTTCGGACTGGATCCAGCCCTCGCGATTCGCCACGGCACCGTCTAACTGTTGAAACCCACATCGGGCAGGCTTATCGATCGCGTCCTCAATCCCACTGGCTCAAGATGTAGTACATTTTGCCGCCATCACCGATATCTGGTCCCGAGAGCGTTTGCGTGTGCTTGCCCCCGCCCGCTTGAATCATCGGGGCGAAAACTTCGGCGCTTGAGCCGCGCGCGTTTTCCTGAAGTATTACCCGCGCGCCCGGATTTAAAAAGCGCTTTACTCGCAAATAGAACATCCTATGAAGTTGCCAATCAGGGTCCTCGCATCGTAATTCTCCGTTCCACTCGAGAAAATGAGGAGGGTTGCCCACAACGAGATCCCATTTTTCGCCAGCGGGGATTTGCTCGAGGCCATCGGACAAATAAACGGTGACCCGGTCTGCGATGCCGTTAAAATCCGCTGTCCTCTGAGCTGCCTGAACAGCAGTTGGATTTACATCGGCGAGCGTGACATGTCTACAAAAGCCACGGGCCAAGAGGGAGTAACCAATGTATCCGGGCCCGGCGCAGAACTCAAATAGCCGATCACATTCATGCAAGCCGATCTCGTTGAGCACCCGGATATAATCCTGACCAAAACCAGAACCTCCCCCATCCAAATCCGGGCGGTCGAAAATGAGGTAGCCAAAGCGAAAAGCCGGCTCAATTTCAAGCGGCAGCCCGAACAGCTTCCGCCGCACCTTTCGCGCCAGCGCTCTCGTCAGAGTTGTCGCCGAGTAGTTTCGGTCGAGAAGGCCCAGCTCGTCATCGGCTCGCCGATGGCCCGAAGGGTCGACTTCTCCCCCAACAAATGTGCCGTTCTGCTTTTTCATCACGTCCTGGGCCTCAACTCATCGTACCAGCATCTTCCAATATCACCGTGCGGCACCGATCTCACGCTCGGAGCGACGCCGGTTACAATCGATATCTCCAAATTCATTCCGGTTTCGCTTGACTGTGAGCCAGCGCAGCCCACGCATACTCGAAGTCCTCCCGGCCCAAAAGCCGTATGACTCCAATTCCCGCCGCGTAGAGACAGACTCCTGCAAGGAGTTTCACGACGGCTGGCGTCGGCAGAAGCGCCGCCCCCCAAGATGTCCCCAGTGCCAGAGCTAATGCCGGTACTGTCCATCGCAAACCCTGCAGGACTAGTGAGCGTGTTTGGCGAAATGCCAGCAGCACCACGAACCACGCCAGACCATAACTTATCAAAGTGGCCCAAGCCGCGCCTAGGGCTGCATATCGAGGAATCAGGTACAAATTCAACGCCACATTACTCAAAGCACCTACGGCCGTGGGAACCAAGAGGAACTTTTGTAGGTTGCTAGCCACCATTGCGGCCACCATGACTGTCCCGAAAAAAATGCTCACCTCCGACCAAACAAGTACGCCGAGCAATGGCGTCGCTGCCGCGAATTGTTTGCCATAAAGAAGGTTTATGATGGGGCCAGCCCCCGTCGTAATCACCACGCAAATGGCGCAGGCAAGCACTGAGAAGTAGCGGAATGTTCGATCTAGATAGCCGCGAAAAGCCAAAGCCCCCGCACCTGTTGCTGAAACGGAGAGAATTGGAACTAGCGACGCGATTAAAGCCGCTGGGATCATCTCGAACATTTCGCTCACTCTTACTGCCGCAACATACTGTCCCAATATCGAATCATTCGCCATATTGTGCAGCATGACCTGGTCTATTCGGAAGTAGACCGAAGCGAGTAGAAAGCTGAACGCAATCGGAATGGAGCTGACCAGGTAGAACCGTGAGCGACTTGCGTAAGACTCAGACAAAGGAGAAAGAAAACGCCGGCTGATGCCCCAAATCAGGATGGCCTCCAGAGCCGCCACGATGAATCGCCACACAATCACAGTAATGAGACGTGCCTGCAACCACGCCAGCGCCACAACCAACAAGAGCCATATAAACTGTCGTAAAAGGTTGATGCCCGCTGAATACCATTGCTTCAAGTCCACCAGGAAAACCACCCCGGGAAGCCGGAGCGGCGAAAGCAGAAGCATCTCCATTACAGCGAAGATAAGCAGGAAATGTAGATGGCCTTTGTAGCCCACAAAGGGAGCGATCACCAATGACAAAATCGTGGCGCCAATAGAAAAAATAAGGCAGAGCTTCGTTCCGGTTCGGAGAATGTTCGTAGCCTGGTTCCGATCAATGGACGCTTCTCTGGCCATGATCGTATCGATTCCAAAGGTTGCCAACCAGCCAAAGAGCGTTGCGTAAGCGTAGATCGCGCCGAATTCGCCAAGTTTTTCACTCCCCAAATACCGCGCCAGAACGATCGATGCTCCTCCCGCTAGTACAATCGAGAGTGCGCGGCCGCCGAGCAATGCGGCAGTGTTCTGCAGCACGCGCGTCCGCATTCGAAGGCTGCTTTTTGCCGGCTGAGTTCCCATAAATTTATTGACTCTGCGAGTGGATGAAAGCCGCTCAAACTCCCGCCCCCGCGAAATGCGTTACTCGTTATCGTTTCTTGGCGGCTAGTCCGACGGCTTTTCGTTCCGTTCTTTGATTTGCTGCAGATCTTCCTGCTCAATGTGGCCCATCAATCGTCCGCGCCCGGTCAAGTATGCTTTTAAGGTCCGAGCGGTTTGCGCGGGTACGACCGCCACTTGATTGTAGGCCGCCTCGCGCCAGGAAATCGGTCCCCGTGCCGGAATCAGGTGCATCCCCCATTGGAAGATGAGGCCTAAATTCCAAGCGATCAAGGCCGCCGTCACGCTTGATGCAAAGATCGCGGCGCGATGTTCCTGCCACGCGCGCCCCAGCCAATCGAAGAATGCTGCCAGTCCAAGAACGAAGATCGGCGTTAACGAAACAAAGAATCGATTGCCGTAAGACGACAAACCATCCCAATCGGGATGCAGGGAAATCAGAATATAGAAGGCCACGAAGACTGCCGAAAGGTATGTTGCGAAGCGCCGATCGACTAGTTGAAAGAGAGCCAGTCCGGTCAACGCCAGAATCAAAATAGGCGTCCAGCTGAGCATTCCGTGGTCGGAAGAAAACAAAACATTCCAGAATGCCGGCGAATTCCAGGCCCAATCGCGGACCGGCGCATAACCCGTATGGGTCGGATTTCCGAAAATGATTCGTCGCGAAACTACAGTGGGCAGCAGAGCTATAAGGAATACGCCTAGATAGGTCAGATGCTGAACGAAGAGCTGTAGAATTGAACGACTGTTGCGAGCAGAAGATTTCCATTCTTCCCAATAGGAACAGATTGCCTCAAGAAGAGGGATGAGAAGGATGACGCCGTTCGGGTAGTAAACGTCCACCATAAGCCCGGAGAGGAGACCGAGAACTATCCACTGTGGCAGCGTGCGATGTTCTCGCGTCCGGTGCCAGTACCATAGAAATAACGCCACAGCAAAAGCCGAGTGTGCATGGGACCAAGAAGGATTAAAATACATGTACACGGGCAGTGAACTCGCCCACCAGATCCCCAGCGTTGCCAGAAATGCCCAGCGCTCGCCAAAATATCTTCGCGCAAGACTGAACGAAAGCAAGAGGCCGGCGAATCCATACACGGCAGTCGCAATTGCCATAGTTATTAGGTAGGGCTTCGAAAAACCGTTGGCGGCGACGTGAGCGCCGATCTTGTCACTTAGTAGCACGCCGGCGTGCGTGACAATAAGAAAAGGCAGCCAAAGAAGCGAAGGACCAATGGACCATAGATTGGCGATATGGCCTGTTGAGGTATATTCGCTCGAAAGAACGCGGCCATCGGGGCCCAAACGTCCCGTCACGAAGCTCTGATTTCCGTGCTGCCAGTCCTTCTCGAAATCGAGCCGTCTCTCAATGAGCAACGACCGAGCGTAGGCGAAGTATCCCACTCCATCGCCCCGCACCCAAGGATTCACCAGCGGAAGGCTGAAAACAAATAGCGCAAGCAGGATTTTGACGCGCCGAGAAAATATTGGCCCCGACTTCACGGCCCGCATCATCAACTCGTCGTCTCCCGAATCGTTACTGTAGAAGGTTTCCGCGAGTATTCTAGTAAAACCGATGCAACGTGCTCGCGCTGATGCCCGCTGAGTTCCGGATACATCGGCAGTGAAAGAATGCGGTTGGCCGCCGCCTCTGTCGCGGGGAAATCACCGTAAGAATATCCAAGGTCTTTGCAGGCTTCTTGCATATGAATCGGAATCGGATAATGGATACCGGTTGCGATACCGCGTGCGGACAGAAATTCCTGTATCTCACGCCGGTTGTCCGTCTCGATCACGTAGAGATGGAAAATATGTGTGCGATGAGGCGCAACACGAGGCAAAACGTACGGCCCGCCCGCCAGCAGTGAATTGTATGCAGCGGCATGCTGTTGCCGCGCGGCATTCCATACATTTAGGTGGCGAAGCTTCACTCGCAAAATGGCCGCCTGAATCGTATCCAGCCGTGAATTGGTGCCTGCAACCACGTGTTCGTACTTCACACGTTGGCCGTAGTTTCGCAATTGGCGAATTTTCTCTGCGATAGCCGAGTCGTTCGTGGTGACGGCTCCGCCATCTCCGTAGGCGCCGAGATTTTTTCCAGGATAGAAACTGAAAGCCGCGGCATGTCCCCATGTACCCGTCTTCCGGTTGGCA
>Ga0302222_10000542_pt1 | contig 21382 bp, 14 predicted proteins | sample II_Palsa_E2_2_FD_194570 | JGI IMG/M metagenome (GOLD analysis project Ga0302222, IMG submission 194570) | Peat permafrost microbial communities from Stordalen Mire near Abisko, Sweden - II_Palsa_E2_2 | ecosystem: Environmental > Terrestrial > Soil > Palsa > Peat permafrost | place: Sweden... | reverse complement strand
CACGGTGGTCCGCCGGAATTCTCCCCCAAACTTGATGTCGTGCCGGTTCAGCTTCCACGAGAAATTGTCGAAAAACTGGTAGTTCGAATCCACGCGATTTCGCGGGTTGGAAAAGCCGGACGATCCCAGATGCGCGAGCCCGCTCACTTCAATCGTGGGCAGTCCGTAATCGCGTGGATTTGCCGGACCCAGAAGATCGAGCGTATTCAATCCCAGGGAAGTATTCGGATCGCCAAAAATCGGCGCATCCTGCGGGAAGAACCCGTTGCGATAGCGGTTCCACCCGAATCGCGCTTCGTTCACTTTCTCCGGCGAAACCGTCCGCACCCAGCTGATAGAAACCAGCTGCGTCCGGATCGGCGCCACCGTGTTCGTGTTCGGAAGATTGTTCCCTCCGCCCACTCCCAGTGGAAAGCTTTGTTTGCTGTTCCCGAAAAAGTAGCGCCCGGAAATCTGATTGTTTGGATTGATATTCTGATCGATCTTGATCAGCGCGCTGTCCAGATTGTTCGTCGCCGGCCCTCCCACCGCTGAGGTCGTCGGCCACACATTGTTCCCGCCCGAGCAATGCCCGTTGCTGTTGCACAAATTATACAGATTCAGAATCACGGGGTTCACCACGGCTGAATTGCCCTGCACGCACGCAATTACAGTAGTCGTGCACAGCGCCGGATTGCCCCCCAGCGCGATAATCGATTGTGCGTAGTCGTTCGGATCGCCCGCCACTCCATCATTCAACGTCGGCACCGTGTTTAGCGAGGTGATCGCCATCCCTTCGCGCTGCCCCTCGTATGACGCGTAAAAAAAAGTCTTGTCCTTCACGATCGGCCCGCCCACCGATCCGCCGAACTGGTTGTTGCGAAAAGCGTCCTTGGGCTGCCCATCCTCGTTGAAATAATTCCGCGCGTTCAAGACCGCGTTGCGGAAATCCTCGAACGCCGTCCCGTGAATCGTGTTGGTTCCGCTCTTCGTTACGATGCTCACCACCGCGCCCGAATTCCGCCCGTACTCCGCCTCGAAATTCGTCAGCACGTTCAATTCTTGGATGGAATCCTCCGGCAGAATCGTTCCCGGCACGCCGAAAACTCCCCCCTGGTTGATCGCCGGCAGGTTTCGGTAGCCGTCATTCATGTCTGTGCCGTCCAGCAAATAATTGTTTGAGCGGCCCCGGCTGCCATCCGCGCTGAACAAACCGTACGACCCCGGCGAATCCCCTCCGCCGTTCGGCTCTCCCGCCGTGCCCGGCACCATGATCAGCAGCTTGGTGTAGTCGCGCCCGTTAATCGGCAACTCCTCCACCTCATGCCCTTCAAACGTGCCGCCCAGCGTATCGTTTTGCGTCTCCGCCACCGGCACCGTTTCGCCCGAGACGGTCACCTGCTGCGTCACTTCGCCGGGCTTCAGCGCCACGTCCACCCGCCGCTCGGCCGCCACCGAAACGGACACACCCGTCACCGATGCCTTCTGAAAACCCTTGATCTCAACCGTCACGTTGTACACGCCCACCGGCAGCTCCGGCATCAGGTAGCCGCCATCCGTAGTCGTCTGCGTGATGCGGTCCACTCCCGTCTCGGTGTTGTGTACCGTCACCGTCGCGCCTACCACCGCCGCGCCGCTCGTGTCCGTCACCGTCCCCAGTATCGTTCCGCGAAATGTCTGCGCCCGGCTCGACGTCGCAGCCCCCAGCAAGATCACGAGCAATGCCGCGCACGTTACTGCGGCGCGTACACCCCACCGCCGAAGAGTCTTCATAGCCTTCTCCTAAGCTCCCAAAAAAGTTCGTAGGATTTCAACAGGGTTGATGCGAAAAACAAAGCCCGTAGCTCGCGGTCCCCACCGCGCTGCGCCTTGCCCTAGGTCATCCCCCCAGAAATTCTGCCATATAGCTATAAGCCTCAAGCGCTTAGCGAGTCAAGCCACATTGTAGGATGATCTTAAAAGGTTTAAATGTAGCGCCGCGGTCTTTAGCGCGGCAGGTTTCGCGTCGTCGAAGCTTTTAATGGAGCGCCGGATCTCGCCGGCTCTTTTGACCTTCCGTTGTAGCGACCGCCTTCAGGCAGGCGGGTTTTATGCCCGCGGCACTCCGGAAAACACCATAATCGTGGACGTCCCGTGCGCCAACACCCGCCCATCCTGCGCCAGCAGCTGCGCTTGCGCCGACATAATTTGCCGTCCCTGCGACACCACTCGGCCCTCGGCCCGCACCCGCCCCGTGTCCGGCTTAATCGGCCGGGAAAAATTGCATTTCGTCTCGATGGTTGTGTAGCTTGAGCCCGCCGGCAAAAGCGAATGGCATGCGCACGCCGCCGCGCTATCGATCAGCGTGAGCGCCCAACCGCCATGCACCGTGCCCAAGGGATTCAGCAGGTGCGCGCCCGGCTCGCCCTCGAATACAGCGAAACCATCCCCGACCTCGACCAGCTCGAACTTCAGCGTCTGGGAAATCGGTGGTACCGGCAGCCGCCCCTCGATCATGGCCTGCAGCATTTCTCTCCCGCTCATCCCGGCAACTTCCCGCGGATCAGCCAAGCCGTAATTACGCGTCGCCATATGTCCCTCTCTTCGCCTGCTTGTTTGGCTGTTGGATGCCCCGCCCCGAATTCGGATGCGTTCTTGATTTTCTCAAAGGTTTTATTACGCCCCCCTCGGCCTCGGTTTTCTCCGAGGTTTTAATGTAGCGCCGCGGCCTTTAGCGCGGCAGATTTTGCTAGTCGCCGCCACGCGCCCCGCACACAGCTTCGCCCACGCTCTGCCCTGATAGCCCTTTGCAGGCACGCTGACCTGTTCGCCTAAGCTCTCTTCTTTTGTTTTTTCTTCTGGCAGGATTCGCAGAATCGTCGATTCTTTTCGCGGTAGGTCTCTTCGCCGCAGCTCTCGCACGGCTGCAGAAACAGTTCCACGCCGTTCAAAATCACGGCCTTCGCTCGCAGGACTTTCCCGTGTGGCGGCATTTCCGTTACCCGCATTGTAACTCAGCCCCTACCCGCAAAACGCCCTTCTTCCAGCCCTTATTCCACATCCGCAATCTCCGGGGTCAAGGTTTCAATGTAGCGCCGCGGTCTTTTTACCCTGAGCGTCGAAGAGCAGCGCGGCATCCCTCCCGCCATGGCGGGCCGGCAGACCTCGCGCATATAATACGAACCATGCAAGACACCAAGCTCGTTGTCGTCGAGTCCTTCGGCAATCGCCCTCAGGCCGAGCTGGCCAAAGGTGCTCTCGCAGAAGCCGGGATTGAGGCCATCATCCAGGCTGACACCGTCGGAGGAATGCGCGAGCACCTCGCCTGGTCCGGCGCAGGATTTAAAATTTTGGTGCGCGAGGACGACGCAACATTCGCGCGCGATGTCCTCACTTCCACAGCGGAAGGCGACGAATAGCGCCGCGCCCTGCTCCACCTATTTTTGGGCGGAAGCGGCACCGGCTCGGGTCCGCCCAATCTCTGCGGAACCCAAATGGTCCCGCTTTTCCATTTCCAAAATCACCGCCGAAAAATCCTGCTCCTGCCCTTGCGCCGATTGTGCCGAATTGATCTCGAACGCGGCTCGCGCCGCGGGCATCTCCGCACCGACCGCCGCTGCGAGACTCAGTATCAGCCCAAAATCCTTGTGCATCAGGCGCAGCGGAAATTGTGGACTGTAGTCGTTCTTCATCATTCTCGGCAGCTTGCCGGCGTGCGCCGGCGCGACGACCGCGGTCTGCGACAACACGTCCAGCAAGCGCTCGCGATCGAGCCCGGCCTTCTCGCCAAACGCAACGCTCTCGGCAATCGCCTGCATTCCAATTCCCAGCAGCGCGTTTACCACCAGTTTCATAATCGCTCCGGAGCCGCTCGGGCCCACGTAAAAATACTTTCGCGCAATCACGCGGAAAATCGCCTCCGCCGCGGAGAAACATCCCTGGTCTCCGCCGCCAAACAAGATCAGCGCTCCTTGTTCCGCGGCCGGAGTGCTCCCCGATATGGTCACGTCGAGCACGTCCACTCCTCGCTCCGGCCCTGGTTTCGAGATTTCCAGCGACGTCGCCGGATTCACCGTGCTCATATCAATAATCATTGCGCCGCGCTGCGCATGGGCCCAGACGCCATCGGGCCCGCGATAAACCTCCAGCACAGCTTCATCGCTCGGAAGGCAGGTCAACACCACGTCACACCCGGCGGAAAGTTCCGCAATGCTTCCCGCCACCGTGCCGCCAAATCCAGTTAGCTCCTCCGCCTTGCTGCGGTTGCGGTCATACGCTGTCACCCGGAAGCCGGACGCGAGCAGCCGCTGCGCGATCGGGCGCCCCATGTAGCCGATTCCGATAAATCCAAGCTTATTTTTTTCCGCCGTGATTGGATTCATAGCGAATCTCCTCGCCTCCTATGAAATGAGAACTGCGTATCGGAAGACACTCTGGGCGGGACAAAAAAAAGGAGGCGCTCGGCAATCTCACAAGCGCCTCCTCTACTGCGTCAACGTAAACCGTACCTCACTGGATCACCTCCTTCTCGGCAGGAACACCGATGTCGACAAGAACGTCGAATGCCCCGAGTATAACGCCAGTTCGCGAAGTTGTCAGGACCCGCCTTTCCTCCTGGGGTTAAGGTTTCAATGTAGCGCCGCGGCCTTTAGCGCGGCACTTCGCATATCCTCGCCCCCTCCTCTTGGCCACCCAACTGTATTAACATGGACTCGCACTTGCTCTTCTCCGTCGTTTTTCTGTCAGGGCCACACAGGAAGGAGAAACACTATGATTCGCAAAGTAACGCGAGCGGCGGGATTAGCTGTCTCGTTTCTTGCCGGCATGTTGGTGGCAACCGCGCTGGGTGGGGGAATAACTGCGGGAGAGCCGAAGACGCCACGGGCCACGCAACAACAGCAGCAACCGCAGCAGCAAGTCACCGTGCAGCGGATCATCAGCCCAACGGTCACGGACGAGGACATTGCTTTGCTGCGCGCAGATTTACGCGCAATGAAAATGCAAGTGATCGGCCAGAATATGTCCCTCTCCGACGACGAGGGCCAGAAGTTCTGGCCCATCTACAACCATTACGTGAAGGACTTGTCGGAAGTAAACAACCAAAAGTACGCGCTGTTGAAGCAGTACGCGGAGATGTGGGCCACCATGTCCGATGAAGACGCATTGATTTACGTGCGGCACTGGCTCGAGGCCGACGGACAGGCCCAGGCGCTGCGCTTGAAGTATGTGCCGGTCGTCAGCCAGGTCTTGCCCGGAAGGAAGGCCGCGACGTTTTTTCAGTTAGACCGGCGGCTCAACATGATCATCGATCTGCAATTGTTCTCGCAGATCCCGCTCGCGCATGTGAAGCAGTAGTCGAGTTTAAGGTTTCAATGTAGCGCCACGGCCTTTAGCGCGGCAGCCTTCTTCCCGGCCTCTAACGGATAGCCCTCCACGCCTTCCCCGCTATCAAGCGAATTCTTTTCCGTCTTGCTATAATTTTGCGTTTGGACTCCCAATGCCCAGCACAGTGACGCGCATGTCTCCTTCTCCCCAAACTCGCAAGCGCCTCTTCCTGGTTGACGCCATGGGCTACATCTTCCGCGCCTATTTTGCCCCCATGGAACGCCTCCAAAGCGGCGGCATCCCCACCAAAGTTCCCTACCTCTTCGCCACCATGATGCGTCGCTTGATGAACAGCAAAGACCGCCGCCCCGATTACCTCGCCGTGGTTTATGACATGGCCGCGCCCACCTTCCGCGACAAACTCTTCGCCGCCTACAAGGCCCAGCGCCCGCCCATGCCCGACGATCTTTCCGTGCAAATGCCTTTCGTCCGCCGTTACTGCGAAGCCATGCGCCTGCCCATCCTCGAATATCCAGGCTACGAAGCCGACGACGTCATCGGCGCGCTCGCCCGCCAAGCTCAAGGACAAGATCTCGACGTTTATATCGTCACTAGTGACAAAGACCTCATGCAGCTCGTCGGTGGCTCCGTTCGCCTGCTCAATCCCACCAAGGGCGATCTCATCATTGACGAAAAAATGGTCGAAGAGCTCATGGGCGTCCCTCCGGCCAAAGTTGCCGACGTCATGGCTCTAATGGGCGATTCCATTGACAACATTCCCGGCGCACGCGATCCCCATGCCAAGCTCGCTCCCGGAGAACGCCGCAAAGCCGGCATCGGTGACGTCGGCGCCCGCCAATTGATCCAGCAATTTGGCAGCGCCGAAGAAGCACTAAAACGCGCCTCGGAAGTGAAGCGCGCGAGCTATCGCGAGGCGCTCGAAAATTACGGCGAGTTCGTAAAACTCAGCAAGCAGCTCGCCACCATTCCCACTGACGCGCCCGTCCCGCTCGATCTCGGCGCGCTCATCATCCAGCAGCCCGACCTCCCCACCCTGCGCGATCTGTATGTCGAACTCGGTTTCACTTCCCTCCTGCGCGAGCTCGCCCCCATCGCCGACGAGCGCAAGACCGATTACCTCCCGCTCGACTCGCTCGAAGACCTGCGAAAATTTCTCGATGCGATTCCGAAAGGCCAGGAAACCGCGGCCTGGCTCTCGCTCGACGCGCAGGAACCCGATGAAGAAGGCTTCGGCACGCGCGTCCTCGGCCTCGAAATTTCCCCCAACCCCGGCACAGCGCGCATCGCTGCGAACGACGTCGAAAACAAAAGCCTCGCCGCCCTCAAGCAATGGGCCGCCGACCCCAAGCGCCCGAAAATCGTGCACGACCCGAAATTGTTCGAGCTCCTGGCCGCGCCCGATTCCCCGCGTGGCAAGAGCGCCATCGCCGGGATTCGCCATGCCACCATGCTCTATTCCTATCTTCTGCGGCCTACCACCGCCAATCACGAGTTCGCCGAACTCGTTTTGCGCCACCTGAACCGCACCCTCTCCGGAGCTCCCGGCGAGCGCGCCGATTTTCTCTTTCGCATCGCCCCCGTCTTGCGCGCCGAAGTCGAAAAGCAGGGCCTTCTCGATCTCTATGAAAAGATCGACCTCCCGCTCGCTTCCGTCCTGGCCCGCATGGAGGCCGCCGGCGTCCGCGTGGACCCCCAGGAACTCGATGTTATTTCCACCAAGGCGCAGCAGGAAATCACGCGGCTCGAAAAGGAAATCTACGATCTCGCCGGCTGCGAATTCAAAATCAATTCTCCGCAGCAGCTCGCCGAAGTTCTCTTCGACAAGCTGCATTTGGAGCTCCCGCGCAAAGGCCGCGCCAAAGCGCGTTCCACCGCCGCCGAAGTTCTCGACGAGCTCGCTCTCGTTCACGAACTCCCCAAGAAAGTCCTCGAATACCGCGAGCTCGCGAAACTCAAATCCACTTACGCCGATTCCCTGCCTCGCCTGATTCATCCGCTCTCCGGCCGCTTGCACACGCGCTTCTCGCAAACCGGCACCGCCACCGGCCGCCTGAGCTCTTCCAATCCGAACTTGCAGAATATTCCCGTGCGCACCGAGCTCGGCCGCGAAATCCGCGCGGCCTTTGTCGCTTCTCCGGGCTGCCTGCTGCTCTCCGCGGACTACTCGCAAATCGAACTCCGCATTCTCGCGCATCTTTCCGAAGATCCCGTGCTGCTCGCAGCCTTCCGCCGCGGCGAAGACATTCACTCCCGCACCGCCCAGGAAGTTTTTGGCGTGGCGCCCTTCGCGCAAACTCCCGAGCACCGCCGCATCGCCAAGGTCATCAATTTCGGCGTCATCTACGGCCTCTCCGCCTTCGGCCTGGCGCAAAATCTCGGCATCGAGACGCGCGAAGGAGCCAAATTCATCACCGCCTATTTCGAGCGCTATAGCGGCGTGAAGAAATACCTCGACCGCCAAATCGCTGAGACGCGCAAGTCCAGCTTCACCACCACTCTCCACGGCCGCATCCGGCCCATCCCTGAAATCAATTCGCCGCAGCCCAACATGCGCGGCTTCGCCGAACGCACCGCCATGAATACTCCCATGCAGGGCGCCGCCGCCGACCTGATCAAGCTCGCCATGATCGAGCTCGACCGCCGCCTCCCCGCCGAATTCAAGTCGCGCATGATCCTGCAGGTCCACGACGAACTGCTCTTCGAAGGCCCCGCGGAGGAAATCCCGCGTTTGACCGAAGTCGTGAAGGAAGTCATGGAAGGCGTGCAACAATTGCGCGTCCCGCTCGTCGTGGGCGTTAAGGTCGGCCTGAATTGGCGCGACCTCAAATAAAGGGATGCCCATTCCGCTGGCGTTCCTGCTAAAAGTGTTTGACCATCTTAGTGCACTAACGAGGAGCAGAAATGGATCATCCCGAAGGTTTTTTGAGCCTGGTGCAGGACGCTAAAAAGCGAATCAAGGAAGCGGATTTCACCGACATCAAGAAGAAGCTCGACGCCCGCGAACCCATGATTCTGGTTGATACCCGCGAGGATTCTGAATGGGCCCGCGGCCACATTACCGGCGCCATTCACCTCGGTAAAGGCATCATCGAGCGCGACATCGAAAAGGCGATCCCGGACAAGGACGCCTCCATCGTGCTCTATTGCGGCGGCGGATACCGTTCCGCGCTTGCCGCCGATAATCTCCAAAAAATGGGCTACCGCAACGTCATCTCCATGGACGGCGGATGGCGGGGCTGGACCGAGGCTGGTTTCCCGATCGTCAAGGATTGACGACACCCCTCAGCATCGCGGCGCGGGCCGCTCTTGCTGCCGTCTTCGAGGTGTTGTCCTTCTCTCAGGCTCGCCACCGGCGGGATTGGCTGGGGCGGTTGGACTCGAACCAACACCGTCCTCATTAACAGTGAGGTGTCCTACCAATTGGACCACGCCCCAACCGTGAGCCATATTCTAATCTGGAATGTGTGCGGAGCCGCGCGCAAATCCAAGCTGAACCGAGATTTCAGTCCGCTCGTTTCGAAATGAATAGGAAGTGATTGCGCGTGGAAGGAAGTGCCAGGGAAAAGTCCGGAAGAAAAAGGCCGAGGGAAGGGAGCCGGCCCAGCCCTCAATCCCCGAAGGGATCCTCGGCTTTCCTTCCCTCTGACCCGCTTGCATGTCGCACGCCGCGAACCAAAGCTATAGTACTGTAAATAGGGAACTTAGATATTCGTTGGCGGGTAAAAACTCCTAGTTGCCAGTAAAAATTCCGATATGGCACCAGACTTCGGTTTCGCCTGAATGCCTCCCGCTGGCCCAGACTTGACCGTAGCGAGCCCGGCTTGCTATGTTGGGAGGTTATCCTGGGCGCAATATGCCCGGTGTGCAGGCGGGGCTTCCTGTAGCGAGCCCTACCACCCAAAATGAGCCTGAAGAAAATCATCGTCCGGGGCGCCCGGCAGCACAACCTGAAAAACATTCACCTGGAAATCCCCCGCAACACGCTGACGGTGATTACGGGCCTCTCGGGCTCCGGCAAGTCTTCGCTCGCCTTCGATACGCTCTACGCCGAAGGGCAGCGCCGCTACGTGGAATCGCTCTCCGCCTACGCCCGGCAGTTCCTGGATCAGATGGAGCGCCCGGACGTGGATTCCATTGAGGGGCTTTCTCCCTCCATCGCCATCGAGCAGAAAACCACCACGCGCTCGCCGCGTTCGACCGTCGGCACCATCACGGAAATTTACGACTACCTGCGCGTGGTTTATTCCGCCATCGGCACGCCGCATTGCCCGAAATGCGGCAAGCCTATCACGCGGCAATCCACGGAACAGATCGTGCAGGCGGTGAACGCGCTGAAGCCCGAAGAACGCATCATGGTCCTCGCCCCGGTGGTGCGCGGACGCAAGGGCGAATACAAAAAGGAACTCGAAAAGTACGCCAAGGAAGGCTACGTGCGCGCTCGCGTGGATGGCGAACTCCTAAATCTCGACGAGCCCATCCCTCTCGACCGCCGGAAGAATCACACCATCGAGATCGTGGTGGACCGCCTGCTGCTGAAAAACGGAATCGCGCAGCGCCTGGAGCAATCGATCGAAACCGCGCTGAAGCTCACCGGCGGCCTGGTGACCATCGCGGTGGTGGGCGGCGAAGAGCACGTCTATTCCGAAAAACTGGCCTGCCCGGACTGCGGGATTTCCGTCCCGCAGCTCGAGCCGCGCTCCTTCAGTTTCAATTCGCCCTACGGCGCCTGCACCGAATGCCACGGCCTGGGCTCCAAATACGATTTCGACCCCGCGAAAGTGATCGTGGATTGGACCAAGCCGCTTTTCGAAGGCGGCCTCGGCCCGGGTTCGGGTTCCACTTTTCTGCAACGCACACTGCGCATCGCGGCCGCCGCGCATAAATTCGATCTGGACACGCCCTTCGAAAAACTTCCGCGCAAAGTCCAGAATCTGATCCTGCAGGGCAATCCATCGAACGGCAGCGCGAGCAAGGGACTCAATTTTCAGGGCGTGATCGGCCATCTGGAAAGCAGCCTCGAAGAATCGAATTCCGACACCTATCGCGAATGGCTCACGCAATACATGTCTCCGGCCCCTTGCACCGCGTGCAACGAGCGCCGGCTGCGTCCGGAAAGCCTGGCGGTGAGGATCGCCGGACTTTCCATCGCGGATTTCACCTCTTTGCCGCTGACCCAAGCTCGAGCGGCGGTGGACAAAATTCGCGCGCAACTCACTTTGCGCCAGCGAAAAATCGCCGGGCGCCCGCTCAGCGAAATCGCCGAGCGTATTGATTTTCTTCTGAACGTGGGCCTGGGCTACCTCACGCTCGATCGCTCGGCCGCCACGCTCTCAGGCGGCGAAGCGCAGCGCATCCGGCTGGCCACGCAGATTGGTTCCCGCCTGCGCGGAGTGCTCTACGTTCTGGACGAACCTTCCATCGGTTTGCATGCGCGCGATAATGGGCGCTTGCTGAACACGCTCGAAACTCTGCGCGACCTGGGCAACACCGTGCTCGTGGTGGAGCACGACGAAGAGACCATTCGCCGCGCGAATTACGTGGTGGATCTCGGGCCCGGCGCGGGAAAAACCGGCGGGTTCCTGGTGGCCGCTGGTCCGCCCGAGGAAATCACCGCGAATCCCGCTTCGCTCACCGGGCAATATCTCTCGGGAAAAATGAAGATTGCCATCCCGGCGGAGCGTCGCACCGCGAATGGAAAAGCCATCACCATTCTCGGCGCGCACGGCCACAATCTCAAAAACATCGACGTGACGTTTCCGCTCGGCCTGCTCACGGTCGTGACCGGCGTTTCCGGCTCAGGCAAGTCAACACTCGTAAACGACATTCTTTATCGCGCGCTGGCCGCCAAACTCTATCGCTCGATGGAAAAACCCGGCGCCCACCGCGCCATCACCGGAATCGAGCACATCGACAAAGTGGTCCAGATCGACCAGGCCCCCATCGGACGCACGCCGCGCTCGAATCCGGCGACGTACACCGGCGTTTTCGCCCCCATCCGCGAGCTTTTCGCCATGCTGCCGGAATCGCGCGAGCGCGGCTACCGCCCCGGGCGCTTCAGCTTCAACGTGAAGGGCGGCCGCTGCGAAGCCTGCCAGGGAGACGGGCAGCGCCGCATCGAAATGAATTTCCTGCCCGACGTTTACGTCACCTGCGAAGTGTGCCGCGGCAAGCGCTACAACGCCGAAACGCTCGGCGTCCGTTACAAAGGCTACTCCATTTCCGACCTCCTCGATTTGCCCATCGAAGAAGCTCTCAAAGTGATGGAAAACATCCCGGCCATTCAGCAGAAGCTGCAAACGCTGGTGGACGTCGGCCTCGGCTACGTGCAGCTCGGGCAATCGGCCACCACGCTTTCCGGCGGCGAGGCCCAGCGCACCAAACTCGCGCGCGAACTCTCTCGCCGGCAGACTGGGCGCACGCTTTACATTCTCGACGAGCCCACCACCGGCCTGCATTTTGACGACGTAAAAAAGCTGCTCGACGTGCTGCGGCGCCTTGTCACGCTGGGAAACACGGTCTTGATCATCGAGCACCATCTCGACGTCATCAAGCAGGCCGACTGGATTATTGACCTGGGGCCCGAAGGCGGCGAAGAAGGCGGCCGCATCGTGGCGCAAGGCACGCCGGAGCAAGTGGCGCGCGTAAAGAAATCCTACACCGGGCAGATTCTCGCTCGCGCGCTGAACGGAAACGGCGCGAACGCCAAACGCGCCGGTTGATTGCGCGGCCCACGCGAGGTATATCTCCTGAACCGATGAGCTTCGACCAAGACAATCCGCTTCCGCCCGAGCCGGGGAAGGATCCCTCTGCATCGGCACCGGTGTTCGAAATCGAACCGGCCCGCGCTGCGGACTCCGGTTCCATGGAACCAGCCTTCGCCGTGGATGCATCCGCGACTGCTTATCCGGATTACCCCAGGCCCTCGATTCCCGATGATCTTCGCGTGCCCTGGAATTGGTCGGACATCTTTCTGCTCGTCGGGGTCGCCATCGGCGGCGGAATTCTAATCAGTTTCATCGTGATGGCGGGTCTTTCGCTGTTCGGAGTTCAAGTCCTGCGCCTGCTGCGCGAATCTCCGGAAAAGCTGAACCAGCTGAACGTCGTCATTCAAGTGGTCCTGGACCTCGGAATTCTGGCGTACCTCGCGGCGCAAATGCGGCTGCGCTTCCATTCTCCATTCTGGCGCACCATCGGCTGGCGCCCGCTCGAGCCCGCCAAACTGTCGCGAAACGCCACTTATATCGCGCTGGTTCTCGGCGGTTTCCTTCTGTCATTTGTGGTGACGCTCGCGTCCAACATATTTCCACCCGAGAAGGAGCTGCCCATTCAGGCGCTGCTGCAGGACCGCTACACCGCGCTGCTCTTTATACTCGTCGCCGTGCTGGTGGCGCCGGTGGTCGAAGAGACCGTGTTTCGCGGCTATCTTTATCCCGTGGCCGCGCGCAGCTTTGGCAAAGCCTGGGGCATCATCGTCACCGGGACACTCTTCGGGTTGCTGCACGCGTCGCAATTGTGGGGCGGATGGGGACAGATTGGCCTGCTCGTAATCGTCGGCATCGTGTTCACTTTCGCACGCGCTGCTTCGCGGTCGGTGGTGGCCAGTTTCATTCTGCATACCAGCTACAACTCGCTGCAGGTTATCGCGCTGCTGATCTCGACGCATGGGCTGCGGCATTTTCCCGCGAACTAGCGCCCGCGCATCATCGCTCTGCACACCGTTCGCGCGGCGCAGGAATCGGTTAGAATGAATGTTCGCGCGGCGCCTCGTATTGCGCGCGGAGCACGGGAGAAAACGGGATTGCATACGGTCGAACCAATTCAATGGACCAACGATGGCGTCGTTCTGCTGGACCAGCGGCGCCTGCCGAGCGAGGTGGTGCACACCACCTACACGGATTATCGCGAGCTGGCCAAAGCCATCAAGGACATGGTCATCCGCGGAGCTCCGGCGATTGGCGTGGCTGCGGCCATGGGCTTGGCGCTGGCGGTACAGCGATCGAAAGCAAAGACGCTCGAAGAATTGCGCGCGGAATTTCCCGGGATTTGCGACACCTTCGCGCGCACGCGCCCCACCGCCGTGGATTTATTCTGGGCCATCGACCGCTTCAAGCTGCGATTCAACGAACTCGCGCAGGAAGCCGCGAGCGACGGCGCAGCCGGGCTCGACCGCATTCGCGCCGCGCTCGTAGCCGAAGCCCTGAAAGTTCACGAAGAGCGCCGCGAAGGCGACCGCAACATCGGACGCTTCGGCGCAGAACTCATGCCCAAGAGCGGGCGCGTGATGACCCAATGCAACGCCGGCGCGCTGGCGACGGCCGGAATCGGCACCGCGCTCGGCGTGATTCGCATGGCGGTCGAAGGCGGGTATCGCATCGAAGTGCTGGTCCCGGAGACGCGGCCCTACCTGCAGGGCGCGCGCCTTACCGCCTGGGAACTTCACGAGGACCACATCCCGCTGACGCTCATCACCGACAACATGGTGGGGCATTTCCTGAAGACGGGCGGCGTGGGAGCGGTTGTCGTCGGCGCAGACCGCATCGCCCGTAACGGCGACACCGCGAATAAAATCGGAACGTACGGGATCGCGGTCGTGGCGCGGGAGAACAACGTCCCCTTCTATGTCGCCGCCCCGCTTTCAACCATCGACTTCTCGATTCCTTCCGGCGAGCACATCCCCATCGAAGAGCGCTCCGCCGAGGAAGTGACGCATCTCGCCGGCGTGCGCGTTGCCGCGGACGTCCACGCAGCCAATCCCGCCTTTGACGTCACCCCGGCGCGGTTTATCTCCGCCATCATCACCGAGCGCGGCGTGGCCCGCGCGCCGTTTGAGGACTCACTGAAGAAATTCTCCGAAAGGCATTAGACCTTCGTCCGGCAACGACCGTCCCGCAGCCCTGAAATAATCCAACTCGGAAAAAACTTGCGCGGAAAGAAAAAGGGCGCCCTGGCTTTCACCAGGGCGCCCTCGAATTACGGCCGCTCCCGCCGTGGCGGGTCCGGGTTTAGAAGGTGAGTTGCGCCTTCAACTGAATCAACCGCGGAGAAGCGTCGCCACCCAGGAACGAACCCAGAATGCTGGTCGGCGGGCTCACCATGGATAGCGTCTGACCAAACAATCCACTGTTGGCCAGGTCGGAATACGGGAAGTTGAAGTTCGGGTGATTGAACAGGTTAAAGAATTGGAACCCGATTCCCAGCTTCCCACGCTCCCAATGCGGAATCGCTGTGTTCTTCACGACCGTGAAGTCCGTGTTGAAATAGCCCGGCCCGCGGAACGCGTTGCGCAAGCCCGGGGTCGGACCGGTTTCAGATCCTGCAGCTACGAAATCCGCCAAGGCCAGGCACGGGGTTGGCGCCCCACCATTTGCATTCGTGGGAACGCTGGATCGGACTCCCGAGCAACTGATCGAGGTATTCGGGTTGACGACTCCCGGATAGATCGGTCCGTAGTAATTCTGCCCGTTGAGCTCAGGGCCAAGCGTACTGTCGGTCACGCTGTACGGCAATCCGCTGCGGGCAAAGATGGTGCCGGAGACCTGCCATCCATCCACGAGTGGGGCCCAGCCGTGACCCATAAGGGCTCGCCGGACTGGCACCTGCCACACGTAGTTCGCGTTGAAGTTGTTCCGCACGTCATAATCCGCAGGTCCATAGTTGTAACGCAGATTATAAGGATCCTGCGGAGCGAGCGAGCCGCCACTGAAAGAGTTGAACCCTCCGTTGGAGACCTCGTCCATCGCATGGCTCCAAGTGTAGTTCAACTGGATGACTCCTCCGCCAAATCCGTTGAACCGATGTTTGTAGGAGGCTACCAACCCATTGTAGTTCGAGATCGCCGCGTTCTGAATCAAGGTGATTTCGGCGAACTGTGCCTGCGGGATCGTGGCCGGAAGCGAGCCATACCCGAAGCCGTTCAGCGAGGGGTTCACAACCGTTTCGTGAATACCATGGTTCCCGTAGTATCCGACGTCGATTGAATCGTTCGCTCCGAATCCCTTTTGTACTTCCAGGCTCCACTTCTGGTACTGCGGCGCATCATTGTTGTGTGTCGCGGTCACGATGTTCGGCGCTGCTGCCACGGAGTTTGATCCGCTGTCGAACGCCGTTATGAACGCGGAGTTCGCGGCCGTAGCGCAAGCGTTGAGGTTACCCGGTTGGTTGGGCGAGAAATAGCTGCCCACGCAACTGCCTCCAAATGCGGGAAGCGTAACGGCAAACGAGTTATAATTCGGCGGGTTCTGGGACATGTTGTCCGCAATCTGACCCGGGAAGATGTCGTAGAAAATTCCGACTCCTCCGCGAACCACGAAGTTGGACTTGAGCATCCCCGTTGCAGTACCAAAGGGCTGCCAGGCAAAGCTCACGCGCGGCTCCCACTGCACGGCTTGGAAGTTATAGAGAGCCTGCGAGCGTCCTTCCTGCAGTATGGCGTTGTAGGGTTCGCCCTCGTTGGCGATTGCGTTCCCCAGACCGCCGGCAAAGGTGGCAAAGCAGTTGTTAGCACAATCCGGATTCGAGTTGTGCTCCAGACGGAGTGCGGCGGTCACCGTCAGGTTGGACTTGATGCGCCACTCGTCCTGAATGTAGCCAGCAATGTTGTTAATGCGGATGGGCGAGTTTGTGCCGTTCTCCGCAAAATTCTGGATCAACTCTGCGCCGCCGCCGCCGTTGTAGAAGTCTGTCAGAGAGAATGGAATCATCAGACCGGCTTGCGTCAGCGACCCGGCATCGTGATCGCTCACATAGTCCCGGTGGAATTTAAACCCGAACTTCAGACCGTGATTGCCGATGGTTTTTGAAACGTCATCGGCAAATTGAATCTGGGTAACGTTGCGGCCCTGGGGGAACGCAAACCCAGCCGTACCGCCGATCGGAGTGAGCGAGCCATCGCCATAATCAAAGTTCAGATTGGTCGGGAATGCCGCGAGGGTTGCAGGTAGGTTGGGAGGTGTGAAGATGGCCGAATACCAGGTGCCTGCCGCCAGGAACTGGTTCACCAGCGTCGGGCTAAAGGTATGTGTTTCCACCAATTGGCCCTGATACTCTGGCTGAATGCTCGAGACGTTGAATATCGGATTGATCGGGTCGGTTATGGTCGGCTGCGTACCGTTGTCATATTGCATGCGAACGAAGGCGCGATCGTTAGCGCCAATGTTCCAGTCAACGCGTCCGGCAAGCTGCCACTCTGGGGCAAAGTTAATCGGAATCTCTTGAATTTGGTTCGTGCACTGAGTTAATAGGATCGGATTACCAATTCCCTCTCCGCCGCTGCCGCAACCTCCGCCAGCCGTGGGCAGGGCGTTGCCAAGATTCTTTACGTTATTGTAGAAGTTAAATATTCCAGCGCCGGAACCGGCCACCGCCGCCGGGCAAGTAAAGTTCCCTTGCGTGGGGCTCGTTAGCGTGACGCTCTGGTTGCAGTAGAACGGAATCGAGGCGGTGAGACCCTGGGCCGTGAGGTTGTTGAGTGTGGCTACCTCGAAGTCCGATGTCGGAATCGTGATGGTCTGCGGAACAGGAATCAAAACGCGAAGCCCTTCCGTATTGAGGAAGAAGAACAGCTTGTCCTTCTTGATGGGCCCGCCGAGTGACGCGGCCCACTGGTTCGCGTTGTTGAAAGGCTTCGATTCGCCGTCGGCATGCGTGATCCAGTCGGTGGCGTCCATGGCGCGACCGGTCCAGTAGTAAACCGCGTTGCCGTGGAAATCGTTTCCACCGGACTTGGTCACGTAGTTCACGTTGATCCCGGCGAAGGTGCCGTACGCGCCGGAATATCCGTTGGTCACCACGTCCACTTCCTGCATTTCGTTCGAGCCCAGCAACAGGTTCGTTGCGCCTGAGTTGTTCAAGTTCAGGAACGGGTCGTTGTCGTCCATTCCGTTCACGGTGAAGAGGTTCGAGGTGGCCGGCAAACCGAAAGCTTCCACGTTGCCGTAGCCGCCCTGGGTATTCATGACCGTGCCGGGCGCAAGCTGCGCCACGTAGCTAAGGTCGTTACCCGGGTTCGGCACCTGCGAAACTTGCTGCTCGGTAATGGCAGTGGCCGTGTCGCCGTTGTCGGTCTGCAGCAAAGGCGCCGCTTCCGTGACCGTTACGGTCGTGGAGGACGTGCCCACTGCGAGCGTGATGTTAATGGTCGCGACCTGCCCGACCGGCACTTCCACGCGACGCGAAACGGTGTCAAAACCGGCAGCGGTTACAGAGACCGTGTAGGGTCCCGGCGCCAGCAGGAAAAACCGGTAAATTCCGTCCTTGCTCGTCTTCGTTTCTTGTACGTCACCCCTTGATTCGTTCTTCAGCGCAACCTTCGCGTCCGGCACGATCGCGTTGCTCGGGTCGGTAACGATACCCGTCACGTCGCCCGTCGTGCTCGTCTGTGCGGCCAATCGACCGGAACCGATCGACAAGGCCACCAGGAGCGCGAACGCTACCACCATAAATCGCTTCCAGTTCATACAGCCTCCTAGATATTTAACTGAGATCTCTAAACTGTGTGAGAACACCCCAATGCCCCCAAATTCAAAGATACCTTATCAGCTGCGAATCCATTGGCACGTTTGTGTCCATGTGTGTCGAAAAATATGTCCTTTGTAATTATGGCTTTATGAGGCATACGGAAAACAATACCTGCGAGAGTATCCCATTTCCCATATTCATACATATGAAACGGTAGGCCGCGGCTGGATTCAGCCGTAGGCCGCCGGTGGACGCTCCGGGCTGGGTTTTGCATACTGTGCCGTATGGAGAGAGGCGGTGGGGGAGGCAGCTAGAGCCCGGATAGGAAGCCTTAACCCAAGTGCAAATCTGCCGCGCTAAAGACCGCGGCGCTACTTTCAAACCTTAATGCTGGGCCCGCCATGATGGACCAGCCATGGCGGGCCGCGGTGAGCAGCTGCTAATTCTTGGCCGTGGTTGTACGAGCCAGTATCTGCGAGATGGTCTCGCCTCGATCTCCACTACTGAAGTGGCTCGAGAGGTTTTGCGCCAGCAGCGGATCGCCCGCCGCACCGGCCATCGCTTTTTGCGTGTGGATTTGGTGAGATTCGAGCGAACTGTCGATGGTAATGAGCGCGGCGGCAAATTCCATCTGCGGATCCGGGCCACGCAGGCCGATCGCTTTTTCCACCCAAGCGTAGCCGTCCAGATTCATGGCCGGATTCGGGCGCTCGCTGCGCACGTACCCGTTCGCGGACTTCTCGAAGAGCCAGTTGGCCTGCTTGTAGCACTCGATGAGATAGCCGAAATCGAAGGCCGCCAGGGCGTCGCGATCGTTGGCAGTGGCGCGCGCGCTCAATTTCAGGAGCAGCTCCTTGGCGATTTTTGGATCGCGCTGGGCGTAAAGCGTGGCGCGGCGTAGCGTCTCCATGCGCACCAGGACCGGAGTGTTGGCATCGAGCAGCGCGAGAGTGTCACCGGCCAGACGATTCAGATCGTAATTTTCCTTGCCGGAGAGGTTCCAGGTGTCGCTCGACCACGGCAAGGACGCTGCGGATCCAATATTGATCGTGTGGCATATGAGAGGTGGGCCGGCCAGGGCGACGGCAGGGAGAATCATAAGCGCCGCAAGAATACCGGCGGCGAATCGCGAGCAACGAGCCAAGTTCCGTTTCATTTTGTTGTCTCCTTTCGAGGCGTTCTGCTTTCGAATAAGAAGACGCGCGAAAGAAGGTGACTGTTAACCGCTCGCTGACAAATGCTGGGCAAACAAATTCGGAGCCGCGAGTCAGTTTTTGCTTTTTTCTCGCTGGGACCAGGAACGTTCCCAGGTGCGCCACAAGGAAGCGTCGCCCAGGCCGAGTTCGTTCCACCAGAGATCCAGCATCTCGGGATCGAGACTCAGAATTCCGGCGCGCGTGACGTGTGCGGGAGGCGGAAGGAGCGCGGCGAGGCGGTCGTACACGCGCGCGCGTTCTGCTCCATTCACGCGCGAGAGCAAGTGCCACAGAGTAAGCGCGTCGCGGCTGCGCGATTGCTCGAGCACGATGGATAGCTGCGCGTCGCGGTCTGCGGCACTGAGGCTTTCAAAATCGACTTTGTATAAAGCCGAGCGAAGCGGCTCGGAAGCGTCCTCATAGTAAGGCGTGCCGGGGCCGATTTTCGGACGCACCGCGCAGATGGCGCCGGCCGGAATGAAGGACTCGTGGCCGTTCGATTTGAATCCCACCCAGCCGAGCGTGGTGCGCAACAAGCCCGAGCCGGAATCGTCCACTTGCAGGGTGTAGGCGCATCCGAGATCCACGGCCACGGCGGACGGGGTATCAACGACGAATTCACCGGGAGGCGCCCAGATGGCGGCGTGAATCGTGCCGTGATCGAGCGCCAGGCGCTTCTGCGCCGTGCCGGTTTCGATCAAGCGGAGGCGCGTTCCGGGGTCCACTTGCACTTCGCCGATTTCCGCGATGGTGATGCTGGCGCGCGAGCTGGCGTCGGTTTCGAGCGTCTGGCCGATCAGCAGCCGGGCGCTTGCGCCTTCTTTGCCGATAGCTCTTGATTGCACACGCGGCGAACCTTCCAGCCGAGCAACGTCCCATCCCGGCTGCGGAATTTTGAATTGTTGCGCTGACTTTCGAAATGAAAACCAGATTGCAGCCAGCAGCACGACGGCGGCCGCGATGGCGGCGACGTTCATCCACAAATATTGACGCGGAACCGGCGGACGCAGCTCGGCGACTTGCGACGGGAGTTTTTCGAAATCGGGCGCGGGACGATGGTGGCGATATTTTCGCAGCACGGTTTCGAGTTTTTGAATTTCAGGATCGGGCTCGCCGGAGCCGTCCCACAGGTAATCGTCTTTCATGAATGTCGCCTCTTTTTCATTTCGTTCGTTGGCCGAAACTTTCCGCGCTCGATGCCGGTCATGCTTGCTCCGCGCGCACGATTCCGAGCTTTTCTCGAAGCTGTTGCATGCCGCGATGGAGATTCACGCGAACCGAGCCGTGGCTGAGGCCGGTGCGCGCGGCAATTTCCGGGCCGGTCATGCCCTCGACCAAGCGCAGTGACAATGTTTCCCGATAGGCTTCTGGCAAACTGCGAATGGCGGCGAGTGTCGCGGCAGATTCGGTGTCTTGCGCGTTGCTCACCGGTTTGCCGTCGGTTCGCTCGGCGCACGATTCTTCGGAGAACTCGACGGTCTCGCGCGATTGGCGATGATAATCATTGGCGCGGTTGCGCGCGATGGCCGCGAGCCAGGCGCCGAAGGCTGCGACGTCGCGAAGAGAATGGATTCGCCGCAGGGCGAGAATGAAAACATCCTGGACGAGATCGTCCGCGTCACTGGGGCGAACGCGCGCGAGCAAAATTCCATGCACCATGCGCGCGTAGCGATCGTACAAGCGGCCGAAAGCGCTACGGTCGCCGTCACGCGCGGCGGCGACGAGCGCGGCGATGCCGGAGTCGTCGGGCACGGGCGAGGCGGTCACAGCCGGGCGTTCCACGATGGCAGCACGGTAAACAACTTTGCTCGGCGCATGCAAGCTTTCGATTCCGCGAGCATTCATAATTGCAAGACGGGCGAACGGTGAGAATTGTTAACAGCTCTTCGACCACACCAATTTATTTTTGAAGATTTGGCGCGCGGATTCCGATGCGCTTTCTGGCGCCAAGACCCCCAAATTTGTTGCGATTAGAGCGGGTCCCGGTGCTTTGTTTTGAGTTACTTAGAGCGATTTCTAATCCATGTTGTTGCGATTAGAAATGGCTGAATTTCCACAGCTTTGATTTTTATTTACAAGATTTCTGCTTGACTCGACAGAGGTGCTTGTGTAGGATGGGGGTTCGTCTGTCGTCCTTCCAGTTGACCTGGGAGTACCTGCTCTTTGACAATCGGATGAAACATGCCAGAACCCGTTTGGTTACTGCTTTGTTCCGGGTGTACCGGGGCAAGGCGAATTGAGATAAACCGAGCGATTTAAAGTTCGTTACGGTCGTGGAGGCGCGAGTCGCCACGGTCGAAACACCAGATTTCAAACGAGAGTTTGATCCTGGCTCAGAGCGAACGCTGGCGGCGTGCTTAACACATGCAAGTCGAACGCGCAGCATTCTGTAGCAATACAGGGTGTGGGCGCGTGGCGAACGGGTG